>Ga0209463_1000865_pt1 | contig 20463 bp, 21 predicted proteins | sample AgamicMgSfrz_FD_187169 | JGI IMG/M metagenome (GOLD analysis project Ga0209463, IMG submission 187169) | Agave microbial communities from Guanajuato, Mexico - Mg.Sf.rz (SPAdes) (version 2) | ecosystem: Host-associated > Plants > Phyllosphere > Phylloplane/Leaf | place: Guanajuato, Mexico... | reverse complement strand
AAAAGCCCGCGTCCCTAAATAGGGACCGAGCTTTGCCGGCGTTACCACCCTGATTCATGCACAAAAATTGCGCATGCTCTCTTTTTGATAACGGGAAATTCCCGCTGCATATGCAGAACTCAAAGGTAGGTTCCATATCGCCCTTTTAAGAATCTTCCAGCCTGACGGATTCTCTCTCTGCTAAAAAGGTTGTACATGTACTAGTCCTTTTTCATCGTTATAACGAAATAAATTTGTTGAATATCATAATATAAATTTCACTTCAAAACAAGAGCGAATTTTCTTATTTTTATATATTCTTTTCATTTTTTACAGTTTTATACGTAGCTTTTTCGCGAGATTTTTAAAAGTTGATGTGCAATCATACCGATAAGTGTGCCCAGTAGGACGAAGAAACCAATAAATCCATATCCCATTCCTTCCCATCCACCAATAACCATCATTGTAATGGGAAAGGATGCTAAGCAAAGAAGTATTAAACTAAGTGCAAATATAATATCAAACTGCTTGTCTGGAAACCGTTTCTTTAGTAAATACGAAATAGCAAATACAAGGATAATCGTAATTCCGCCAATGATGTAAAAGATACCAAATCCATCTAGCCAATCCATAGTATTCCCTCCTTCCATTCATTCCCTTATACTTAATTATATGTTTAATTTTTCTGAAAATAAACATATAAATTTTATTCAAAAAATATATTTTTATTACTAGGTATTAATAGTAATATATAATAATAGGTTTTATATAATTAGGAGGATTACTTTATGGATAAAGCATTAACGAATCGTGTCATTATTTTATCATTCGACTGTTTATCAGCTTTAGATTTTCCTATACTACAAAAATTACCTCATTTCCAATCTCTAATAAAAAATGGCACGGTTGTCGAAAAAGTAGAACCAATTTATCCTTCTGTAACATATCCAAGCCACTCAACAATCGTAACCGGTAATTACCCTAACAAGCACGGTGTTGTTAGCAATACATTACTTCAACCTGGACGCGAATCACCAGATTGGCATTGGTACCGAAAATCCATTAAAGGAACAACGTTATACGATGAAGCACGTAAAGCAAATTTAACGACAGCTGCCCTTCTATGGCCTGTTACTGGCAAAGCAAATATTGATTACAATTTACCAGAAATCTTTCCAAATAGACCGTGGCAAAATCAAGTTTTAGTTTCCTTATTTAGCGGTAGCCCGCTATATCAATTAGATTTAAATCGTCGTTTCGGCCATATACGAAATGGATTATCACAACCTGAACTCGATGATTTCGTACTTGCTTCTGCTGTGCATACAATCCAGACGAAAAAGCCTAATATTATGTTTGTACATTTCACCGATTTAGACACCCAAAGACACTATTATGGATTTGAATCTAACGAAACAGTAGCTGCCATCCATAGGCACGATGAACGTCTAGGAAAAATTATTCAAGCATTAAAAGATAGTGACCTATACGAAGAAAGTACAATTATCGCCCTTGGTGATCATAGCGCTTTAAGTGAAAACAAATCCATCCAATTAAATGTGCTATTCCACCAAAGAGGACTTATATCTCTAAATAAAAAAGGTAAATTAATAGACTGGAAGGTCTATTGCCAAAGTTGTGACGGCTCTGCCTATGTATATGTGAAGGACAAAAATGATACGGATACAATTCGAGAAGTACAACTACTCCTTGAAGAACTACTTAAACATAAACAAAACGGAATTGAATTTATACTTCACGATGAAGATGCAAAGGAATGCGGTGCAGATGGTAACTGTTTATTTATGTTAGAAGCGCGAGAAGGGTATTATTTCACTGAAAACTATACAGGAGATTTTATAAAAGAAATTACTAAAAAAGATGTTACGCCTAGTAAAAAATATACATTTGGTACGCATGGATACTCTCCAACAAAACCTAACTATGAAACAATTTTTATCGCTGCTGGGAAAGGGATAAAAAGCGGTGTTACCGTCCCGTATATAAGACTTATTGATGAAGGTCCAACTATCGCTAGACTACTCGGTTTACACTTAGGTGAAACAGACGGGTCAATTGTAGAGGATTTACTTCAATTGTAAAGAACTGTGTATATATGTAAAAGTTATGTAAAATTCATCACTGTTTCTCTTTTTATAATTTTTATTTTTGTACACTGTTAGTAGAACAAATTTAAGGGGGAACATTATATGAAAAAAATGTCCAGACAAGAAAAAAGCTGGATATTATACGATTGGGCGAACTCGGTATATTCGCTCGTCATTACAACCGCATTATTTCCAATTTACTTTAAAGCAGCTGCAAAAGAAGCTGGATTATCCGGTGCAACTTCAACAGCATATTGGGGATATGCAAACTCATTCGCAACACTTTTAATTTCTATACTTGCTCCTATTCTCGGCACAGTTGCTGATTATAAAGGATTTAAAAAGCGATTTTTCACATTCTTCTTTGGACTCGGCATCGTATTTACAAGTATGCTAGCAGTTGTTCCAACATCTCAGTGGTACTTATTATTAGGATGCTATATGCTCGCATTAGTCGGTTTTGCTGGGGCAAACATTTTTTATGATGCATTTTTAGTAGATGTCACTACTGAAGATAGAATGGACCGAATTTCTACGAGAGGTTTCGCTTTAGGCTATATTGGGAGTACTATTCCTTTTATCGGTTGTATCGCTCTTATTATTCTTGCTCAAAAAGGAACTATCCCTTTATCAGTTGGCATTGCTAGTCAAATTTCATTCGCGATAACTGCTCTTTGGTGGGGACTATTTACAATTCCAATGCTGAAAAACGTAGAACAAACACATTATATTGAACGTCATCCAAGACCAATTACAATGAGCTTCAAACGCCTTACTGAGACTTTTAAAAATATTAAAGAATATAAAACGGTCTTTATGTTTCTAATCGCTTACTTTTTCTATATTGATGGGGTCGATACAATTATTACTATGTCTACCGCTTACGGAACAGATCTTGGTATTAGTGCAACGAATCTATTAATCATCTTATTTGTCACACAAATTGTAGCTTGTCCATTCGCTTTACTATATGGAAAATTATCAGAAACCTTTACAGGTAAAAAAATGCTATATGTCGGTATTATTATTTATATCATTATCTGCACATATGCTTATTTCTTAAAAACAACACTCGATTTCTGGATCTTAGCAATGTTAGTTGCCACTTCTCAAGGTGGTATTCAAGCGCTTAGTCGGTCCTATTTTGCAAAACTAGTACCTAAAGAATCTGCAAATGAATTCTTCGGATTTTATAATATATTTGGCAAGTTTGCCGCGATTATGGGTCCAGTATTAGTCGGTGTTACAACGCAATTAACTGGAAAAACGAACGCTGGTGTTCTTAGTATTATTGTATTGTTTATTATCGGTGGATTCCTATTAACTAGAGTCCCTGAAAATAATACATCCGTTACACCACCTAATCCCAAAACTAAAACGCTATAAGAAAAAGATCCTCTTCTTGCGAGAAGTGGATCTTTTTTATCGATAACGTCTTACAATTAAAAACTCAACAGCTGGCTTTACAACTATCGCAGCACATAACGCAAACAATAGCGGTATGTTATGAAAATCAATCCATTTATTAAAACCTACTGATGCGAAAAACAAACCAAAAATGAATACAACGAGTACATAATACGTAACATTTGCACTCCTTTTTAATACATGTTTTTCTAAATCTTCGTTTTCCTCAGTTTCCCCTTCAACGCTATATGATGCCAAACTTTTAAATAGATAATGTAACGCGATGCTACAAATAAATAGTGCATACCAATTTACTTGAAGTTCAGTTAACCAATAATAAAGTGCAAACACTAACGTACCTATAGCTACTAATACAGTAACGAAAAAGCTTATTTTCTCTTTCCCCAACAACTACTCCCCCTACTGCTTGTACAAAAATAGTTTATCAACAGTTGTTCCTAATACTTCCGCTAAACGGAATGCTAACGCTAAGCTTGGATCATATTTATTATTCTCAATTGCATTTATCGTCTGTCTAGAAACCTTACATTTATCAGCTAATGCGCCTTGTGAAATATTATTTTCAGTGCGTAATTCATGGATTTGATTTTTCACACCATTTCTCCTAACCTGTAAAATCGTTTTTACATCATCAGTATATAATTGGCTCATATAGTTGTCAAAAGTTCCCCAAAGAAAAAGGGAGCAATTCTGCTCCCTTACAATAGTTATTTCGAAGCTAACGAATTTGTTAGTTCCTCTTTATTAACGACATCTTCATTCTTTATTTGCATGCGTAGAACTGGTCCTATTGCCAATAATATAAGTGCCATTGCTATACAAAATACAATAACTAGTGAAGTCATTTCCTTTAATCCTCCAGCTAAAGCAGTACCAATTAGCATAGCTCCCATAAACAGCGGTAAAATTGTTCCATTTACTCTTCCAACCATATTTTCTGGTACAAGTTGAATCATAAGCGTACCGACAACGATATTAACACAAGCTAAACAAATACCTGTTCCAAATCTCATGAAACTAGTAATCCAAAATGATGTAGATAGCCCTTCTACTAAAAATGACATCGCTAATATGCTCATACCGAATACAAACATCTTTTTCGGATTCACTTTTGAAGCGAAAACTGCAGCAATAATACCACCAATTAACATACCTATTCCATCAGCCGCAGCTAAATATTGAACTGCTTCCTTTTCCATTCCAAGGCGTTCTATTACAAGAAACACCTCTAATGGATTCGTTAGTCCAACAGCTAAGCCCATAATAGTAAAAGTAATCGTAATCATACGTAAATTTTTCGTATGAAGAACATATTTCCAACCTTCTTTTATATCATTTTTCAATGAATCTCTCACCACTTGCTCTTGTTCAATCCATTTCGGTAAAAAAGAAAGAGCGATAGCAGATAACAAAAATAAAATGATTAAGCTATATAGTGACGTAAATAAACCAAGTTGTGTATACACAAGCGATCCTACCATTGGTCCAAAAATCATAAATAATGACTGTAATGTTTGGTTAAATGCAATCGCATTCGCTACCTGTTCTTCCTTTACGTAGCGCTTAAATATACGCGAGGATGATGGCTGAGAAAACTGGCCTACAATCGCGGAAATGAGTGTTGCAAAAAATATAGCCTGCCAATAATCTAGCTTTAACAACAAGACAATACCTATGATAGATAGTACACTTAACACATCTCCAGCAACCATCGTTCTTTTCGGATTCCAGCGATCAGCTAGTGCACCACCAATAAACGAGAAAATAAAGATAGGTGCATATTCCATAACCGATAACAACGAAACTGAAACTGGATCATTATTCGTTCTCTCCATTATGAAATACAAAAGAGCCATATTTCTGATCCAAATTGCAAATTGTTGTAAAATATCAGATGCCATAACGAGCATAAATGCTCGATTTTTAAATAAAGCGTTCATTTTCATTCCCCTTTCACAAACCGACCGTTCGGTCTAATTTATTTTGTAAGAAAAGCAACTGACTTATTATTCAGCTGCCATTCCTTTTAACAATACATCTATCGCCTTTTTATAAATACGTTTCAGCTCTTTATAATCTAACTCGTAGTAAAGTACTCCAAGCCCTGATAATAATCCATTCACAATATACATAAGATCGAGCGTATTATCTTCACGAAACTCTCCAGACTGTATGCCTGCTTCAATTAATTTCTCAAACATAACGTATGATTCTCTAGTTAAAGCTAACATTTCATCCAAAGTTTCTTTGCTTACAACTTGGCTCATAGAAAATTCTTCTATTGCATTAGAAATAGGTTGCTGTATGTCCTCTACATAATATTCCGCGAGACCATATAGTTTTTCAGTACTCGTACTATACAACTTCTCTTTTTCATTCCATTTCTCAAGCCAATCATACGTATACTGCTTCACTACAAATAAAAATAATTCTTCTTTACTTTTAAAGTGATAATAAATGCTTCCTTTACTCCGCTCTGTAATTTCACAAATATCTTCCATAGATGTAGCTGCATAGCCTTTTTGTGAAAACAGACTTTCTGCTTTATATGCAATTTCTTTTTTGATCTCTTCTGCGCTTCTTCTCATATTTACACCTCTTTAAACCGACCGTTCAGTCTAATAATAACAAATAAAAAACCTCTATCGCAAGAGGCTATATTCTTTATTTAAGAAAACGTACTTTCAAACCAAGTTCGAATCATATGTATTATTCCAAATTTAAATCCTAATTTAACAAGAAATACGCTTCCCGCAGCTATTAAAAATAACGCTACTTTTCCCTTGTTTTTCACTTTCGGCTCCCTCTTCATTTTCATTCCCCTTAGTATATTAAAAATATTTAATCAAACGTTTGTTTAACTGTTTTTATGCATATGTAAGCCATCTAATCAAACGTTTGTTTAAAAAAGAAATACGCCTATATAAGGCGTATTCTCATCAATCGCCACCGCCGCCGCCATCGCAGCTACCTCCACTATCTCCACCAGAAGATCCTCCACAATCATGTGAACCGCCATCATTATCCGATCCAGCAAAGAAAAATAATGGTGATGAGCTATTAGACGCATTGTGTATATTATTTTGTTTCGCAAGATTTACCTTCTTTTTGTTTGAACGAACCGCTATTACGATTATTCCAATTACAACAAATAATAGTATGAAAATAATAAATTCCATATAGATCCCTCCCTTAATCTTCGAATAATTGAATGCTTCTCTCTAGATTTTCAAGTGAAATGAAACGCGATTCACGAAGAATCTCTTTTCCATTATGAAATAATAAAATTGTTGGACCTGTAAATACTGCATATCGCCCCGCAACCTCTTGCATGTCTTGCAGTAATATCTCTATTTTCTCCACGTAATCATAATTCTCTAATACGTAATTTACTTTCCTTAACATAACATCACAAACACCACAATTTTCCGTTTTAATAAACAGAAGTACTAATGGTTGTTCTTCAATGTATGTTGCTAATTCTTCTATCGTTTCAAATTTATTCATCTTATCCCTCTTAACGTAGTTTACGAAATACTTTACCTTGATACATACGAAATGCTGAACTGTCTTTAATCTTTCTTTTTTCCATTACCTGCTGAAAGCGTAGTGTTTTTGCTGTTAACTCTTCTTGTAATTTTTTTCTCTCTTCTTCATCATAACAGCAAGCGATTAAATCCTCTATTTTTAATATATCTTTTTGTAGTTCCATTTCTCGGGGAATCATTCCCGCATTTTTTAAAACTTTATAACTCATTCTAAGTTCTGGAGGTACCATCGAAAGATCTTCTAATTGTAGTGGCTTTCCTTTTCCCGGAATATTATCAAGGTCACCATTCCGTATTGCTTGACGAATTTTTTCTTCAGCAATATTCAAAAACACATCCACACTATTCCCTCCTTTACATATTTTTACTATTATTTTACATGATATTTTCTCATCTTGCTACGTCATAAGAAATCGACTTCATACAATTTTTTCTCAATTTTATTTATAAGGCGCTATTTTCTACCTCACAAATATTTCATTTTCATATACAGTTTGTATTCAAGCCTTTTTATATTGAGAAAATCCTTCCGAATCGAATAAAGCGTTTACACTAAATCTTACATTTGTTACGATTTAATCATCCCTAGCTTCTTGTATAGACTTCGTGATGTCTGATCATTTTCATCTAGATGATTTATACATCTAGATTCATTTTGATTTATTGGCGCATGCCTTTAAATATATCTTTTATTTTGAAAGGAGAAATGGCTATGAAATCAAAAAAATTCACACTGCTATTACTATCCCTACTACTCTTCTTACCTCTTTTTCTCACAAACTTTATTACTCCAAACTTCGCATTAGCAGATTCACCAAAGCAAGGTCAAAAAATTGTTGGGTATTTTCCTTCATGGGGCATTTACGGACGTAATTATCAAGTTGCAGAAATTGATGCATCAAAACTCACTCATCTAAACTATGCATTTGCTGATATTTGCTGGAATGGAAAACATGGAAATCCTTCTACACATCCTGATAATCCAAATAAACAAACGTGGAACTGTAAAGAATCTGGTGTACCACTGCAAAATAAAGAAGTTCCTAATGGTACTCTCGTATTAGGTGAACCATGGGCTGACGTCACAAAATCTTATCCAGGATCAGGGGCAACTTGGGAAGATTGTGATAAATACGCCCGCTGCGGAAATTTCGGAGAACTGAAACGATTAAAAGCTAAGTATCCACACTTAAAAACAATTATTTCCGTTGGTGGCTGGACTTGGTCTAACCGCTTTTCTGATATGGCCGCTGATGAAAAAACAAGAAAAGTATTTGCTGAATCTACAGTCGATTTCCTACGCGAATATGGATTTGACGGTGTTGATTTAGATTGGGAATATCCTGGCGTTGAAACGATTCCTGGTGGTAGTTATCGTCCTGAAGATAAGCAAAACTTCACTCTACTTCTTCAAGATGTTCGAAATGCACTAACTAAAGCTGGTGCAGAAGATGGTAAACAATATTTACTAACAATCGCTTCAGGTGCAAGCCAACGTTATGCTGATCATACAGAGCTAAAGAAAATCTCTCAAATACTTGATTGGATTAATATTATGACATATGACTTCCATGGTGGATGGGAACCTACTTCTAACCATAATGCAGCTCTATACAAAGATCCAAATGACCCAGCAGCGGATACGAAATTTTACGTAGATGGTGCTATAGACATTTATACAAATGAAGGTGTTCCAGCGGATAAACTCGTATTAGGTGTACCTTTTTACGGACGTGGATGGAAGAGTTGCGGAAAAGAAAATAACGGACAATACCAACCTTGTAAACCAGGTAGTGATGGAAAGCTAGCCTCTAAAGGTACTTGGGATGATTATTCTACCGGTGACACAGGTGTGTACGATTATGGTGATTTAGCAGCTAATTATGTTAATAAAAATGGGTTTGTTCGCTACTGGAACGATGTAGCGAAAGTACCTTATTTATATAACGCGACTACAGGCTCATTTATTAGCTACGATGACAATGAATCTATGAAATATAAAACAGACTATATAAAAACGAAAGGTTTAAGTGGAGCAATGTTTTGGGAATTAAGTGGGGATTGCCGTACAAGTCCAAAATATAGTTGTAGTGGACCTAAATTACTTGATACGTTAGTAAAAGAATTACTGGGTGGACCTATTACTCAAAAAGATACTGAGCCACCAACAAACGCAAAAAATATTGCTGTTACAAATAAAAATTCAAACTCAGTTCAATTGAACTGGACTGCATCTACTGATAACGTAGGAGTTACTGAATATGAAATTACTGCCGGAGAAGAAAAATGGAGTACAACAATAAATAGCATTACAATTAAAAACTTGAAACCTAATACAGAATACACATTTTCAGTAATTGCCAAAGATGCTGCTGGAAATAAGTCGCAACCTACCGCTATTACAGTTAAAACAGATGATGCTAATACGACACCTCCTGGTGGAAATGGCAATGCTACCTTTTCAGTCACTTCCAATTGGGGAAGTGGTTACAACTTCTCGATTATAATTAAAAATACCGGGACGATCCCTATTAAAAACTGGAAATTAGAATTTGATTATAACGGCAATTTAACGCAAGTTTGGGATTCTAAAATTAGTAGTAAAATAAATAATCATTACGTAATTACGAATGCAGGATGGAATGGTGAAATTCCTCCTGGTGGATCGGTTACAATCGGAGGGGCAGGAACAGGTAATCCCGCCGAACTTGTAAATGCATCCATTAGCGAAAACTAAAGGTAACATCCCTTAATTATTTCACTAAAGTTTGAATTTTATGAAAAATCATAAATTAGTATTACAATAACCTATTATATTTATATTTAGTTTCTAATATGAAGTTCATGTGAAGTTCATCTGAATTTTACATGAATTTCCTTTAAGTTCTATTGTCTTCCTATAGTAATCACATTATCCTTTACATATAGGAATTATTTTCATTCCATTCCAAACTATCTATATATATAAAAGAAGATAGTCGCCTATTAGGGAAAGGCATCTAGTATTATTATAAATATAAACATAACAAAAGAAAAAGCACGCTTATAAGCGCACCATAAGAGTGCTTCTTCATACAATTCTCATGTAAGAGTTCTCGAAAATCATGTTAATCACAAAGAAAAGGCATTAGCTTATATAAGCTAATGCCTTTTCTTTATTCATACTGTTAAACGTTCCATTCTTCTATATTCCATACTTTTGTTATCCATGCTTCATAGAAAGAAGGCTCATGTGAGACAAGTAAAACTGTTCCTTTATATTGTTGTAACGCTTCCTGCAAGGACTTCTTTGTTTCTATATCCAAATGATTAGTTGGTTCATCTAAAATTAAAACATTGCTTTTCGTTACGATAAGTTCACATAAACGTACTTTCGTTTGTTCTCCGCCGCTTAATAAACGAATAGGTTTTAATACGTGTTCTTCTTTCAATCCACACTTTGCTAATGCTTGGCGCACTTCTTTCTTTGTCATATCTGGTCGTTCTGCCCAAACTTTCTCTAATGGTGTTGTTTCTGAAGCAAACTCCTCCTGTGCAAAATAAGCAGGATTTACTCGTTCTCCAACAGAAATTGAACCACTTAGCGGTTTTATTTGACCTAATAACGTTTTTAACATCGTCGTTTTTCCAATTCCATTATGACCAACAATCGCTATCTTTTCTCCCTTTTTCACTTGTAAATTCAACTCTGGACATAACGGATCACTATATCCTATCCTTAGTTTCTCAGCTTGCAATATACGACTCACTGGCTCCTCATAAACATTGAAATCAAAACGAGTTTGAGTTACATGATTAACCTTTTCAACCCTTTGCATTTTCTCTAACACTTTCTCTCGACTTTTAGCCTGTTTCGCTTTTCGAATTTTATTTTTTTGAATAAATGTTTCTAACTGAGCAATTTCTTTTTGTTGTTTCGTATACGCCGATTGTAATTGTTTCGTTTGCACTTGATAACTTTGCACAAACTTTTCATAATTTCCTGCGTATCGCTTCACTTTCCCTCCTTCTAGATGATAAATAACATTCGTAATACTGTTCAAAAATACTTCGTCATGTGAAATGATTACATAAGCTTTTTCATACAGTCTCAAATATGATTGCAACCATTCTATATGAGCTGTATCTAAATAGTTTGTTGGCTCATCTAGCAATAAAACATCAGCTTTTTCTAAAAGGAGCTTCCCAAGTAATAACTTTGTTCGTTGTCCTCCACTTAACTTTGAAACATCCTTTTCCAAACCTACCTCAAACAACCCTAAACCAATTGCTACTTCTTCAATTTCTGTATGAATTTGATAGAAATTAGAACTTTCCAATATAGTTTGTAATTCTCCATACTTTACTAACAGTTTTTCTACTTCTCCTGCTCCATTCATTTCTTCAGCAATTTTTAACATCTCACATTCAATCGCATACAAATCAGAAAATGCACTTTGTAAATATCTTTCAATCGTTATCCCCTCTTGTAAATCCATATGCTGCTGTAAAAAACCTACCTTCACATGCGGAAACCATTCAATGTTCCCATCATCATGTATAAGTTCTCCTGTTAAAATCCTTAACAATGTTGATTTTCCAATTCCATTTTTCCCTACTAACCCAACATGCTCGCCCTTTAATAATCGAAAGCACGTATTATATAAAATGGTTTTCTCACCATACGAATGACTTAAATTTTCTACTGTTAATATACTCATTTTTTTCTCTCCTTTACTTATCATCCATAAGCTAAATAAGAGAGAGCAACAGTATAAAGCCTTATTTAATTGTGCATATAAAAAATGGGTAAGGTGAATACACCTTACCCATTACATATTATCGTAAAAAAGGATTAAGGTTCTTTACCTGCTGTCTTCAATTTAGCTTAATCGTTAAAAATGGGCAGACTTCTCCCACATCAAGCTAAAACCATTTGAAGAACAGTTGATAAAGTCATTTTATCCTTTCACTCCTTTAGCATTTGTTATATTAAGAGTATAAACTACTCTGTTATATTCTATTCTCTATTTTTTCCTTTGTTCCTTCTTCTCCTATAGAAAAAGCCTCTTAACAGTAATTATACAAAAAACTGTTAAAAGACTTTTTCTATTTTTTCATATAAGGAGCTAATACTCTCAAAATTTCTTCCTTATCCTTCTTTAACTCAAGCGATGTTAACATATCCATCGTTCGTGGCCTAGGTAATTTCACTTTTACCTCACCAACTATTGACGCTGGTCTTTGAGATAAAATAAATACGCGATCCGATAGCAAGATTGCCTCATCTAAGTCATGTGTAACCATAACGATTGTTTGCTTCTCTTGGTGCCAAGAGTTTAAAAGCCAGCTGTGTACTTCCATTTTTGTAAAGGCATCTAATTTTCCAAAAGGCTCATCAAGTAGCATAATTGGCTTTTCACATAAATATGTGCGAAGGAAGCTAATTCTTTGACGCATTCCACCTGATAATTCATCTGGATAATGATCTGCATATTCATCTAGTTCAAACTGCTTCAACGCTTCCATTCCTTCTGCCAGCCTTTGTTTTTTCAGCTTCCCTTCGATTTCTAACGGAAGAACGATATTTTGCAAAGCTGATCGCCATGGCAGCAATAAATCTTGTTGCGGCATATAACTTACAGCATCTTGCTCTTGTACTTGCTTATCCTTATACGTTACGTTCCCACTTGTTGGATTTTCAACATTTGCAATCATATTTAATAATGTGCTTTTCCCGCAACCACTGGGTCCTACAAAGGAAACGAATTCTCCCTCTCGTATAGAAGCACTAATATTTGCTAATACATTCTTTCCATCGAAAGATTTCACAATATCTTTTATTTGTAATCCACTCATTTTTCACTTGGAAGGAACTCATTTGTAAAGGCATCTTTCACATCAATTTTCTTCTTAATAACTTTGTTATCATATAAGAAATTCATGTAATTCGTCCAAACTTCTTCCTTCTGTACTCCCCATGCTTTTGCATCATCTTGATACTTCGTACTTAACCACTTTTGACTCTCTTGCACTAACTCTTTATTCACATCCGGAACAGCTTTAATTAAAATATCCGCTGCTTCTTTTGGTTCTTTAATTGCAAAATTATACCCTTCTGTCGTTGCATTCATAAACTTTTTCACAAAGTCTTTATCTTGCTTCGTATGTTTTTCACTTGTAATAATAACAGGGCTATAGAAATCGAGCGCTGGATCTAAGTCTTTCACCATAATTGTATTTAACTCTTTTCCTTGACGCTTCGCTTCAATACCATCCCAACCGTAATAAATCCATTCGAAATCAGCATCACGGCCAATTGATTTAAAGAAGTCTGTTTGTCCTAAAATGATTTTTTCGACTTTATTAAAATCAGCTTGATGTTTCTCCATAATTGTCTTTAACGTTGCTTCTTCTGCTGGTCCTCCCCAGCCTCCGTAACGTTTGCCTTCAAAATTTTTCGGTGAAGTCATGTTATCTTTCTTAAGTGACGCAAAAGCTGAAGTGTTATGCTGAATAATCGCCCCTACAGATACAACAGGAATACCTTCCACCCGAGCCAACGTTACATTTTCTTGTGCGCTTATTGCGAAGTCAGCTTTTCCTGAAGCTATCATTTGCTCTGCTGTTACATTGTCACCAGGCTGAATAATTTCTACATCTAAGCCTTGCTTTTTATAATAATCTTTCGCTTGTGCTACATATAAACCAGTATGATTCGTATTCGGAAACCAATCTAATACTACTTTTACTTTTTGATCTTTACTTGCACTTTCTTCTTTCTTCGCCGGATTACATCCAACCACACCTACTGCTAATAAGGCAGCCAACATAACTTTTAAACCTTTTTTCATTTTCTGCCGTCCTTTCTATATATCCATGGTGCTGTTATTCTTGCCATAAACTCCACGATAAAATACAGACATAATGTCACCATGACAATAATTGCTGCAACACCAAATACCCGGGCAGTTAAAAAGGATTTTGTAGCCCTCGTAAGCATAACTCCTAACCCTTCGCTGGCACCGAGCCATTCTCCAATAATCGCTCCCATGACGCTATATGTAACTGCAATTTTCAAACCAGAGAAAAAGTATGGAAGCACTGCCGGAAACTTTACTTTCTGGTAAACTTGCCATTTCGTTGCCTTCATCGTTTGCAACAACTTCAACATATTTTTATCTACCGTTTGAAAACCTTCTAAAATACTAAGCGCAATCGGGAAGAAACAAACGAGTATTACTACCATTACTTTCGGTAGCATTCCATATCCAAACCAAATAATAAATAACGGTGCAAGTACAACGATTGGAATCGTTTGCGAAATAACAAGCAACGGATTTATTAAAATACGAAATAAAGGGATAACGTCCATAAGAATTGCAATACTTGTCCCAATTAAAATCGCAAAAAATAGTCCAATTATAACCTCTTGTAACGTTTGCATCGTATTCGGTAATAGTAAATCCTTCATTCCAATTAATTCTTGAACAATGGCAGAAGGCTTTGGTAAAATCCAAGGTTCAATTTTAAATAATGAAACAGATCCTTCCCATATTGCAATGAGAAGGATAAGCCAAATTGTTGTAATTATTTTAGATTGCTTCTGGTTTTGCATATTCATCACGGTACTTCCAAACCTTTTCATCTATCGTTACACCAGTGCTTGGACGATAATGGATTTTAATAGAAGTAATCACTTCTTCAGCTCCAGCATCCACGCAAGCTTGTTGCGCACGTTTAACGACATCAAGAAGTACATCTAATTCTCCTTCCAGCGTTGTTTCCATTGCTCCTACTTCATAACGAACTCCCGATTGTTGTACAACTTCAATTGCTTTATCAACAACAGAATATACATCTTTTGTTTTTGCTTGTGGTACTACTGAAAATGACATTGTAACTTGTTGTGACATAATAATATCCCCCTTCTGAAATTAAATTTTAAAACAAGAAAAGGCTTTCCTACTACGTAGGAAAGCCTTGTATGCAAGTTATTATAGAATAACATATGCTACATCACTTTAAGTAACTCCCTACGCTGGCATTATCCAGATCAGGTTGAGGGTCGATGTTTGCTTACATCCTCTCAGCCAATTGGCTCCCCGGTCCTTAATTCGTTTTCATTGTAGCATGATTTATTTTATTGAACAAACAAAAGCATGTATAATCATTTCAGTTAACTTTTAAATTCTCCAATTAACTCTTGTAACTCCTGTGAAAGCCAGCTTAAAGAACTCGCTAATTCAGCAATATCCTGTACAGACATTTCCTGTTCTTTCATACTCGCTTCAATATTACTACTACTATTCGCATACATATTTGCGATATGTGATAGTTCATTTACAACACGAACAATATTTTCGCTATTTTGCAATATATCACTTGAATTGCTAGAAACAACTCTAACTTGATTTGTAACAGATTGTGCTGATTTTGAAATTTTTTCAAAGAAGGCACCACTACTTCGAACAAGTTTAATTCCAAATTCTACTTCTTTTGAAGCCTTTTGCATTGAAACAACAGCTTCTTCCGTTTCAGCTTGTGTTTCCCCTATTAATTTTGCTATATCTTTTGCTGATGCTTCCGTTTGCTCTGCTAATTTACGCACTTCATCAGCAACAACGGCAAATCCCCTTCTAGTTTCCTCAGCACGTGAGGATTCAATAGAAGCATTTAAAGCTAACGAATTAGTTTGGTTTGAAATACCTGTAATTACAGTTACAATATCATTAATTTCTTTTGATCTTGTTTCCAAAGAATAAATGATAGAAGATACATCCTGTACTGTATTTTGTATTATGTTCATTTGATTAATCGCCTGTTCAATAACACCATTTCCTTTTACTGAATGATGCTCCATACCTTCAGACTCTTCCGTCATTTGTTCTGCAGCATTTGTTATCTCTTCTATCCTATCTTCCATTTCATATACAATACCTAAATACTTTGGTACTGAAGTTTCTTGTGACTGATTGCCCGCTCTTACCCCAACCATAGAACTTACGATTTCTTGAACTGCCATACTATTCTCTTTCGTACTCACTGACAATTCTTTTGAAGATGAGGAAACCTGTTCGGCTGTCTGCTTCACTTTATCTACAATTCCTTTAAACTTCTCGATGGTATTATTAAAATACGCATTAATAATACCAATATCATCTGGTCTTTCCTCTAATTTAATACTCAAATCACCTTCACCGACTTTGCGCAACCCTTCACGTAAATCTCGCAATGGAGCAAGTGCGTTACGTACAATTAAGAATTGAATAACAGTTGCAATTAAAACAGAAATACAAATAAACATTAAACCTTGTATAATGAATTTTTCCTTTGTACTAGGAACAATAGACGCATCTACATCGGCTGCAACAATTGCCACAATATTTCCGTCTCCATCTTTAATTGGCTCTAATATCGTTACCCATGATCCTAATAGATCTTCATATACTACTGTCATGTTTGCTTTTTTCGTGCTCATTACCTTATCGTATGCTTTCATCCAAAGATCTGGTTGTTTATAATATTCTCCCGGTCTTACTTCAACAACATTTGCTAAGTCTGTAGACAAGTCGACGATTAGTAACTCACCTTTTTCATTTTTTTTTGCTCCAACAATATACGTTTGTCCAACACTATTCAATTCTTCCGTTGCTTCATCTAATTTCTCTGTTAACTTCTCTCTCTTTTCTCTTTGTGCCACTGGGTCTTTTGTAACATCTCTCACTATTTCTTCGTCTAATTTATGTAATACCGTATCTCCTGTTTCAAAAGAATGCCTTTCAAATATAGACATCATACTATTTTGAAACATGTTAAAACTTAACGCTCCCATAGTACCAACAAGCGTCAAAATAACTAACACAGTTAATAATACATTTTTTTGAAGAAACGACAACTTATGCCAATGCTTTTTCATTAACATCACCCTTCTTAATTAACTTAATAGAAAGTAAAACTATTAAAATATAAACCTCAATAAATGATAAAGGTTCTCATTTGTTTGCAAATAAAAAAAAGACCAATGAAAAGAGCATTGGTCAAGACCAACCCTATCCGTCCGGTAACTGGCTAGCATAGCCTTTCGGCCTTAGCTCCTGTAGTTTTGCGTCCTAATGTTTCCATCAGTTTGCCTTTCTCGCTGAACGAGTTGAACGATATGGGAGTTCTATGAGAATTAAATTATTCTCTACAAAAGATTACAACATTAAAATTAAAATGTCTACCTATTTAGAGATACAAATGTAAAATTTTAACGTATTATTTTTTCGAAATAATTTAACAAAGTACGTGAATGTTACATTTCTTGTGTTATATAATAAAAAATGTATATAACACAAGGATTATTTTGAGTATTTATTTTAATTTTCATTCAAATTAAATTATTCAAATATACCTTAACTAATGAATTTCGGAGGTAGTTTATCATGTTTTGGCTACAATTTCTTACGTTACTACTCTGCATTTTTATTGGCGCACGTCTAGGCGGAGTTGGTCTAGGAGTAATGGGTGGCGTTGGTATGGCAATACTTGTTTTCGTCTTCCACTTACAACCTACAGCTCCTCCTATTGATGTCATGCTTATGATTTTAGCAGTAATTACAGCTGCTGGTGCACTCCAAGCCGCTGGAGGAATGGACTACCTTGTTCATCTGGCCGAGAAAGCATTACGAAAAAATCCAAAACGCATTACATTCTTTGCTCCAATTGTTACTTATTTATTTACACTTTGTGCAGGAACTGGTCACGTTGCTTATTCTGTACTTCCTGTCATCGCAGAAGTCTCTCGCGAATCCGGGATTAGACCGGAACGACCAATGTCAATTGCCGTAATCGCTTCCCAACAAGCAATTACAGCTAGTCCTATATCAGCTGCAACAGTTGCACTTCTAGCAATGTTAGCTGACTATAAAATCACCTTATTAGATATTTTAAAAGTAAGTATCCCTTCTACTTTCATCGCTTGTATGGTAGCTGCATTTGTTGCTAGCAAAATGGGGAAAGAATTAAATGAAGACCCTGAATACTTGAAACGATTAAAAGAAGGAATGATTCCTAAGATTGAAGAGAAAAAAGAATTTGTCGGTGTAAAAGGCGCTAAATTATCAGTTATCCTTTTCCTATTAGGAACTTTCCTTGTCGTACTTCTCGGTTCATTTGAAGCACTTCGTCCAGGATGGATAGTTGATGGGAAGTTAGCCCGTCTTTCCATGCCAAACACAATTGAAATGGTTATGTTAACGATCGCAGCTCTTATTATTATTTTCTGTAAACCAAATGTAGAAAGCATCGTGTCTGGTAACGTCTTTAAAGCGGGTGCAACAGCAGTTGTTGCTATTTTCGGGATTGCTTGGATGGGAGATACTTTCTTTAACGGAAACTTAAATATGATTCAAGGATCAATTCAGCACCTAGTAACAAGTGCACCATGGCTATTTGCCATCGCATTATTCATTCTATCTATTTTACTATATAGCCAAGCAGCAACAGTACGTGCTTTAATGCCTCTTGGATTATCACTCGGTATTCCACCAGCACTACTAATCGCTATGTTCCCTGCAGTAAATGGATACTTCTTCATTCCAAACTATGGAACAATCGTTGCTGCGATTAACTTTGATCGCACTGGTACAACAGGTATTGGTAAATATGTTTTAAATCACAGCTTTATGATTCCCGGCCTAATCGCAACATTCACTTCTATCGGAATTGGAATGCTCTTAATATCAATTATGTCTTAAAGAAAAAGCACAAACCCGCAATTTTAAAGGGTTTGTGCTTTTTTAATCAAACGTTTGTTTAAATATTTTTAACTGTCCATTCTGTTCTTTACTATGTGTGTACAGTTCCCTTTTCTACAAACCCTTACTTACTTCCTCTACTAATTTCTTCGTACTTTCATACGCAGATTCCGCTAAACTAATAGCTGAAATAACTGAAACGCCGTCCGCACCCGCTTCTATAACGGAAGCTGTATTTTCAATTGTAATCCCACCAATACCAACAATCGGTATCCTAATTCCTTGTTCTCTAAAATGAGCTAAACCTTTCGTTCCTTGAACTGCTTTCGTATCTTTTTTTGTACTCGTTGGAAAAATCGGACCGACGCCTAAATAATCAGCTCCGTTTTCAATTGCCCAGCTCGCTTCTTCAATTGTATGTGTAGATACACCGATAATTTTATCCCCCATTTTTTCACGAACAGTAGTAATTCCTTCATCATCTTGTCCAACATGCACGCCATCTGCATCTAATTCAATGGCTAATTCTACATCATCATTTACAATGAAAGGAACACCATATTCCTTACAAAGCGCCTGCAATTCCTTTGCAAAGCGCACTCTATCTTCTCCGATTAAAGCTCCTTCACCCTTCTCACGAAACTGAAAAAGTGTCACTCCACCATCTAACGCTTCTTTCAATACAGCTAACGGATCCTTCGTACAGTTATTACTTCCCATAATAAAATACACTTGTAATAACTTAGACATTCTCTTTGCTTCAATGCGCATCATGTTTTTCATCCCCTTACTTTAACTCCTCAATCTTCCCATACTTCTCAATATCACCCGAAGTGGTATTCGCTAACTGATTTAAAAATTCAATTTGGAAACTACCAGGTCCCTTTTCCACCGTCTTAGCAGCTGCCAGTTCTGCAGCTACACCATAAAATGTTAATGCTGCTACAGCTGCCTTTACATAATCCTTTTCTACCGCTACAAATGCTCCTATTACAGAAGTTAGTAAACACCCTGTTCCTGTAACCTTTGTTAAAATAGGATGGCCATTTCGAATAACAATAGTTCGCTCTCCATCTGTAACAACATCTTCTTCTCCAGTAATTACCGCAACGGTATTCAATTCATCCGCTGCCTGCCTTGCAATACTTACGACATTGCCATTTCCAGTAACAGCGTCTACCCCTTTAATTTCCCATTTCTCATTAATAACGTTCGCTATTTCAGCTGCATTTCCGCGGATAATCGCTAACTCGATTTCAGCCGGAATATGTCTCGCAACTTCTGTTCGATACGATGTTGCTCCTGCACCAACTGGATCAAACAGTACTGGTACATTGTTTACATTTGCTGATTTACCCGCAAGTAACATCGCTTCTACTTCTTCAGGACGTAGTGTCCCCATATTTAATACTGACGCTCCAGCAATACTCGCCATTTCTGCCACTTCTTCTTTTGCATACGCCATTACAGGCGATGCTCCTAGCGCTAACAAACCGTTAGCTGTAAAATTTGTGACAACAACATTTGTAATATTATGAACGAGCGGATTAGATTCTCTCACCAAATCCACTACTTTACTAATTTCTTTCATATTCATCCTTTTCATCTCCTAACTATAGTGATGGGAGATACACAAAAAGGCACTTTGCGCGTACGCAAAGTGCCTGAACATGTGCTTTT
>Ga0209463_1000864_pt1 | contig 20475 bp, 13 predicted proteins | sample AgamicMgSfrz_FD_187169 | JGI IMG/M metagenome (GOLD analysis project Ga0209463, IMG submission 187169) | Agave microbial communities from Guanajuato, Mexico - Mg.Sf.rz (SPAdes) (version 2) | ecosystem: Host-associated > Plants > Phyllosphere > Phylloplane/Leaf | place: Guanajuato, Mexico... | reverse complement strand
AGGAAATAATGCGGGAATTTTTCTACAAATTTTAACAAACGTAAAAATGTTTGACGGTCAATTTTCATATCACAGTGTTCTGAAGACAATACAATACAGTGTTCATTGAAATATATATACGGAGAATACTGTAGAAACCAGCTTTCATCTGTAAGATTCATACGAATCATACGATGATTCGAGCGTGCTGGATGTCCAATTCTGCCTCTATATCCTTCATTCTCAATACAGAGTAAACATTTTGGATAATTTGTACTTTCCAATACTCTCTCTCTAGCAATTTGTTTCGGGTCTTTTTCCGGTTTTGATAAGTTAATCGTTATATCAATGGGTCCATATTCCGTATTTACTTTATAATTTATATTTTTGGCAATTTGCTTCATTTGGATATAGTTGCTGTTTTTACTTAACTCATAGAAGTAATTTGTCGCAGCCTTCGGATTTTGTTCGTATTTTTCATAAAATAGAGAATTGATAACGGACGGTTTGGACATAAAAACATCCATAATTGTACTTGCTAAAATCTCCTTCTCGTCCATTACTGCCTCAATGACTTTATGCATACAAGCATATTCAATTAACTCTTCCAATAACTCCGAAATTGCTTTCTTTGCAGGTGCGGGCGCTGACGCTTCCACTACAAAGTCATCTAAACGAAGTAAGGAAAGGATTTGATTCCTTGTATATATTTCATCTTCTTTTTCAATTAATTGAACTTCAATAGCACGATCAATTAACTGCTGAATAGCTTGATATATCATCAGTATATACCTCCTCTAACCTTATAGCGGTTTTCGTTGTTACGATGCCAGTTCTATGTACCTTTTATAATTTTATGAACAGACATATGGGATAACCACCGTTCTAATATACCTTTTGCTTTTTCCGAAGAAACTATTAGCATACTTGAATCGCCCGTTTAGTAAGCTATTTTGTTACATTATACGTATGTAAAAACACTTCTACAATCAACATCTTGTCGTATTTTTTAGACATCTTGCTTTTCACTTTTAACAATTCACTAAAAACATACAAAGGAAAATTTTTTAAAAGCAGTTTCCGATGATTCAATGAACACAATGAGGCCTATCTCCTCTGAGATAGGCCTCTAATTCACGATATTACACTAGCTATAAAACTACCTTTATCTTAATTTGAGATTTTTACCTCTCTGTCCCTCCCCCTGAAGTCACCTTTTCAATACGTAAATTATCTAAAATAAACGTACCTGCTCCGGTATCCCCGTTTAAATTCGTTCCATCACTGAAAATCCCAACATAAGTTTGACCGTTCTCAGAACCTGTCACAGTAAACTCTGCTGTTTTTGTATCAGTAGATGCAGTAAGAGTGTTATTCACACTCAATCCCTTTGCACTCGCAATGTCTCGAACATCAATTTCTTGATCCCCTGAAATAAAGCGGAATGCATTTGCTGTCGTTTGATAGTCAAATGATACTTTATAAGTTACGCCAGGTTCGAAACGATAATTTTGAGGAATAGTACGGTACAGCAAACCTTTGTTTCCAGTGTTCACTTTAACAGACCAATTCCCACCTAATACATCATCGACTAATTTTTTGCCTGCCCATCCTTTTTGCGTATATGGAGCATGCAATTCAGACAAATGAATTCTGTTGTCTTCTACCCCTTCTGTGTTACCAATAACGAATGGGTAAATTCCTTGTACTACCGTTTCAAAATCTTGTTTAAATTCCGTCGGTGAGACATGATTTTTTAAGGACTTTTGAACGATCCGAATATCATCAAATTTTGTGTTTCCTTTTCCAGAATCACGGCTGAGAGTTAATTTAGCTTTATTCGTTACAGCTGTAAAGCTCACTTGCATGATTTGCATTTTGCTATTGTATCCATCATTTGAGGCATGTGAATCTGCCTTAACATAGTTCTTTTGCAGGCTTCGAAGTGTGTAATTGTTAACGTCTTCTTTCCCACCTGTTACTGTAATTCCGGCCTTTACATCACTATTGTTTTCAACATATACCTCTGCTACATATTCTTTACCTGGTTCCAAACCAGTAAGAACACGGGAAACAGTTGTATCTTTCGATGGACTATCAATATTCAAGTAGTAATCTCCACTACTTACATTACGGTTGCTTCCAGTTTGATTTGTTCTGACGGCGCTTACAGCTTTGTTATCCCCCTCAATAGTTGTATATGCACTTACTTTTCCTGTATTAAATCCCGCGTCATATATATGAGCACCCTTGCTCCAATCATAATCAAGAATTTCCAAACCTTTATCTCTTTTTGGTACAACAACATAAGGTGTTGCCGCACTAGCTGTCAAAGTTACCTTATTATTTACGACCTTGACTTCTTTCATATCTGCTCTACCACGATCTGTCAGTTTGTATACATATACACTAGATGCATCTTTATATTCATCTGGAAGTGTCCAAGTAGTTGTACCACCTTCCAAATTCCAATGATATAGTTTTTCAGAATTAGAAGTTGGATTTTTAAAGTCTTGTTTCACCCAAGGAATTAAATAAGTGTGTCCATCAAGTACAACGTTTCCATTCAGTGTAATCACACGTTCCCTAGAATTGTCTTTTCTAGTTACATCGACAACATCCCCATTACTTGGGTCTTTCAATTTTATTTCCTTTTCTAAGTTTGTCTTGCTTTTATCCCCTTCTACAGCTGTCCAATTCGTTACATAATATTTTTGTAAGAATTTAGTAGGTAGATTCGTATCAAATGTCATGCGAATAAAATTATCAAAATTCTTATCAGATTGCCACCCTTCGAAACCAGCTAATTCAAATCCACCAAGCAATGGATGATCAGCGGTTCCTCCTACTTCAGGCCAATTCAACACCCAAGAATCTCTTTGGTGATTGCTAATAAAGCGTAGTACTTCTGAGTTGATACCTTTGCTTTCCGGTCCACCGTAGTTTTTATCGGTAGCCCAGTGTTGCCACGTTGAATAATTGGCCATAGAACCACCAAATTCCGTTGTTAGTCTCCAGCCCCTATCTTTAAATTGATCTGCTATTCTATTTGATTCCCATTGATTTTGATACCATACATCTAAATAAATAAAGTCAAGATCTGAAACAGCAGCTTTCAATTCATCTAGTCTTTTCGCACGCGCTCCAGTATACAAATCTTTTAATTTATTAATTGTATAAGATTGATCTAGCCATCCCCATCCTAAAGAATTTGGACGATCAATAAAATCATTGTTGAAAGCTTTCGCTTCAGGATAAACTTCCTGCGCATTGATATGGACACCAAATTGGGTATTATACTTATGCCCCTCTTTAATAAGCGTATCCAAATCTTTCACGCCACCCATACGCTCACCTACATTACCGTAATCCGGATGACCACTGTCATGTCCTTCGTTTGCATATCCTTTTAATAAAACAGCTTGCCCCAATTCATCTGTAGCAAGAGCAACCTTTTTAATATTATCTGCTGTTTTTAAGAATGGTTGTTGTGCTTGTGATCCGAAATTCATTGCAATACGCATTCCAACATTATTGTTTACATCTTGGTACCCTTTAATGTCTTGCATAATATCACGGTATACAATCGCCGCATCCTGCCAATCTGTCTTATTATCAGTATTCAAATCTTTAGCTATAGCTATTTTAATAGTTGGTTTATTTTTTTGTGGTTCTGGCATAATATCTCTTTGGTAATAGAGTGCACTAGAACCTATTCCCATTGCTTTTGCGCCATTTTTATTTACATATCGATTCGCAACTAAGTTTTTATAACCATCCACTTCTGAACTGGACCATACACCTGCACTCAATTCGTCAGTTGACAAAAATGCTGTATAATTTTTAGTAGATGTACCTATTTCCCCCATAGAAGAATCTACGCTTACATCCACATCACCTGATTTCCTAACGTCAGTACTAATATTCGTTAATTTAGCTTTCGCACCTTTTTGTTCCGAATTTACTGAGATAACGTTCATATCAGCAAACTCAACTGTTTCAATTTTTGCACTACCATTATTTTCAATTTCATCGAAACTATAAATAACTTTATTATCATTCACTTTCAAAGATACCTTAAATGCAGCATCAAGGTTTTTCATTTCATCCACAACTTTTAATGTATATAGCACTTCACTATCGCTTAACTTTTCAAAGCTTACTTTAGGATAGTATAAGGAACCATTTACTTTCAATCCGTACACAGGTGATTCTTGCCCATTCATTAATTTATCGCCAACTTTGTATTTCACAACCCGTGGGAACACTTGATCAATTGTAACATCCATATATTTTGACTTTAATACATCTTCTACTGGTGGAGTATCTGGAGGTTTTGGCGCACTGTATTCTTTGATTTTGATATTAGAAATCGTAATATCAGCAGCACCTCGGCTTTTTTCAAACCCTAGTCCCCCCGCTTGATCTACACCACCAGTTAAAGTCCAAGAGTCTACCTTTTTATCATCAATGTATAACGTCGCAACATCGTCCATAAATACTAAACGTAAATGATATGTTTGTTTTGCTTTTAACGGCACGTTTGAAGTCATCGACGTCCAATTGTTTATAGGTCCAAATGTTTCACCAAAATACTGATCGTTCGTATCCCCTGTTCCTACATATGTGTATGCAGATGCATTTTGAACACGATAAATGAATCCAAAGCGATTCATCTTATCAGTATTAGTAGTAACATCCGCTTCAAAAACACCATTTTTAATTCCTTTCATTTGGTTGTAGACAATTCGATTTTTTTGGGTAGATGTAACACCAAAAGTTGCTGAACCATCTTCATTATAGGTAACTTTTCCGTCGCCAGAGATAATTTTTAAGTCGCCTTCTTCTAGTTTATTATCCGTAATGTCGACAAGTTTTTCATCTCCTGGATTCGTGCCCCCATCCTCAGGTGCATCTCCTAATTCAATGTGGACTTGACTTTTTTTATCTCCAAAAGCACCAAGTTTAACTGCTTCCTTACCTGTAAGGAGGTTCTTTACATCATTAGGCAACGTAACCGGTCCAAATAAATCTTTTCCATCTAATGTAATATTCATAGTGGTTCCGTTATAATCGATTTTTATGGAATGTGAGGTCCCAGCCTCTGGAAGTGAAACATTTGGTCTCGTTTTTAACCAATCACCTTTTCCTTGATATTTGTATTCATAGAACCATCCAAGTGAGTCGTAGCCTACAAAAACGAAGTTATTATTGTCAATATAATGAGGATAGAAACCAAATCTAGTATCTTCTCCCTTGGTTTCTGGAGTAAAGGTATACGCCATCGTTCCTGCTTCTTTAGCGACTTTATTTTGCTCTTGAAAAATTGCAGCTTTAGCCCCGTTATCATTTCCAGCACCTGCTCCAAGCCTTGCATAGGACTTCCCATTTTGTTCTATTAATGCATTAATTTCGTTTCCTCCAGATGAAATTGTGAACCATGGATTAGACACATTTGCTCCTACATGTAATGGCACCATCATGCTAACTAAAAATGTCGGTACAATTAGCACAAGTGCAAGAAGGGTATTAAAAGCTCTCTTGAAATGCTTACTCTCCAATTCTTCTCCCCCTTTGAAATTTAAGTTTTAGTTAAAAACAATACCTGCACATTCATTTTTAAAAATATACCAAAACCTGAAAGGTACCGCTTTCACTTATGTTTAGAATAGTTTTTTTCAAGCGCCCACTCAATAAAGATATTGTTTCTTTTTTTAGTTATATTGTCTTTTAAAAAAACTTACAAAATAAGGATATTATCACCTTTTCAAGGGTGTTTTTATTAAATTTCATACGATAATTAACAATATTTGGTTTATTCACATGTAAAGATTGCTCCCCCTTTTTTAGTCATGATTACAACTCACTTAACTGTTCTGCGCTTTCATCCTAGCATTTGTGGCCATACTGGACGCAACTAAAAAATGAGCAGACGAATGTCTACTCATTTTTCTTCATTCCATTTAAACATGGAAGAAAAGATATTGTACTAACTTTGCAGCTCAGCTGTTACTTTCACTTTAGCAAACCATGAATTAGCCGTCTCTTTCAACACGAGATTCAATTCTTCAATATTCCTTTTACCAATATCTTTTAACCAATGACGACCTGCTTGTTCACCGCCTATAGCAAACGGCATGACACCGTCTTTCCAAGTTGCCCGACCACATAATACTCCATTAAAGGTAGAACCGGATTCTTTAGCAAATTTTAATGTTTCTTGAAATAATTTTGCGCTTACTCCTGCACTAAGGAAAATAAATGGAAGCTTCGTTGCTTCACTTTGTTCTTTGAAATAAGAAGCTGCTTTTTCTTTACTGTAAACAAATTCACCTTCTGTATATCCTTCCACATAGTTCATATCTACTGGAACTTCTACTTTTAATACATCTACTTTATATTGCGGCTTTGAGAACTCCTTCATGGACTCAATCACTTTATAAGGTTTTATTTTTGCGTATGCTTTATTTTTCACATTATCACTTTCAGCATCATAAGTAACAATCTCTAAGAAAAATGGTATGTCTTCAGCTGCACATTCAGATCCGATACGTTCCATATAAACATGTTTATAGTTATTAATTTTTTCATCTTCATCGATATCATAGTAGAGTAAGAATTTAATTGCATCGGCACCTGCATCCTTTAATCGTTTCACTGACCATTCTGGTAATAAATCTGGTAGCCGTCCTACTTCTGACGCATCGTATCCAGTTTTTTCATACGCTACGATTAAGCCTGATTCTTTATCTCGGACTTTAGCCGCTGGCAAACCGTATTCCGGGTCCAAAAGAATCGCTGTTGTAAATGGTGTTAATTCCTCAGAAACTACTTCTTTAAAACGGGTAATGCCCTCATCTCCAACTTGACTCACACCGCCAGACGCAATCATTTTTTTCAATGATCCACGCTGGTCAATAGCCAATGCACCAATTATTCCATTTTCTGCAGATAAACGTTTTAGAGCTTCCAATTTATTTTTGGTTAGTTCTAACATCAACATTCTCCTCTATCAATCTATTTGTTCAACTTTAACGAGATCAAAATATTGTTTAAACTTATTCACATTAATATAACCAGTTTCAGCTTCCATCGTATTTAACATTCCTGTAGTCATCGCCGTTTTAAGAACAGTCTCGACCGTTTGATGTTGATATAGTGCCACAGCTAATCCTGCAACTGTTGCATCACCAGCCCCTACAGGATTGACCACTTCTATTTTTGGGACCATAACTCTATAATAGTCCTCGCTATGTTTAACAAATGCACCTTCGCTACCCATCGATACGATAATCCACTCAATTCCAGTAAATAATTCATTGTTTAATGCTTGCTTTAGTTCTATGATTCCCGCCTCCATGTCAATGCCCAACAGCTGTGATAATTCCGCTTTATTCGGTTTGATGGCGAATGGTTTTTCTTTATGAAGCATCGCTTGTTTCAAAGATTCCCCTGACGAATCCATAATTACTGGAATTCCATTTTCATGACAGATTTCTAACATTTGATAATAGTAGTTAGTCGGTAATCCTTTCGGTAAACTGCCCGAAATTGTCACAAGTGAAGCTGTTGTAAGTAAAAATTCAAATTTATCTAAAAATTCAACCCCTTCTTCTTTAGATAATGTTGGCCCCGATTCTAAAATCTCTGTTTGCATCCCTTCATGAAGAATGGCGATACAATTTCTTGATTCTTTTTTGATTTTCAAAAAGTCATTTGGAATATTGACTTTATTTAATTCTTGACTAATGTATTCCCCAATCGTACCACCAAGCACACCTGTCGCTAGGACAACTTCTTCCATTTGAGTAATTACTCGCGCAACATTCAAGCCTTTTCCACCAGCAGTTTTATGAACGGCTTCCACACGGTTAACAGCATCTAACTTTAATTCATGAATCGGATAGGAAATGTCGACCGATGGATTCATGGTGACAGATAGTATCATTGGTAATCCCTCTTTCAGAAATTTGTTTAAGCTTGAAAACGGCATACACCGTCAAGATAGGTAGCAGTTACATCCATCTCCGGTGTCATCACAATAAAGTCAGCATCATATCCCTCAGCAATCTTCCCGCATTCGCCATCAAGCTGCATACTTTTAGCTGGTGCCGTGCTCGCCATGTAAATTGCTTCCTCAGGTGTGGCAATTCCCCAATCGACGACATTTTTGACAGCATCTTTTAATTGCAAAATGCTCCCTGCTAAACTTCCGTTTTTCAAACGAGCCATCCCATCTTTTACTTTCACAGGAAATTCTCCCAGCTGATACATTCCTTCAGGCATACCTCCAGCCATCATACAATCAGACACCATAACAACCTTTTCTCTACCGCGGATATTCATTAAAATATTTGAGGCAACGGGATGTACATGATGTCCATCACATATGATTTCGGCAAAAACATCTTTTAGATTCATGGCCGCTCCGACCATCCCCGGCTCACGATGATGCAATGGACTCATTCCATTGAAAGTATGAATAAAAATGGAAGCTCCTTTTTCAACCGCTTGCTTTGCTTCTTCATAAGTTGCGTCACTGTGAGCCAACGCCACTGCAATCCCTTCTCCTACAGCATATTCAATACATTCCGCCGCCCCTTTCCTTTCAGGTGCAATCGCAATTTTTTTAATAGCATTATTTGATAATTCCTGCCAAACTTTCAACATTTCAACTGATGGGTCACAAAAATATTTCGTGTTCTGTGCTCCTTTATGCTTTTCAGTAAAAAATGGTCCTTCTAAAAAGATACCTTTAATTTTTGCACCTTGTACTCTCTTGTAATTGGCACCAATCATTTCAACGACGTTATTTAACGATTCCTTTGAGGATGTTAAAGTTGTCGGTAAAAAAGATGTAACGCCGCATGACAGGAGTCCTATCGAAATTTGGTTCAATCCTTCAAAACTATTGTCCATAATGTCGTGATTTCTAAATCCATGAATATGTGTATCTACTAGGCCAGGAGCGATCCAATGTCCTCTATACTCAATAATTTTTGCCGTTTCCTTCGGCCTATCCTCTAAGAAAACACCGAATTTTCCGTCTTTTACTTCTAAAAATCCAGGCCCTATGACCATCTCTTCAAGAAAAAACTTATCTGCAAAAATAAAAATAGTCATGTATATTTCCCCAATCCTAGTTACTCATATTCGTAGATAGTAACACCTTTAACGACTCGGTTCACTGTTCCTGTCGGTGAAGGGGTATCCGGTGTATTGCCTACTTTTACTGAAGCTAACAGAGAGACTGTTTGCCCGATGATGACAAAAGGTAACGCTAAGTAAGCATCTGGTATAGACTGAGCCTCTCTGCTGAATACAAACCTATTGCCAGTATAATTAGTTTCTCCATCAACCTCGATGGCACAAATATAACTGGCAATGTTGTCCTGCTGCATTTCTTTTAACATATCTAAATCATATTGACGTGTATACGGATGGTTAGAAACAAACACAAAAACCAATGATTTTTCGTTTAGAAATGATTTTGGACCGTGTCGGAAGCCAAGCGGTGAATCAAATGCGGTTACAATTTTCCCAGCTGTCAGTTCTAATATTTTTAATTGCGATTCTTTTGCTAAACCTTCTAAACTACCAGAACCTAAGTAAATAATTCGGTCAAAATCAAAATCTACTATCTTTTGGATAATGTCTTCTCTTTGAATGACACTTTCACCCATTTGATGGATTTTTTTCACTATCTTCGATTTTTCTTCTGTTGATATAGAATCAAAAACGAGTAATGCCGTTAACGCCATGCAAGTATAACTCCCTGTCATTGCAAATCCTTGATCATTTGATTTTTCAGGCATCAATAGCAATAAATTTTTTTCATTATTCACGGCCCGTTTGGCTAATTTACCGTTTTTCGCACAAGTAATCGTCATTTGATACAAATCCGTTACTATTTGCTCAGCTAATTGTACAGCAGCAACACTTTCCGGACTGTTTCCGCTTCTAGCAAATGAAACGAGTAAAGTCGGAAAATCCTTTTTGAAAAATTGGTAAGGATTTGAAACTAACGTAGTTGTCGGAATGCTTAGTACTTCCCACTGTTGTTCATCGACTTTTTCTATTAAATAAGGAGTGACTGTATCACCGACATAGGCAGACGTTCCAGCGCCTGTAAAAATAACTCGAACCCGGTTGTGTTTCGTTACAATTTTTTGCAAAAACTCTTCAATTCCCTCGCTTTTCTTCATATACAGAGCAAAGGTTTCAGCCCATAAATCAGGCTGCCGTCTTATTTCCGCTGTTGTTATCGATGCACCTAACGAAACTAATTTGTCTTGACTTAATGTAAACATATTCGTCCACTCCTCTACCTATTTGCCATCATTCTCTCCATAAAAGAAGACCGGCGCCGCCTCATTACATACCTTCAAATACTCGTAAGCCTGCACCAGTAACTCCATTATTTTGCGCCAATGTACTGATACTCATCTGCTCCAAAAGATGTTGTTGCTCAGGAAGCTGATACATTTTCAGCTTCGCTTTAATCAACTCCAGTAGAAATGGATTTTTCACAATGACACTGCCACCAAAAACCATTTTGTGTGGATCTAATAAGGAGGAAATCGTATAAATACCTTGAGCTACATAATCAGTTACCTCATTGATGATGGACTGATATTCTGGTACCCCATTTATATAACGATCAAAAACATCCTTTGTTGAAATCGTATCTACCTGTAAATCCCTTTCTGCTATTCTCTGAATCCCTGGCCCAGCAGCAATTTTTTCTAATCGTTCATTGCCCCCTCTCGTGAGGACAGGAATCAAACCCAGTTCTCCAGCAAATCCTGCCCCCCTAAAAAATGAGCCTTTATGAATGATAGAACAAGATATTCCCGTACTTATAGTCACGTAGACAAAGGTTTCATCCTCTTTTACATGTGCTGCTCTCCATTCGGCATAAGCAGCCATATAGACATCATTGTCAATCGTGACCCGCTGAATACCAAATTGCTCTTGCAAACGGACTGAAATAGGAAACTGCCTCCAAGGTAAATTGTTTTGAAAAACGGCAATTCCCTTCTCGAAATCCACTTTTCCTGGTATCCCAACGCCAATACCCTCAATATCAGCGTTGGAAATCGATGATTTTCTGAGAACTTGTTCCACAGCTTCTACAACTCTACCAAACATTTTTTCCTGGTCTGAAGGATCACTTTTTATTTCCGAACGTTCAAGCAGTTCGCCTGTATCCGAAATGACTCCCGCTGCAATCTTCGTTCCCCCAATATCAATGCCGACTGCCTTTTTCATTTGTCCGCACCCCTAGGTTTATATTTGAAGTATTTAGTAATTTTCTATAATTGTTATCGTTGAACATATATGTGCGATTCCTTGATCGATTCACTTGTCCTGGTTGATTTATACGTATTTCCGATTGTAGTCATAAAGTAGCCCTAAGAGACCAGCTAATCCAATCAACATCATACCTAATTCGAATTTACCAGCTGTCTTTTGGTAGATGATAATTAAAGACAGGCATACGATAAACACAACAATTTTAATAATGAATAAAATATTAGTCTTCATTCGAAAAATCCTCCCATCTGATTTCACTAGGTGCCAATGTCACTTCTTTTCTGTTTCCTTGTCCATCGTATACAACTGTCTTTTGTTCGATCATTGAATTGTTAACAATCGCCATTTTTTGAATGGATGGATATGCATGGACTTCACAATAAATGTTGCTCGCATGATATTTTTGAAATTCCCCTTCTTTATTGGCAGCATAGTATAACGCGCGCATCAGTAGACGTGTATTTTCTTCGCTATATGGCAGCCCTGCTATATACACAGCTCTACCTTCTCCAAACGGATGACTAGAAAGATGGACTTCACCATTTGAATATTCAATTATTTCGGTTTTATCTGATAACGCATAAATATTTTTCATTCCTTCACCAAAATCAAATTTGGTGCTGTCAGCAGAAATAAAATGATTTTCGACAGGATTAATAAAATATTTATCTGTGGATAAGCTAAATCCTAATTCTTTGTCAACACCTAAGACGTTCGCCAATTGAAAATAATGTCCTTCATGCTGATAGGCTGTCGGTTCGCCAATACCTATGAAACCTCCGCCGTTATACATCCAGGCCCTGATTGTAGTGACTAACTTTTCATTAATCCAATTAGCCCCTCCTGAAAAAGCCGTGCCTACATCGCCGGCATTAATGATAACGTCAATATCCTCAGGTATCCCCTCGTTAATGACATCATCAAAACTAATGAACGAAACTCCCACAGCAGCCCCACTCAAGGATTCCAACACACCTAGATAAGAATAAATTTGTTTATACCATAGAGCATGAGCAACCATATGTGTTTGCCAAGTTCTCAACTTGCCCCAAGAATTCAAAATTGCAACTTTAAGACCGCTGTATGGTTGAACACCTTTAATCGTGTCATGAATTTCACGAAATTCCTCAGTAACTTTTTCAATGTAGGCGATAAATTCCGGGAATTGATAAGCTAAACTTAAATAACCGCCATAGCCGATACGATCAACGGGATTCCGTAGTAACGCTCTGCGTGCCGTTAACCAGTTTTCATTCGCTTCAATCGTCGGGTTGTTACCTTCGTAAAACGTGTCTGGGAAGAAATAAGGTAAGAAACGCCCTTCTGTGTAACGAACATGTGGTATATCTGCAATCATACGTAGTGTGGCTCCGCCGCCCACACTGCCTACAACTGCGTCCAATCCGATATTTTCAAAGTATTTCCCATATGGTTCTGTACCAATCCAGTTATCACCAAGGAACATCATTGCTTCTTTTTCACTTTCATGGACAATATCCACAAGTTTCTTTGCTTCTTCAGCAACGAACTTGTGAACAAAATCTATATAATCTAAAAATGCGGTAGTTGGAATTCGAAACGAAGTATTATAATAACCTTGATCAACAATGTCCTCTGGTCTTAATCGATAACCCTTTTCTTTTTGAAAAGCATCCAAAGCAGCAACTGAAACACTAGCACCATATCCGAACCAATCGACAAATTTCTCTTTGCCAAGGTTATTGAATACAAGGGTAAAATGATAGAAAAACGTTGTAAACCTGACCACATCTGTATCTGGATTTTCTGTCAGCCATTGTTTTAAATAGTTTTTCATAAATTCATTGGAATGTGGCTGCCTAACATCAAAAGGAATATCATGTGGCTTATCGCCCCAATTATTAGTAATATGATTGTACATTTGTGTTGGATCCCAAATCGCATAAACTAGGAATGAAACCGTATATTCATGCCAAGGAATCGCATTCGTAATCAAGACACGGTTTTGCTCTTCATTTACTTCCCAATCATTCACATCAACAACTTCTCCTGTTGTCCGGTCAATAACCTCCCAGTATTTTTTAGGACTGTGAACGTAATCCGGCTTTAATTGTTCCTCAAAATAACCTTTCATAAACTCAATTTCAAGGGTGTCAGTAAGGGCAGTATTGAATAAGCTCATTAAATAAAGTTGCTGGCATTCATCCATGTGCTTCTCTGCAAACTCATTGTGCGCTCGAGCAACAAAATAGGTCGTATAAATTTTCGCATCCAATTGTTTAATATCATCGTCTAGTTTCGTCCCATCGCTATCACGAATCGCATCCGCGCCCCATCGTTCTATCAATTCTTTTGTTTCCTTAAGAAAATTTTCTTCACTCGGTAAAGTAACACGGCCTTTTTTCTTTTTCATGTAAATCCTCCTCTAATCCTTTAAACCACCAAGGGACATTCCTTGTGTTAATTTTTTTTGAACAATGATGTATAAAATCAAAGTTGGCAGCATGACAAGAACCATACCTGCATACATTTGACCATAGTTCGCAGCAGATTTCTGAGCTGCCATCAAGTTCATTAACCCAACAGGTAACGTTTTATTCGGTCCTGGGATTAATGTTAAGGCAATAATGTATTCGTTCCAAAAGGCAAGAAAATTAAATAAAATGACGGCAATAATACTTGGACGAGCTATCGGAATCATGACTGAAATCATTGTTTTAAAATATCCGGCACCATCGACCAACGCCGCTTCCTCATACGTGGATGGAAGTGATTGAAAAAAACTAGTCAGCAAGTAAATGGTAAATGGTAACGCCGTCGCCGCATATACCACAGCTAAAATAAATAAATTGTCTAGTAGAAATCCATCACCTAGTTGGCCTCGCAAAAAGGTATCTCCGTCCAATAACATTAAGAAAATTGGAACAACAATGTAGTTCACATTGATGAATAATCCAGCTTTAAAAAAAGTATTTATTAATTTACTTCCTCTAAAGGTATATCTTGCCAACACATAGGCTGCTGGTAAGGCCACAATCAATAAAATAAGCAGAGCCAACGCAGTTACCATGACTGAATTCAACATGTAGGTACCCATATTTGCTTTTTGGAAAGCATCGATAAAGTTTTGAAAATACAAGCTTTTCGGCATGGCCCAAGGACTTCCGTAAAATTCTGAATTTTTCTTTATTGAGGCTAAGAAAACCCATGCAACAGGAATAACAATAGAAATTGCTAACGTAATCAGTGCTACATATATAAAACAGCGATATATTGCTTCTGTAGTCATTCCTTTTTTTGTCCTCACTGTTTTTGGGGCTTGATAAGCTGTTTCTACAATCATTTCTTTTTTGGTTTCCACCGTTTGTGGATCTCGATAAGCTGTATCTGTAGTCATTCTTTTTTGTGTTTCCATCGTTTTTGGCCCTCCTTAATACTCCAACACTTCTCTTTTAGTGACACCGCTGATAATTGCAGATAATGCGAATGAGAATAGGAAAATGACCACCCCAATAGCCATACCGTAACCGTAAGAAGAATTCGTGTAAGCCTGCTTATACATGTAGCTTAAAAACACCTCCGTCGATCCATCAGGTCCGCCACCAGTCATCGCTTGAACAAGTAGAAAACTTAAATTAATCGTACTAATAACGAAGAAAGTTAACGTCGTCCGCATGTTATTCCAAATTAAAGGTAAAGTAATACTGAAAAATTGTCTGACCCGTCCAGCACCTTCCAAAGCAGACGCTTCATAAAAACTTTCCGGAATACTTGCCATTGCCGCCATATACATGACCATATAGTAACCAATCGCTTGCCAAATAAGTGCCCCGCCAATGCTGTAAATAGCAATTTTTTGATTGCCGAGCCACATCTTTTGAAGGTTTTCAAGGTTAAATAAAGCAAGTAAATTATTTAACAACCCTGTAGTTGGATCATAAACTGCAGAAAATATTCCCGCGATAACTACAACGGATAAAATATTAGGGATATAAAAAATAATTCGAAAAAAGCCTTTACCTTTTATTTTTTCTCTCGTTAACAAAGTGGCAAACAAGATCGCCAGCACCATAGTAATAACTGTAACGATAACAATCAATACGATACTGTTTTGAAGGGATCGAAAGAAGTTCATATCACTCCATAAAATCTTGAAGTTATCAAGCCCAACAAATACCTTATTATTAGAAAATCCTCCCCACTTATATAAGGACATCCTGAATACCTCAATCGTAGGAACAATCATAAAAATGGCTAACAGGATTAGTGCGGGTGCAGTACAAACAAAAATAAATATTCTTTTTTCTGTTGTCTTATTCATGCCATCACCTCAGTTAATAAGCACAATGGTGAGACTAACAATTCACCATTGTACGTAGTGAAAACTAAAAAACTATTTTATTTTAATGCAGACCGTAATTGGTCACTCGTTTTTTCAACAGATTTTTGCCAATCTTCCACTTTTTTATCACCAGACATAACACTGTCTATCGTTCTGAATAATGTATCTGCCATGCTAACACCTTCAACGGCTTTCGTTGCGGCAAATCCACCTGTCCCCACTTTCACTCCATTATCATAGATACCATAGAATAATTTATTACTACCTGTCAGTTTACTAGAAATGCCTTTGATAGGCTGTATTGCACTGGATTCCGCAAGTTTTTCAACGGCTTTATCCGAATAAACAAACGTCAAGAAATCTTTAGCAGCTTGTTTATTTTTAGCTGCAGAAGGAATCCACATTTGTTCAAAATAAGTAAATGCATAACGGTCACTGTTAGCATCAAAGCTTGGTAAAGTCATCATGCTCCATTCAAAACCTTTCGATCGAGGTGCTTCTCCCATTTCACCAACAACCCATGTACCATTTGGCATGAACAACGCCTTATTATCGAGAATCAATTGTTGATTTTTCTTATAGTCTTTGTCATTGGCATTCGCAACAGTTGTTGGCTCAGTGTATTTTGCTAATTTTCCGAAAATTTCAAAAATTTTTGTTGCTTCAGGAGTTTCCCAAATACCATTTTCATATTTCATAGCTTTATTGTAAAACTCCGGTCCCCCCATCCCTAAAAGTAAAGTATAGAAAAATGTATCAAAATAACCAGTAGTAGGATAAGTAAATAATGAGATCCCTTCTGCTTTCGCTTTATCTCCCAAAACCCACATTTCGTCCCAAGTTTTTGGTACTTCCCAACCTTTTTCCTTTAATAAACTAGCATTGTAAAATAGTCCAGTTGGACTATAGAACATCGGCGCCATGTAAGTTTTGTCATCGTTATAAGGATTAGTAGCCAATGTACCAGTAAGCCCCGGTATCAACTTATCTTTCACTTTAACCTCTTCACCATAAACATTCCTATCTAAAACATCTGTAATGTCTTCTAAAGCTTTATCTTTAATCAATGTTTCTGTAAGCGCCTGTTTTCTCCCAGTTGCCAACAACACAACATCCGGATAGTTTCCCGCTTTCATATTCGAGCCTATGACATCCTCGAGATTTTTGTCCACCGTCAACTTAACATCAACTTTTGGATTAGCAACTTCATATGCTTCAATCACTTTGGTCCACATCTCTTTACCATAAGCCGATTCAAGTGCTGCCACATGAAGGACTTGTTTTTTACTAGAATTATCAACTTTTGTAGTATTACTCTGACATGCTATTAAACTAAGAGATAACAAAGCTGTCATTCCAGACAACAATAACTTTTTTTTCATCTTTATCTTACCCCCATCTCCTAATCTGCCTTTCATAATTAAAGAATACAAAATAGATAACGCTTTCACAATAAACATCTTGTTCTGTTTTTTAGATATCTTGCTTTTTACTGCATATCCCACTAAAATCTTTATAACATAGATAAAAAATCTATGAAGGAGGGATTCATTTGTCCAATGAAGTATATGAGATTCCACAAATTCAACGAAACCATCTTCCAGTAAAACTTCTTTATATAACAAAATCAAAATACGATAAAGATTGGCATAGTACCATTCATGCGCATCACTTTACAGAGCTATTATATATTACCAAGGGCAAAGGAACTTTTATCTTTTACAAAGAAGAAATCCCAGTCCAAGAGCACAACTTGATTATCATCAATCCAAATATCGAGCACACAGAAAAGTCTGATACGAATCATCCGCTCGAATACATCGCACTTGGTATTCAAGGTTTGTCCTTTTCATCCATAGAAAATCCTAGTCAAGTAACTATTCACAACTATAAACAGGATCAAAAGAACTTCCTCTTTTACCTTCAGCAATTGATCGAGGAAGTGGAAAATCATCAAGAAGATTACGATTTAATCATACAAAATATTCTGGAAATATTACTACTTAAGATGATGAGAAAAAAATCTTTCAATGTAGAGAAAACATCTACTCAAAAAATCAATAAAGATATTGAATTTATTAAAAACTATATTAAGCAACATTTTCACGAAAATATCAGCCTGGATACATTAGCAAGAATCAGTCATATTAATAAATATTATTTATCTCATTCCTTCAGGAAATTCGTCGGTGTTTCGCCTATTGAATACTTAATTCAAACTCGTATTAGAGAAAGCAAAATATTATTAGAAACTACCAACTATTCGATTTCTAATATTTCAACCATTACCGGTTTTTCTTCCCAATCATTCTTTGCACAATCATTTAAACGAGAAACGAATCTATCGCCTTCACAATACAGAAACGCTATCAATTCTAGCAAAAACAAACCAGATTCTAGCGCGAAATTTTAAAGATAATCGCAATGAATCTATACTTTTTTACTATATTGATACTATTATTTTAGAAAGGAGAGTGTTCCTATGATTCAACAATTAAAAACATACTATGGTGAAGATATCAAAATCAATGCAGCTGTGTTATCTGAAGATTATAGCTGGTTTTTAGTTGAAGGAATCAAAGTCGGGATTCGAAAAATCCGATTACATCAAAGGGAGCAGCAATTGCTTTCATCCATCTTAACGCCCATTCATACTGATACATTTTATAAAACAGAAAAAGAAAAATCATGGTATGAAGCATTATACAAAAATAATAACATTTCTATACTATCAGTTCGTTTTTTACACTTTTTCACAACACAACCCATAATAGAGAGAGAAGAATTTCAAGATGCTTTACAGTCCATGTTTTCTTTTACTACTACAATGATATGGGAAACTTCGCAAGCTGGTGTCCTCATATTAGAAGAAAATGTACCTGAGTCTATATTGCGAGCAGCCCTTGATACACTAGAAACAGATTTTTTTATATCCCTATCCTTCTTTATTGGCAGACGCTATACGCAAACAACTGAATTTGCTTATCTGTATGAATGGGAGCGAAAATTATTTTCTGTTCTTTCTCCCTATTTATCCAAAAAAATTACACACATTGAACAACTGCTCCCTTATCAATTAATGATCTCATTATCAAAAGAAGAAAGAAAAAAGTACACGAATCAATTATTGGCACACATTTCGAATGACAAAGAACTTATAGATAGCGTTAAAGTATTCTTCCAATGTAACTTAAATGTATCTCTTGCAGCGAAACAATTATATTTACATCGTAATACTTTGCAGTATCGAATTGATAAATTCATTGAAAAAACAGGAATTAATATAAAAACTTTTGAAGGTGCAGTAGCAGTTTATATGGCGTTTCTTTCTTTAGATATCTCGTGAAGCTCTCATGAAAGACGATAAAATATTCATTTTCTCATACCATCATTGTTTTATGACTTGGAAACTCTTTTTACATATTTTTCTACGAAAAAGTAATACTTTCATCCCATATCTATAGATGAAAGTACATCCTACAGGTGCTTTCTCATTTCTTAAATCTGTAAACTTGTATAAAACCCTCTCATTCTTTTGTGCACAATGCCGATTTACTTACGGTTATAAAAATCTTATAATTCAATCAATTGTGAAAAGGAGTGAATATTTATGACCGAACTAGTATTAGATCATATTTTTAAAGTTTATGATAATAAAACTACTGCTGTTTCTGACTTTAATTTACATATTGAAGATAAAGAGTTTATCGTATTTGTCGGTCCTTCTGGATGCGGAAAATCAACAACTCTACGTATGATTGCAGGTCTAGAAGACATTTCTGATGGTTCGTTTTATATTGATGGAGAGCGTATGAATGATGTCGCTCCAAAAGATCGCAACATTGCGATGGTATTTCAAAATTACGCACTATACCCGCATATGACTGTTTATGATAATATCGCGTTTGGCTTAAAACTACGCAAACTTCCAAAAGATGAAATTAATCGCCGAGTAACGGAGGCAGCGAAAATCTTAGGGCTTGAAGATTACTTACAACGAAAACCGAAGGCATTATCAGGTGGGCAACGCCAACGGGTTGCCCTAGGAAGAGCTATCGTCCGTGACGCAAAAGTATTTTTAATGGACGAGCCTCTATCGAATTTAGACGCAAAATTACGCGTCAGTATGCGTTCAGAAATCTCCAAACTGCATCGTCGTTTAAATACGACCACTATATATGTAACACATGATCAAACAGAAGCTATGACAATGGCATCACGCCTTGTTGTTATGAAAGATGGGCTCATCCAGCAAGTTGGTACTCCAAAAGAAGTATATGATACTCCTGAAAACATATTTGTTGGTGGATTCATTGGTTCTCCAGCTATGAATTTCTTTACCGGGACATTACAAGAGAACTATTTCTATATAGAAAATATTCGCTTCAAAGTACCAGATGGCCAACTAAAAACATTAAAGCAAAAAGGATATAATGGGCAGAAAATCATACTCGGCATTCGTCCTGAAGACATTCATGATGAACCAATTGTTCTTCAATCTTCGCCTGAATCAACAGTCGAAATTACAGTAGAAGTTGCTGAATTATTAGGTGCTGAAACGATGATTCATGGAAAACTTTCGAATCAAAACTTTATTGCGCGAATTAATGCTCGTTCCGAGATTAAAGCTAACGATACACTTCTATTAGCTTTTAGTTTAGCGAAAGCACACTTTTTCGATATCGCTACCGAACAACGTATTCGTAATATTTAATGGATGCATAGCCTCTATTTCAAAAAAAATAGATATAGTTGTGTCAACCATTTCGTAAAAAAGAATTAAATACTAGATTCCCCTGTATATGCGACAGAACCATACGAAAAAACATCTCATATTCATATGAGATGTTTTTTCGTAT
>Ga0209463_1000862_pt1 | contig 20488 bp, 7 predicted proteins | sample AgamicMgSfrz_FD_187169 | JGI IMG/M metagenome (GOLD analysis project Ga0209463, IMG submission 187169) | Agave microbial communities from Guanajuato, Mexico - Mg.Sf.rz (SPAdes) (version 2) | ecosystem: Host-associated > Plants > Phyllosphere > Phylloplane/Leaf | place: Guanajuato, Mexico... | reverse complement strand
TAATGCCGCTAAAATACCATTACCGACTAATGTTCTAATATTCATGACAAAATCTCCTTAGTTTTTTTACGTGGGATGGTTTCGAACCACGTTATTCGTTTTTTAAGCAACAAGATTATATTTTACGCGGTAGCCCCCCTTTCGTCAATAGATTCCTATCATGAACTACCTTTTTTCTTTTAGACAACGTATAATGAAATATATGAAAGATTTAGGAGGTTTTACTTCATGACTGCAACAATTCAAAATGAAAACGTGATCGTTACCATCTCTGACAAAGGTGCAGAATTACAAAGCGTTCGCTTAAAAGCAGACAATACAGAATACTTATGGCAAGGTGATTCTACTTATTGGGGACGCCGTGCACCAATTTTATTCCCAATTGTCGGCCGATTAGTAGATAATACATACTACGTAGATGGTAAACCTTATTCTTTAACACAACACGGCTTCGCTCGTGATCTTACATTCTCTGTAAAAGAACAAAGTGAAACGAAAATCACTTATATCGTTACTAGTAATGAAGAAACATTAAAAAAATACCCATACGAATTTGAATTACTCGTGTCTTATGAACTAGAGGGACAAATCGTTCATGTAACATATGAAGTGAATAACCCCACTTCAAAAGAAATGTTCTTCTCAATCGGAGCACATCCTGGTTTCAACTTCCCGTTATTAGAGGGCGAATCATTTACAGATTATTATTTATCATTTAATAGTTCTGAACGCTTAGAAACAAGTGTATTAGAAGGACCTTACCTTTCAAGTAAAAAGCAATTAATCGCTGAAAATACGAATGAATTACCACTTACATACGATTTATTTAAAAATGATGCGCTTATTTTTGAAAATATGAATACGGATGAAATCTCTATTCGTTCTCATAAACATAATAAATTTGTAAAAGTAGAATTTGACGGATTCCCATTTGTCGGCGTATGGACACCAGGCGAGAATGCACCTTTCCTATGTATCGAACCTTGGTACGGTATTGCTGATGAAGTAAATCCAGCAAAAGATTTCAAGGAAAAAAAAGGAATTCAATCTTTGCAAGCGAATGAAACATTTACATGTCGTTATAGCATTACAATTGGCTAATTACTCTATCCCCTACTTCAAAGAAATATATAAGTAGGGGATCATCTTATAATTTGGAGGTTTCTCATTTTGATTGAAGTATATATTGATGGTGCATCAAAAGGAAATCCTGGTCCTTCTGGTGCAGGAGTATTTATTAAAGGGGTTCAACCAGCTGTACAATTATCATTACCCCTCGGGACAATGTCCAATCATGAAGCAGAATACCACGCTTTACTTGCGGCATTAAAATATTGCACGGAGCATAATTATAACATTGTCTCTTTTCGTACAGATTCGCAACTTGTCGAGCGAGCTGTTGAAAAAGAATACGCAAAAAATAAAATGTTTGCACCACTATTAGAGGAAGCACTGCAGTACATAAAAAGTTTCGATCTCTTTTTTATTAAGTGGATTCCAAGTAGTCAAAATAAAGTCGCTGATGAGTTAGCTAGAAAAGCTATCTTACAAAATTAACGGGGGTATGAGTGTGAAAAAAGATTGGATTGCTCCTCTTGCTTTATTATTTGTCTCTTTTATTTGGGGAGCTACATTTGTCGTCGTTCAAAATGCTATGTCTTTCGTTGGTCCATTTACTTTTAATGGTATTCGCTTTTTATTCGCCGGAATTATTTTATTATTCGTTCAAATGATTTTCTCAAAAAAAGCTTCAAAACACGATATAAAACAGAGTAGTCTCGCGGGATTAATCGTTGGATTCTTTTTATGCGTTGGCTATGTATTACAAACATTCGGCTTACTTTATACAACTTCTTCAAAAGCAGGTTTCTTAACAGGGCTTAGTATCGTTATGGTACCAATTTTGTCTTTTATCTTTTTAAAACAAAAAGCTACCATTTTTATCGTAATGGGCATTGCTGTAGCAACAGCAGGTTTATACTTATTAACGGCTGGTGATTCTTTTCAATTAAATATTGGAGATATACTCGTTCTCGGTTGTGCAGTTGCTTTCGCTGCTCATATTCTTGTTAACGGCTTCTTTTCTAAAAAAATATCACCTTTATTGTTAAGTACGTCGCAAGTATTAGCTGTCGGTATGTTTTCTTCTATTTGCGCCTTTCTGTTTGAAGATTGGGAAAAATTATTTTCAGTAGCACTATGGACGAATTCTTCCTTTTTATTTGCTCTATTCCTAACTTCCCTATTCGCGACATCCATTGCTTTTTTCATCCAAACATCAGCACAAAAACATACATCTCCAACGAGAGTAGCCATTATTTTCGCAATGGAGCCCGTTTTTGCTGCCTTAACAGGCGTTCTCGTTGCAAACGAACAACTGTCTATTTCTGCTATTATCGGATGCCTATGTATTTTCCTAGGCATGGTTTTTGTTGAATTACCTTCCAAAACAAAAAAAGAAGCGCAGGCTGCGTGAAGTTACGCTTGTAACTTCCGCATAAAAGCCTTAGCGCTTTTTTTATCTGTAATTTCTTCCTCTTTCAATCGTTCTAATAACGCAACAAAATAACTGCCATCAAACTGAAATTGATGTTTAATTGTCGCTTCTATCGCTGCGTTAACAATTCCATCAGATGCACCAGTATATCCTTGTCCGAACATAATAAACCCTTGTGCTTCCTCTGATAATTTAAATCCTTTCGTATGTAAGAATGAAAGATAATCTTCTACTGTTTGCATGATATTCCCACCTACTCAAAAATTCTCCACTTCTTATCATACATGTTTTTACACGCTATGAGAATGAAATTTATTTGACAACTTTGTAAATCAGTCTTTACTTCATTAATAATGGAGGATTTCCTTATAATATGGAGGAATATGTACAGTGGAACTTATTTCATATTAAAGGGGAGACACGATGAAACAAGCACTATTAATCATTGATGCTCAGCAAGAATTAATGGATGGAAATGAAAAAGAAAATGAAGTTTTTCGTAAAAAAGATCTATTATCTACAATAAATACAGCCGTACAGAAAGCACTAGATGCAAATGCCCTTGTTGTTTTCGTAAGAGATATCGATGTTGCTTCTGGTAGCGGAGAAGGATTTGAAGTACATAATCAAATTCAAGTGCCTCAGTCTGCAATCCTTATTAATAAAGCAGCAACAAATTCATTCTATGGTACTTCTTTACTTGAAACTTTAAAAGAAGAAAAAATTAACCATATCGTTATCGGTGGATGTAAAACAGAACATTGCATCGACACCGCTGTTAGGACCGCAACTGTACAAGGCTTTGACGTTACATTAATTAAAAACGGTCATTCCACAACTGATTCTAATGTGTTGACTGCAGAGCAAATTATTGGTCATCACAATAAAATTCTACACGGCCATTATAATGTTGACCATTTTTCTATGGTGAGAGATGTCGAGGAAGATCTCTTTCAGCCAACTCACAATCAGTATCGTGATTAACGAAAAAGAATCCTTCGTTCAGAAGGATTCTTTTTCATCCAAAAATTTGCGCTGCAATGCTATATAACTCATTATTCCTTTTTAATAATTGATTGCTATTTTCCATCATTATTGGTGGTGTATTTACCTTTTGAAAACCAGCAATCTCTAACTCTTTCAGAAAACCGTCCTTTCCTTTTGGTACATCCATTCTTAATCTCCCATCATGCCCTCTTGCTAAAGCATGTACTATTCTCATTGCCATTGCATCATTTTTAGCAACGATCGGTCCTATTATTTTATTTTCTGGCGTTTGTATACTTATACCGTATCCTACTACATTTTCTTTTGTATCCTTTACAACGACACACTGTTCACTTTGCATAATTCTTTGTTTTAAAAACTCGTTTCGACTTATTCCAAATGCGCCTTCATCTATTTTTATTATCCTTTCTAAATCCTCCTCTTTATAACCCATCATATATTCTTCATCTTCTGCACATTTATAATTTGTATTGTACGAGTTACATATGTATTTAGAAACATAACTTACTACCCTAAATCCTAATTTTTTATATAAAGGCTTTCCCTCATCTGTAGCAATCAGCATAATTGAAGTTTGAGCTGATACGCTATTCATGCAAGAACTCGTTATCGCCTTTCCAATCCCTCTTCCCTTATAATCCGGATGTACAATTACCATTCCTATTGACGCTAACGCCTCTCCGTATAATATAATTGCAGCGCTTGCAATAAGTTTTTTTCTCTCATTCCATACGCCATATACAATACCTGAGTTAAAAATCGTTTCAACTTCTTCTCTGTTATAATCCCAACCAATATAAGAAGATAACGCAACAATATCATTTATATCTTCTTTTCTAAGACGCTCCACTCTTATTTTCAATCCAATCATTCTCCAACCCCTTATCTAGACATTTAAATCATTATTACTAAATCAACTCGTACATGTTTCCCTTTATTTATCACATACATATCCTATTTTGACCAAGACTATATTGTAAATGAGGTGACAACATGCCCATTACGAATCGATTTTCTACCACCACAAACGGCGCACTCGCTATTACAGGAAATACTTTAGGCTTAAGTAAAATTAGTAATCAAAATCGTGCTGGTACAATCGGGGCAATTGGTGCATTCGCAACTACGAATACCGCTTTACAAGTACCTACTTTTCCTGCTGGGACAACGTTAAACTATACACAAAATAGTTCTACCGCTATTTTAAATATCCCTGCTGGTAGTACGATTCTTTACGCAGAACTCATTTGGGGTGGCAACTACTTATCTCGTGATCAAAACATTACGAATGTTTTAGGAAACCCTGTTTCTTTTACAACACCTGTTTCAACATACTCAATTACTCCTTCTGCTGTTACTGCTTCCAATCAAACATTCGTTTCCGGATCCGTCACATTTGGATTCTATACACGTTCTGCAGATGTAACATCTCTCGTTCAAGCTGGAGGATCTGGCTCTTATACAACCGGCTCTGTCCCTGGACTTGTAGACCCTATAGATGCTTCTAACGGAACAATTAATTCGGCTGGATGGACACTTATCGTCGCTTACCAAAATGGAACATTACCTGCAAGAAACTTAACGATTTATGTAGCAGGTAACCGTGTTTCTGCAGAAACTGGTAGTGCCGATGTATCTGTCTCAGGTTTTTTAACACCTTCAGGGGGACCTGTAAGCGGGAGATTATTTTTAAGTTCTACTGAAGGGGATGCTGATTTAACTGGAGATCAAGCTTTATTTGGACCAAATTTCAGTTCATTAAACGCTTTATCTGGGCCAAATAATGCTATAAATAATTTCTTCGGTTCTCAAGTTAATAATGCTGCTGGAAATTTAGATACAACTGGAACATTTGGAACGCGAAACCAAAGCGCTTCTACAAGTACAAATATATCCGCAGGAAGACAAGGCTGGGACATTACTTCCATTGATATTTCTCCTTATTTAACAAACTCCCAAGTGTCCGCCGCAATCCGTTTAACAACTAACGGAGATGCGTATATGTTGAATACAGTCGGTTTACAAATCAACATAAATTCACCTAATATACAAGCAACGAAAAGCGTAAATAAAAGTGTTGCGGCAATTGGAGACGTTCTCACTTATACAGTTACTATCCCTAACACCGGACTGCTTCCTGCCAATAACGTTATTTTTACAGACATTCTCCCTAACGGTACTTCCTTTATACCTGGCACTGTAACAGTAGATAATGTCCCGCAAACAAACGCAAATCCGGCCGCTGGTATATCTCTCGGAACCATTAATAATGGTGCTTCTCGTACAGTAACTTTCCAAGCAACTGTCGTTTCTCTTCCAAGTCAAAATCCTATCTCTAACACTGCTAATATTACATTTCAATATACACCAATCGCCGGAGGAACAACTTTTAATGGTCTTGCAACAAGCAACTCTGCTGGAACACAAGTTAACCTCGCAGATATTAATGGCACAAAATCAGTTAACAAACTTTTTACCGATATTGGTGAAACGTTAACTTATAGTATCGCCTTAGCTAATATAGGAAATATCGCTGCAACTAACGTTATATATACGGATCCGATTCCTAGCGGGACTACTTTCATTCCGGGGAGTGTAACTGTTAACGGAGTTACTCAGGCTGGAGCAAATCCCGCTACTGGTATATCAATTGGAGCTATTGCTGCTAATTCTACGACTACTGTTTCATTTCAAGTACTCGTTCCTTCTATTCCCCAAACAAATCCAATATTAAATAGTGGAACAACAACATATCAATACATTCCTGTACCAAATCAACCGGCAGTAAGTGGGACTGATACGACCAATATCGTATCTACTCAAGTGAATAACGCTACTGTAACTATGGCAAAAGCAGTAGATAAAAATTTCGCAGATATTGGTGATACACTAACCTACACCGTTTCCTTTACAAGTACAGGTAATACGAATGCGAACAACGTTATTTTTACAGATGCTATTCCTACCGGAACAACTTTTGTCCTTAACAGTTTAACAATAGATGGCACGACACAAGTGGGCGCAAATCCCGCTAACGGCGTGAACATTGAATCCATCCCAACTGGCACAACAAAAAATGTTTCATTTCAAGTAGTTGTAAATACAATACCCGCGCTAAATGTCGTATCTAATGGATCAAGCGCTTCTTATCAGTACACTGTCAATCCAAGCCAATCACCCGTTACAAAAAACATTTCTTCTAATCTCGTTTCCACTCAAATTAACAATGCGAATGTAGCATTAACAAAATCAACAAACAAACAATTTGCCACAATTGGTGAAACGATAAGTTATACAATTCTTATTACAAACAGCGGAAATACAGCTGCAACTAACGTGCAACTAACAGATCCACTGCCAAATGGAACGATTCTAACACCAGGTTCTGTAACACTCAATGGCGTTTTACAAAATGTAGACTCTCTCGTCGCTTTACCTATTGGCACAATTCCTGGTGGAGCTACTTTTACCCTTTCTTTCCAAGTAACAGTCATCAATATTACCGCCCAAAATCCTATCATTAATAATGCTTTCGCCTCTTATCTATATACTGTAAATCCAAGTCTGCCACCAACTTCAAAAACAGCAAATTCTAATTCTGTTACATCAACAATTAGACTAGCAAATCTTCATGCCAATAAATCTGTAAGTCAAACGTTTGCGGAAGTTGGGGATGTATTAACTTATACCTTTTCTCTTACAAACGATGGAAATGTTGCGGCGAACAATGTAGTACTATCTGATTCAATTGCGAATGGTACTGCCTTTGTACCAAACAGTGTTATGATTAACAATGTTACTCAACCAGACGTTACACCAGCTAGCATCAATATCGGTAGTATCACTGCGGGTACTACAATTACAGCTTCATTCGAAGTATTAATAACTAGTATTCCAAACCCAAATCCTATTTCAAATAGTGCTTCTATTTCCTATAACTTTATCGTTGATCCAAACGCTTCACCTGTAAGTAAGAACACAACTTCAACCACTACATTTACTCAAGTAAATGACGCAAATGTTATTTCAGCAAAAACAGTGGATCGAGCATTTGCTACTGTTGGGGATGTATTAACTTATACCATTCTTTTAACGAATGCAGGAAGTGTTACTGCTGATAACCCAACTTTCGTAGATACAAATCCAGATGGAACTACCTTTATTCCAAACACTTTCCTTATTAACGGTGTACTCCAAAATAATGCAGATCCGAACATTGGCGTTCCATTACCTTCCATTCCTGCTAACGGTGAAATTACTGTTTCTTATCAAGTAACTGTCACCTCTTTACCAGACCAAAACCCAACAATAAATTCATCTAGTACACAATATAGCTTTATTCTAAATCCAGGCGATCCACCAACTATAGAAACATCTTTAAGTAACACTGTAAGTACACAAATTAATGTAGCAAATGTAATTATTTTCAAAGATGTAGATTTAACTATCGCCGATGTTGGGCAACCAATCACATATACAATTGCCTTAGCTAACCCTGGAAATACTCCAGCAAATAATATTGTTGTTACTGATATACTCCCTCCCGGTACGACTCTCGTACCAAATAGTATTTTTATAGGTGGTGCTTTACAGCTAGGTGCGGATCCAAGTGTTGGTCTTCAAGTTGGTACGATTCCAGCAGGCGGAATTACAACAATTGTTTTCCAAATTAGTGCAAACAGTTTACCTTCACCAAATCCAGTTCAAAACAGTGCTGCACTTCAATATAGCTTTATCGCTGATCCAAATTTACCTGCTGTTGTTAGGAACGCTATTAGCAATATCGTAGCTACACAAATTAATACTGCTAATATTGTCGCTACGAAACTAACAAGCACAAATTTTGCTGATGTTGGCGATGTCATAACTTATGCAACGATTTTAACGAATAATGGCAATATCCCTGCCTCTAATGTAACGTTTACAGATATCATTCCAGCTGGTACCATTTTCCTTCCTAATACTGTAACGATTAACGGTGTCCCTATAGCTAATGCAAATCCTGCTAACGGCATTTTAATTGGTACAATTGGAGTGAATTCATCACGTACTGTTGCATTCCAGGTTTTTGTACCAACTATTCCTAGTGCAAATCCGCTTACGAATCAATCGAACACTACATTCCAATACACGTACGATCCATCCAAACCAGTTGTAACGCAGATGGTGGCCTCTAACACTGTACAGACAACTATTAATAATGCAACGATTATCGCTGCAAAATCTGCAGATAAACAGTTTGCTAACGTAAATGATATTATTTCGTACACGACTACTTTAACGAATAATGGGAACACCCTTGCATCAAATATAGTATTTACAGATGCCATTCCAAGCGGGACGTCTTTTATTCCAAATAGTGTAACAGTAAATGGTACTACACTCTCTAATGCAAATCCAGCAAATGGCATAGCAATTGATCCGATAAATCCTAATACAAATACAACAATCTCATTTCAAGTAATCGTAAATTCCATTCCTAGTCCAAATCCAATCCCGAACCAAAGCAATACAACGTACCAATATGTCGTAAATCCTAACTTACCTCCAGCATCCGCCAATACGCTAAGTAACGTAATAACAACTCAAATTAATAACGCTACTATTATCGCTACGAAGTCAGTGAATACACCGACAGCTGCAATTGGAGATATCGTTACTTATACGATTGCCATTACGAACACAGGAAATATCCCTGCTAGTGCTACAGTTTTAACAGATGGACTTGGACCAGGTGCATCCTTCATACCGAATTCCGTTACGATAAATAACGTTTCCCAACCTGGATTAGATCCCTCATTAGGTATTCATTTAGACGATTTTTCACCAGGAGGCACTACTTTCATTACATTCCAAGTGAAAATCCTAGCTATTCCACCTAGTGGAACTTTAACGAATAATGCTCTTGTAAACTACGAATATGCAGTGAATCCAAACCAAACACCAGCTGTTGGTAGTACAATTACGAATACGACGGTTACTCCAATTATTGATGCTACTTTAGTTTTAAATAAAAATGCGAGTACAACTTTCGCTACGATTGGTGATACGATTACATTCACTTCATCTGTTACAAACACAGGAAATACTACTGCAAACAACATTGTTTTTACAGATACAATTCCAAACGGTACTGCCTTTGTCCCAAATAGCTTTAAGATAAATGGTGTAACCATCCCGAATGCAAATCCACAAAACGGTATCAATATTGGTAACTTGAATGCAAACGCATCAGTTACACTCAGCTTTCAAGTAAACATTACAACGCTTCCAAACCCTAATCCAATTCTTAACCAATCATCGCTTCAATATAGCTTTATTGTTGATATAAATGAACCGCCTGTTTCACGAACAGTTCAATCCAATAGAACTTTTACACAAGTAAATACCGCTTCCGTTATCGCAGCAAAAACTGCAAGCAGTGCATTTGCCGCCGTTGGCGATACAATTACGTATACAACTACTCTCACTAATGGCGGAAATACTACCGCAAACACACCTGTTTTTATCGATATATTACCACCTGAACTTTCATTCGTTCCTGATAGTGTACAAATTAATACCATCCCACAACTTGGATTTAGGCCCGATAACGGTGTTCCTTTAGACTCAATTCCAGTTGGAGGAACGACAACAATTAGCTTTCAAGCTATCGTTGGCTCAATACCAGCTACAAATCCAACATTGAACCAATCTAGCACAACATACTCTATCATTGTTGATCCTACCCAGCCGCCGGTGACAGAAACAGCTACAAGTAATCCAACTTTAGTTCAAATTAACGAAGCAATCATTCAAGCAACGAAAAGTGTGGACCGTATCTTTTCTGACGTCGCACCTGGAAATTCATTTTTAACGTATACTGTTTTATTAGAAAATATAGGGAACACGATTGCTACTAATATCATTTTTACAGATCCGATTCCAAATAATACAGTATTTATAGAGGATAGCGTTCGAGTAGGCGGAGTTTTATTACCTGGAGTAAATCCAGCGACCGGGATACCAATTGGGGATATTATTGCAGGAGATTTTATAAACGTTACCTTTCTTGTGCAAGTCGTTAGCATTCCAAATCCGATTTTTACAATCGGACCTGGAGGACCAAACTCACCAGTTGTAAACGACGCTTCTATTGATTATCAATTTATGACAGGACCTAATTTACCACTTGTTTCACGAAATACGACATCTAATTCTGTTTCGACACAAATAAATTCTGGGGAAATTGTGGCAATCAAATCTGTAGATAAAAATTTCGCAACGATTGGCGATACAATTTCTTATACAATTACATTAAGTAACCCGGGAAATGTCACTTCACAAAATATAATTTTCACAGATATTTTACCTGAAGGAACAACATTTATTTCCGGAACTTTGACAAATGATTCTGGTACACAGCAAATTGGAAATCCAGCTAACGGCATTCAGATTGAAAATATAAATCCAAGTGGAACGGCCGTTATTACTCTTAATGTACTTGTTACAAACATTCCAAGTATAAATCCGATTTCTAATTTTAGTTCTGTACAATTTGCACATGTGGTCGATCCTAGCCAACCTGTCGTAACACAAACGAATGTATCTAATACCGTTTCGACAACCATTAATAGCGCAATATTAAATACGACAAAAACTGTTGATAAATCTATCATTTCTGTTGGAGATACGATTACGTATACAACTACTATTACAAATACAGGAAATACAACGGCAACAAATATAACATTTACGAGCGCAATTCCAGCTAGCACTACCTTTATACCAAACTCAGTCACAATAAATGGAGTTCAACAATCTGGTGCACAACCAGCACTTGGAGTAAATATACCAAATATCGCTCCTGGTGAAACAGTAACCGTTACTTTCCAAGTAAATGCTCTTTCTGTTCCCCCTTCAAGCTCGATTATGGGTAACGATACGATTTTATATTCTTATACTGTCGATCCAAACGGAGCTCCTGCGACAACTTCTACTTCAACGAATATTGTTACCAACCCTGTATTAGATGCTATGATTACGATGATTAAATCAGTCGATCAAACGCTTGTAACACTAGGTGATACCATTACCTATACGACAATTTTAACGAATAGTGGTAATACAAACGCTACAGATATTACTTTCACTGACCTTATACCAGATGGAACAACATTTATTACTGATAGCGTTACAATAGATGGCATCACGCAAATTGGTCTTAATCCTAATACAGGTATAACGATTGGATCAATTGCTCCTAACAGCTCAATATCTATAGCATTTCAAGTTACCGCTACTTCGACTCCTGTTCAAAATCCTATCACAAACACTGCTACTGCTTCCTACACATTCATTGCCGATCCAAATGCACCTATTGTTTCAAGAACTGTTACTTCAAACACAGTGTTTACTACAATTAATACCGCTACCATTCTTTCATTAAAACAAGTCGATAAATCCTTTAGTCGTATTGGAGACACACTCACCTATACTGTCGCTTTAACAAACAATGGAAATTCATCCGCACAAAATGTTATATTCACCGATACTGTGCCGAGCGGAACTACATTTATTGCAAACACGTTTTCTATTAATGGAATTCTTCAAAGTGGTGCAAATCCTGTGAACGGTGTAAATATCGGATCTATAACAGCTGGGACTACAGTAAATGTTTCATTCCAAGTTACTGTAACGTCATTACCAACCGAAAACCCAATTGTAAATTTCTCATCGACATCATATCAATTAGTCTCACCACCTGATGCAGAAACTTCAATTAGTAATCCTGTTTCAACACAAATTAAAGAAGCAATACTATCCATGACAAAAAATGAAAGTATCTCTTTTGCAGATATCGGGCAAACTGCTTTTTACACTACTTCTATTTCAAATATAGGGAATACAGATGCAGCCAACATTGTATTCATAGATGTATTACCAAGTGGAATCATTTTTGTTCCTAACACATTAACGGTCGATGGTATTTTACAACCTGACGCGAATCCGAATACAGGTGTATTACTTGCAACACTTCCACCAAATGAAATATATAGTATCGTCTTTCAAGTTACAGTGAACAGCATTCCCCCTATTAATCCAGCACCGAATACAGCATCAACGACATATGAGTTTACTGTTGATCCTGTTAACCCTCCCGTATCAAGTGCGGCTACTTCCAACACTACGCTTCTTCAAATAAACAACGCAAATATTATAAGTACAAAAACAGCAAATCTTACTTTTGCGGATGTTGGTAATACAATAACATTTACACTTAACCTCCCGAATACAGGGAATGTGGCTGCAACTGATGTTGCCGTTATCGATATACTTGATAGCAATTTAACTTTTGTTCCAAACAGTTTCACAGTTAATGGGCAAACCATTCCAAATGCTGATTTATCTACTGGTGTAAATATCGGTTCAATTAACGGTGGTACTGCGGCAATTGTCACATTCCAAGCTACCGTTACAACCCTCCCAATCAACAACCCTATTTCTAATTCAGCTCTTACCACTTATCGTTATATTGTTGATCCAGACCAGCCACCTATTACAACTTCCAATCAATCTAATACAACGACAACACAAATTAATAGTGCTATTCTTACTGCACAAAAAAGCACAAATGTATCTACGGTAGATATCGGGCAAGATATTGTCTACTCCGTTACAATTACAAATAGCGGAAATGTTAGTGCAACGAATGTTATTTTTACCGACGTTATTCCAGCCGGAACTTCCTTTGAAACAAATAGCTTTACACTTAATGGAACTATTATCGAAAATGCAAACATCATTACAGGCGTCCCAATTGGTGATATCGCGCCAAACGAATCTGCCATTGTAGAATTTCATATTACTTCAAATGAAATCCCGGCTATTAATCCAATTACCAATCAAGCTAGCGTTAGCTTTCAACATATCGTCAATCCAGCTAATCCTCCTGTTTCAAAAAACATTACTTCTAATAGCGTTATAACAAAAATTGAAAGTGCTATTTTAAACACGATTAAAATAGGAGATAAAGCATTTGCAACGATTGGTGATACAATTACGTATACAACGACTATTACAAATACAGGAAATATTCCAGCTAACAACGTTGTTTTCTCAGATCCTTTACCATCATGGACACAATTTGTTGCAGGATCAGTTGTTGTTGATGGCACTCCGTTACCATCAGCTTCTATCATTGACGGTGTTGGTATAAATACAATTAGCCCAAATCAAACTGTAACAATCATATTCCAAGTTCAAATCGTAAGCAATCCAACAACATTCACTCCTGAACTCCAAAACTTAGGTTTTGTTAACTTCCAATATAACGTAGGCAATACATTACAGGCTCAACCTGGCAATGTGGAAACGAACGTCTTCGTTACTTCTATTAATTCAGCAATACTTTCAGCTGTAAAAACTGCTAGTACAGCCTTTGCGAATATTGGAGACACGATCACTTATACAGTTTTAATTCAAAATAGCGGCAATACGAACGCTACGAATGTAAATTTCTCAGACCTAATTCCAGCAGGAACGACCTTTATTGAAAATAGTTTTGCTGTAAATGGAAGTACCATTCCAGGTGCAAGTCCAAATAACGGAGTTAATATCGGAACCGTTAGTACGAACAGTACCTTAACCGTTACTTTCCAAGTCATAGTTACATCTACTCCGCCTTCAAACCCAATTACAAACGTTGCATCTATTCAATTCGCATTCATCGTTGATCCGGCAGCTCCTCCTGTTACAGGCACAGTAACTTCTAATAGTGCTTCTACACAAATTAATAACGCTACTGTTACAACGCTTTTAGAAGCAAATCGAACAATCGTATCTATTGGAGATATAATTACGTACACTGCAACATTAACAAACACTGGAAACTTCCCTGCAAACTCGGTATTACTCATTAACGGCGTTCCTGAAGGGGCATTATTTTTTCCAAATAGTGTCACGCTTAACGGGATTTCACTTCCAGATGCAAGTCCAACTCTCGGTATTCCAGTTGGTATTATCGCACCAGGTGATTCTGCTACGATTACGTTCCAATTTCTTGCAAGCTCTATTCCACCGCAAGGAGCAATTATAAATCAAGCACTTACAAGTTACACATATATTGTCGATCCAAGTCAACCTCCAGTTACAGCAACATCTTCATCTAATACAGTTACTACAGCTGTCGTTGATGCATCACTATCTGTAATTAAAAACACAGATTCCCTCGTACAATCTACAGACGGTACAATCACTTACACTGTAGTCGTTCAAAACAACGGTAATACAGCTGCAAATACAGTTACTTTAACAGATTTGGTCCCAGAAGGAACTGCATTTATTCCGAATAGCGTGACTATTAATAGCGTCTCAATTCCAGGCGCCGATCCAAACGTAGGAATACCCTTAAACTCCATCGCGCCGTCAGAAATCGTCACCGTCACATTCCAAGTTATCGTTCAATCTATTCCAAGCGTGAATCCAATTTCTAATATAGCCCGTATTGACTATACTTTTATCGCCGATCCAACTGCTCCTATCGTCTCTCGAACAATTACTTCGAATCCAGCTTTCACACAAATTTCAGATGCGAATGTTCTTTCTTTAAAAGCCGTCAATACACAACAAGCAACAACTGGCGACATTTTAACCTACACGATAACACTAGAAAATACCGGAAATATTCCAGCTACAACTCTCATATTTTCAGATACTATTCCAGAAGGGACTACATTCGTAGAAAATAGTTTTACACTTAACGGAACAGCTATACTGGGTGCAAATCCAAATGTAGGTGTTACTTTGCCTAACCTAGCAGAAAACACTACTCACCTTATTGCGTTCCAAATTCTTATTAACGATCCATTCTCGCAAGAATCGATTACAAATCAATCTAATACAACATATACAATTCAACCAGACCCAGGGCAACCGCCTATTACGGAAACATCTACAAGTAATATTGTCATTACAAATTTCGTGCAAGCACAATTGACAATTACAAAAACGTCCAATCCAATAACTGTAAATATTGGCGGAACTATACTTTATATTTCTGAAGTGAAAAATAGCGGCAATGTTGACGCAATAAATATTATTTTTACAGATTCGATTCCAGCTGGGACTACATTCGTTCCCGACAGTGTCACAATTAACGGTGTACTTCAGCCTGATGCAAATCCAGAAAACGGAATACCAATTGGAACGATTCCATCAAACAGTTCCAAAACAATACTATTTCAAGTACAAACAAATAATCCACCTACTGAAACCGAAATTGTAAATCAATCTTCAGCAACTTACCAATATGTAAGTATTCCTACCGCTCCACCAGTGAATCGCTCTGCAAATTCTAACATTGTTACAACATCACTTCAAAATGCAAATATTATTTCTGCTAAAAGCGCAGATGTAACTTTCGTATCCATCGGACAATTTATTACCTACACAAATACACTACAAAATGTAGGAACTGTTCCAGCTAACAATACGGTGTTCATTGACAACATTCCAGAAGGGACTATATTCATTGAAGATAGCTTATCAATAAATAATGTCATTCAGCCTGGCGCGAATCCCGAAAACGGAGTAACTCTCGGCACGATACAACCAAATGAAACAGTCACTATTTCATTCCAAGTACAACTTATAAGTATACCTCCAGGTAATACAGTCATTAACATTTCAGACACTTCGTATGAATACCAAATTGACCCTAGTTCCCCTATTATTCAGCGTAGATCATTATCAAATGCAGTAAATATTGAAGTACGGACGGCAAATGTTAGTGCAATTAAATCTGCTAACAGATCTATTACACGCATCGGTCAAATCATCACATATACAGTCGCAGTTACAAATGCTGGTACAGTACCTATTACAGATACTCTCCTAATTGACGCAATCGCTGCTGGCACCACATTCGTTCCAAATAGCATTCTTGTAGATGGCATACCAAGACCTAACGAAAATCCAATTACCGGAATCACCCTAGATATTATCCTTCCAAACAATACGATTATCGTTACGTTCCAAGTAAATGTAGTCTCTACACCTTCTCAAAATAACATTAATAATATCGCCGTCATTCACTATGAGTATCAACCAGACCCAAGCTTACCACCAATTTCAGAAACGACCTCTTCCAATACTACAAATATACAATTTATTGATGTTATTCTTATCGCTACAAAATCCGCTAATACAGTATTAGCTAATATTGATGAAACCATTGAATATACAGTACTCATTCAAAATAACGGATCCACTACAACTAACTCCATCTTTTTTACAGATACGATAGAAGATGGAACAGTCTTTATTCCGGGAAGTGTAATAGTTAACAACACTGTACTTCCTGCAGCAGATCCAAATATCGGTTTTTCTATTCCTAATATTGCGTCAAGTCAAGCGACTACAATAACATTTCAAGTTTCCGTTACGAATTTACCTGCTGTCAATCCAACACCTAATACTGCAAACATCGTCTACGACTTTATTTTCAATCCTGACTTTGCACCAATTCAAAAATCTACTACTTCCAATACTACTTTCGTTCAAATTAATGATGCTGATATCGTTTCACTGAAAACTGTTGATTTGACTTCTGTAACAATCGGTGACATTTTAACTTATACAACAACTTTAACGAATACAGGGAATACTGATGCTACTGCTGTTGTATTTACAGACAATATCCCTGATGGAACAACCTTTATAGACGGTAGCGTTTTAGTAAATAACATTCCGCAGCTTAATGCCAATCCAAGTAATGGTATACTTGTAGGAACGATTGCTCCTAACGTTACGATCCCAGTCACATTTTCCGTTACTGTGGTAGCTCTTCCAGCTAGCGGCCATGTTCAAAATCAAGCAACTTCTCGTTATACAATAAATGATGAAGAACAAATATCAACTAGTAATATTACCTTCACTGAAGTTATTTCTGCAAATGTAATTGCAACAAAAACAACGCCTATCCAATATGCTGACCTACAAACTATCATCCCTTATACAATTTCCATCACAAACAATGGGAATATACAAGTGGAAAACATTATCGTTACAGATATCATCCCAGCAAATACGGGCTTTATAGAGAATAGTGTTATTGTGAATGGAAACGCTCGTCCAAATGACGATCCACTTAGCGGTATACCAATTGATAACATTCCGCCTAATACGACAGCCACTATTCTATTCCAAGTACGGGTTACTTCGATTCCGCAAACAAATCCAATCTCTAACACGAGCACAATTGAATACCAATACACGGTACCAGATCAACCACCTATTACCGAAACTATTATTTCATCAGCTGCTTTAACAGAAATTAATCATGCGAATTTGAATAGTAATAAAGCTGTTGATCTTGCATTTGCAACGGTCGGTGATACGTTAACGTATACGATTACACTTAATCAAACTGGTAATGTTGCAGCAAATGATGTAATCATTCAAGATATTATTCCTCAAGGTACTACGTTTATAGAAAATAGCGTTATTGTAAACGGAGAAACTCTTCCTGGAGTGAATCCAGTAAGCGGCATACCAATTGGTACTATAATTGTAGGTGGAGACGCTATCGCTTCATTCCAAGTAACTGTGACTTCTATTCCAATACAAAACGAACTCAACAACCAAGCAATCACTACTTTTAAATATATAGTCAACCCAAATAATGTACCTGTTACAAATACGACTACAACAAATACAGTCACAACAACCGTCCAAAATGATAATGTCATTGCCATAAAAGCTGTTGATTTCACGAGTGCCTTACCTGGTCAAACTTTAACGTACACCATTACTATTACTAATAGTGGTAATATCACTATTGAAGATCTTCTTCTAGTAGACACGGCACCTGTAGATACGACATTCGTTATTGGTAGTGTTACGATTAACGGAATCAATCAGCCTAATGCGAACCCTGAAAATGGTATTACGTTAGGAACTCTTGCTCCAAATGAATCTGTTATTATTACATTCCAAGTGACAATATCTTCTTCTACTCTTCAATCTACAATCAATAACGATGCTACTATTTCCTATACGCCTATTATCGGTCCAATCGAACCACCTATTACGATTACAAGACAAATAAATACCGTTACAAAGCAAACAAATACTGTTACAACGACAGTAGTTGATCCGATGGTTAGTATTGAAAAAACAGCCGATAAATCTATCATAGCGACAGGAGATACCATAACTTTCACATTAGAAGTGATAAATCATTCACCAATTCCTACAATCAGTACTTCCGTCCTAGATATAATTCCAGCTGGTACAACATTTATAGAAAATAGCGTAACAATTAACGGGACTCCGGTTCCAAATATCCGGCCAGACACTGGTATTAATATTGGCGCTTTACCTGCAGATACAGTAGCAACGATAACATTTAAAGTTCTCGTCACTTCTATTCCTTCAAACAGTACAATTATAAATTCTGCAACAGTTACTGCTGCTTTCCAATTGACACCACAGGATCCAATTATTACTTTTATTGTTAATTCAAATATTGTTCGTATACCAGTTCAATTTGTTACCGCAACAGTCACGAAAAACGCTTCCGTCAGCTCGGCTTATTTAAACCAATATTTTGATTATACAGTGCGTATTACAAATACTTCTGCTATTTCACTTTCAAATGTTTCTTTACAAGATACTATTCCAGCAGGCTTACAATTTATGAACGGCACTGTCTCCATTAATGGGGAACGTTCTCCACTAGCAAATCCAAATATCGGTTTCCTAGTCGCTACTAATTTGGAACCAAACGAAACTATTATTGTGTTATTCACAGTACAAGTGATAAGTCCACCTGTTAATAATGAGTTTAAAAATACGGCCAATATTTCGTTACAACTTCAAGTTTCACCTATCGACCCACCAATTACAGTAACCGTCACAAGTAACGAAAATATTGTCACCTTTGTTCCAGAAAATCCAGATGAAACACTTCCAAATTTTAATTGCTTCTTTGACGGTGAACGCTTCATACGCATTACTCCTGGAAATGTACGAAATTACCTTTGGACTTGGATTTGGTGGAGTTAAATGAAACAAAAAAGAGATTGTAGTTTGGTTTCAACCAAACTACAATCTCTTTTTCATTACCTTTATCGTACTACGTTGTAACTCGTCCAATGATATACAATTAAACATCATCTCAAGTTATTTTCGTCGTAACAAGTTGGCCAGCCTCATTTATAGTGACTTTCCATTTCGCTCCACTAGCAGTCTTCATAACGATACCTTTACTTGCTTCTATTTCAATATCTCCAAACATTCTTCCGCCAGTTGTTGCTAACCAAGCATTCCCATTTTCCATAGAAGACCTTGCAAACATACGATTAATCCGAAAACGCTTATGGTCTTGAGAATAACCACTTAATGTAATTCTAACTTTATATAACTGACTCGCTTTCATATTCGATATAATTGTATTGCCTACATTTAAAGGAACATCCGATGCAACAACCCAATTTCCAGTTGCACTTAATGCATATTCAATTTTGATTTTCTTCGGACTCTCTCCCCATCCAAAATACATTCCAAAACAATTCAACATTTTGATTGGATTCTTCGTAAAATCTAGTTCAATGACAACTGGATTACTATCAGGAACATCAATATAGTTTACACTTTGTTCATCTATTAAATTAAAACAATTTGCGAGATTTCCCCCGTATGGTACTTTCCCACTTACTTGCTTAATCGTATACTTCTGCTGAGCATTTACTAAAATATCATCTTGATTCCCTATTAAATGTGGTTTATTTAACGTAATCGGTAACTGAATTCGAAGAGATTCTTCATAGGTAGACTTGCAAACATTGTATTGCCCTTTATCTACAATAGTTGTAGAAAGTAAATTTGAAAAAAGATAGTTACGATGCGAATTAGAAGAAAATTCAATGACAATCTGTTCACTACTTATCCGGTACGTATCCCAAATCATACAATCAAATGTATTATAGGCACCCGTACAAC
>Ga0209463_1000861_pt1 | contig 20490 bp, 22 predicted proteins | sample AgamicMgSfrz_FD_187169 | JGI IMG/M metagenome (GOLD analysis project Ga0209463, IMG submission 187169) | Agave microbial communities from Guanajuato, Mexico - Mg.Sf.rz (SPAdes) (version 2) | ecosystem: Host-associated > Plants > Phyllosphere > Phylloplane/Leaf | place: Guanajuato, Mexico... | reverse complement strand
TAGAATTCGCGAGGGACGTATTAAAAAAATTAGATGTATTCGCATCAAATACATTAGATTCATGGTATAGCTTAAATAAAACTCAGAAGTCCGAATACTTTTTTCAGTTAATGAGCTCAATATAGATTCCTAATTATATACAAGGTCGATTACAATAATTTTCTTTTTTATTTTTGTAGATACCTATAATACCTGTTATGTAAATTAGATTTGTATATGATATATAATAAAAAAGAAAAATTTGGATAAAGTTATTGTTAAAATTACTTTTATTATGTAAAATTTTCTTATAAAACAGACTATGTGTTACTGGCGTAAACATGGAGGACCATGAGGAAGCACATAGATAACGGCCGTACGCCTGGGCAAAGTATTTGAACATGAGTTCAAATACTTTTTTTATTTAGAAAGGAGATTTTCAAGTGAAAGAAATTGGTTTACGATACGGGATGAATCCAAATCAAAGTAAAGCTAAAGTTCAGAGTGCTAAAAACACGCCTATTAAAATCTTAAATGGAGAAGCAAGTTATATTAACTTTCTAGATGCATTAAACGCTTTTCAACTGGTTCAGGAGCTTCGACAGGCTACTGATCAACCTGCAGCTGCATCTTTTAAACACGTAAGTCCAGCAGGTGCAGCTGTGTACTCTCCACTAAATGAGACACTTACTGAATCCTATTTTGTTGAAGGCCTAGACCTGTCTCCCTTAGCTATTGCTTATGCAAGAGCGCGTGGGACAGATAGGATGTCTTCGTTTGGAGATTGTGCTGCTTTTAGTGATGAAGTGGATATAACTGTAGCTACTCTCCTCAAAACAGAGGTTTCTGATATGATTGTTGCTCCAAGCTACACTCAAGAAGCATTAGCGATTTTGAAACAGAAAAAGAAAGGAAAATATCTAATTTTAGAGATTGACCCAAACTATGTGCCTGATCCAATTGAAAAAAGGACGGTATTTGGCATTACTCTAGAACAACAAAGAAATGATGTACAAATTGGGAAAGAAGTTTTTAATCATATTGTTACGACTCAATGTGATATCCCTGATCATGCAAAGAGAGACCTTCTTGTTGCTCTTATTACATTGAAATATACACAATCAAACTCTATTTGCTTCTCCTTAGATGGCCAAACGATTGGAATTGGTGCTGGACAACAGTCCCGTATTCACTGTACAAGGTTGGCGGCTGAAAAAGCTGATAAATGGTGGTTAAGACAACATCCAAGAGCTCTTAACATGAAGTTCAAAGAAGGCATTTCTCGTGTAGAAGTTAATAACGCAATTGATGGATGGCTGAATGATGATATTACTGAGGTAGAAAATGAACAATGGAAACAGTGTTTTGAAGAGGTCCCTGCTAGGCTAAGTAAGAGTGAAAAACAAAAATGGCTAAAAAGATTAAAAGACGTTTCCTATGCATCCGATGCTTTTTTGCCATTCCGTGATAATATTGATCGTGCAGCTCAAAGTGGCGTTAAATATATTGTTCAAACAGGAAATTCTTTACGAGATGAACAAGTTACACGCGCAGCAAATGAATACGAAATGGTTATAGCTCATTCAGGTATTCGTGTGTTTCATCATTAAAGTTGTAAGGAAATTCTTTACGGTTAATTTTGGTTAGTTGATTATCTATCTTTAATTTAATAATAAAGGGGATACACTTCATGATGAATATACGTATAGCAACCATAGAAGATGCTGATGCAATCGTTGCAATAAAGCAAGAGATCGTCGGAACAACTGATTCACTTCTTCGGCTACCTGAAGAAGTGCAAGAAACGGCAGAAGAATATAGAAAAAAGATACAAATGAGACAAGAAGGTGGTGGTTTAACATTAATTGCAGAATTTAATGATCAAGTTATTGGATTTCTTTCTTTTTACAGGCCATCCTATATGCGTTTGCATCATACTGGCTCGTTTGGCATTAGCGTTAAGCACGAGTTTTCAAATAAGAGAGTCGGAACAACGTTACTTTCTTATTTAATAGAATGGGCAAAAGAACAAGAGGGGCTAGAAAAAATAAATTTAGATGTATTCTCAAACAATAAAGGAGCTATCCATTTATATAAAAAGTTAGGGTTTAAAGAAGAAGGAAGGCAAATAAATCAAATTAAGCTTAAAGATGGATCCTACGCTGATCTTATCTTGATGGCACTATTTATATAAATTTTCATCTTAGAAAAAAGAGATCAGTAACTCTTGAATTCAAATGTTACTGACCCCTTTTTATATTTTAGTTTTAATGCCTTTGAAATTAGTAGTTGGACAGAAAATTTTTATTTATTAAGAGTTAAAAATAGACTACAGATAATTGTGATTATGGTAACTGCCTTTGTATATTCTACACCCTTTTGTACTATTGATTGATCTATTGGAGGGATAATTATCAACATAACATTTTTTTCTGTGGCAGCATTAACCTAAGTAAATTTATAAATAAAATAGGGAGGGGTTAGAATGAAAATTCGTTCAGTAGAGGGAGCAGATTATTACGTAATATCTCCCTTAATTAATGAGTGGTGGAACGGTAGACAAATGTCTGATATGTTGCCAAAGCTATTCTTTGATCATTTTCAAAATACAAGTTTTATTGCTGAAGAAAAAGGTAAAATTATAGGTTTTCTAATTGGTTTCTTATCTCAATCACATATGAATGAAGCATATATTCATTTTGTCGGAGTTCATCCAGAATATAGAGGAAAGAAGATTGGAAAACAATTATATAGTCATTTTTTTGATGTTATTAAACAAAATGGACGAAATACTATTCGATGTGTCACGTCTCCTGTTAATAAAATCTCAATTGCTTATCATACAAAAATGGGATTTAAGATTGAACAAGGCGATAAAAATTTAGACAATGTATCTTTACATACTAACTATGATGGAGTTAATTTGGACCGTGTTCTATTTGTAAAGCATTTGGTCTGATGTTGTGGTAACGGGGAAAATAACCAAAATTAGTTTCTATACGGAATTTTCTTTCTTCCTAGAAAATCCATTATGTTATATAGGTTATACATATTTAAAATCAACACCTTAAATTTAACAAATAACCCAATCAATTTTCTGAAAAATGATACATTTTTTTAAAATGAGGAGGATTGTATATGAGTATCTATGTTAAAAATGATTTTACAATTTCAAGTAACAAAAACTATTTAGATGTAGAGCTAATTTATAATTATCTTCATGATGAAGCTTACTGGTCTAAAGGAATACCTTTACGTTTAGTAGAAAAATCAATTCAATATTCAATCTGTTTTGGCGTGTTTGCGGGAGATCCTGAAAAGGAAAAATCGAAACAAGTTGGATTCGGAAGAATTATTACAGATTCATCAACTTTCGCTTACCTTGCTGATGTATTTATACTTAATGAATTTAGAGGATTAGGTCTTGGCAAATTACTTGTTCAAACTATGATTAATTATCCAAGTATTAGAGAGGTACGAAGGGTTTTGTTAGCAACAAAAGATGCTCATGGATTATATAAACAATATGACTTTCAAGCTGTAAAAGATAAAAACTTGTTCATGGAGATTAATCAGAAGGATATCTATAATAAGCTATCCTAAGGACCTTTCTTAATATTATGAGCGACAAAGCCTGTAGAATTATTATTCTACAGGCTTTTATACATATAAATACCGATAAGAGTGACTATATTAATTACCTTTGTATATGAGATACACAATATTTTTTAGTATGGACACTTCACTGATTATTGATAAACGTTTAGTTTTAGTAGTTCTTCTAAGTAAATAGATAATGATTTTAAATGGTTTCCAACGTAAGCATTTGTTTTTGATTCAATAATTTCTGCTGCAGGTACCATTGATAATTGCGCTGCCGAAACAATTTTATCAGGGTGATTATTTATAAGTCGACTTAATCCACTTGATACCGATTCTATATATTCTTCTTTCTTACCTTCCATAACAAGATTAAATGTGTTTTCTAAGAGATAAGATTCAACTTGAATGTTTTTCTTTTGTTTAGTTGCAAAGTTAATTAATTGATTCATTGTTCCTTCTACGGTGTTTGGATTAGTGAAGACTAAAATTTGGGGTTCGCTTTTCTCACAGATTGAATGAAATAAAGGATCATCAATTTTAATAATAGGAATTGAGTATGCAAGTTTATTTTGTTCGATATTAGCTGTAAAAAAGGTACATGTAATCAAGATAGCGTCTACGTGGCAACTTGATATCCATTCTAACGTATCTTCAATTTTCTTTTGTGCTATTTCTTTTGTAAAGCTAGAATCCATTTTAATACGATCTAAGCCGGGATCTACGAAATGAATTAATTCAATATTGTAGGGTTTTAGAGCTTTTTCAATATGTTCAATATTAGAGTGATGAGCATGGAAACAACCTAATCTTTTTTTCATTAAATAACCACCTTAAGTATTTTAAATAACATAAATTAAATTTAACACAAAATGGTATTTTCATATCGTTTAATTAAAAGAATCTTATCAATAAATGCTGCAATTTTGGTTCTTATAAAGTGCATTATGGCAAATAATTTTACATATTCTATTCATCTTTTGAAACACATTTTCTCTTGTGGATAATTGGAGTAATATGTAATTTTATATGTTTTCAATAGAAAATTTAGGTTATACTTGGTTCAAAACTGAAGGAGTTTTGAACTTGAAAGTTGCATATTTAGGACCCCAAGGTACATTTTCGGAAGAAGCTGCATTTCGTTATTTTTCATCTAATAAAGTGGAGTGGCTTATGTGTGAATCCATTTTAGATGTACTTGATGCTGTTAAAGAGCATCGAGTTGATAAAGGCCTAGTACCAATTGAAAATTCAATTGAAGGTACAATCAATATGACAGCAGATGGCTTATTAATGGATGATTTCTTTATTGAAGAGGAAGTAATTCTCCCTGTTTCTTTACATTTACTCACAATGAAAGGTGTCGAGTCTGATCAAATTGAAGAGGTTTGGTCAATTCCACCAGCACTAGCTCAATGTAGAAACTACATTCGAGAACTAAGAGCTACAAGTAAACATTTTAATAGTACAGCCTCTGCTGCTAAAGCTTTACGTGATGAGGCTAGAAAAGATGTAGGTGCCATTGGTTCTGAATGGTCTGCAAGAATGTTTGATTTACAAGTAACGAAAAGTAATATTCAAGATCATGGCGAGAATTGCACTCGTTTTGTTTTAGTGGGAAGGCATGAAAATAAATTAGATAAAGGAAAGAAGACAATGTTAGTGGTAACCCCTAATGAGGAGCGACCTGGTTTATTAGCAATAATTCTAAATGTATTTTCATCACTCTCTATTAACCTTACCTGGATTGAGTCTCGCCCAACTAAGAAAAAATTAGGTACATACCGTTTTTTTATTGAAACTGAGCTGAGTTTGCAGGAAGATAGTGTACGCAAAGCTATTGCTATTTTGGAAACGTACGGCCATGATGTTTTAGTTTTAGGAAGCTATAATACAACAAAATTGTAAAAATAGATAAAGCAGATTACGTTAACTTAGAATAAATAAAATATACATCAAGTTACTGTTGAAAATAGGAATGAGGAAGGGTAAAATTGTAACTGTTAGATTTTTCTAACTATTAGTTTTAGTTGAGTAGAGGAGAGATGAGTGTAGATGAGTAAAGCAGAGTTTTATGAGCAAGTTGGAGTAGCTATGACATGTAGGTCTTATGGAGAGTACGAAAAAATGTTTTTGCTAGAAGACGATTGTCTTAAAAAAGGAAAAATCTTAGATGTTGCAGCTGGAGCTTCTTCATTTGTAGCAGAAGCTAACAAAAGAGGCTATGATGCTGTTGCTGTAGATCCTCTTTATAGTTTAACAGTTGAGCAAATGACCTTACATGGGCAGAAAGAAATGAAAGAAGCCACTGAAAAACTGGCTAAAAATATGTCGTTCTTATCTTGGGATTCTTATAAGAACCTGGAGGAACACGATAAGATAAGAGAGGAATCTTTTAAACTCTTTTTAAATCACTATAGAGAAAATTCTATAGAAAAACGTTTTATTACTGGAACTTTACCAAATTTACCTTTTGATGATGAGACATTTTCGCTTGTGTTATGTAATCATTTCTTATTTCTTTATCAGGAGCAGTTTGATCTTGAGTTTCATTTACAGGCCATTCAGGAAATGATTCGAGTAACTAAAAAAGGCGGTATGATTAGAATTTATCCGTTAGTAGGATTTAAAAATGAACGATATCCTTATTTAGATGAATTGATAGAAGCTGTAAATGATGAAAACATAGTAGTTAAAATCACAGATACAACATTTCGCTTTGTTCCTGCAGCTACAGAACTTTTAACTATAAATAAATTATAACGATACAAAACAAGTCTTTCTCCAATGGAGAGAGACTTGTTTTGTTGAAACTTGTAAATGATTTCTGATAACCATAACCAAAAAAGCTTATTTTGAAGGCTTTTGGTTTTAATGCTAATTTACAATACCAGTTTTATAATAAGGATAATCCATTTGTTTTTGAATCTTTGTTGCAGTTTCTGGTCCATCAATTAATTCACATATATATAGTCCTAGATCTACTGAAGTAGCAACTCCACCACCAGTAATAACATTAGAATCTTTAACAATCCGTTCTTTTTCTACTTTGTCTGTATATTGCTTTAATAAATCAAATCCATTTGGATGAGTAGTAGCTTTTATATTCCTTAGGAAGCCAGCTGCTCCTAGGAGAAGTGATCCAGTACACACAGAAACTTTATAAGGAACATCTTTTGCTGTTTTTAACCAGTTAATGAATTCAGTATCATATTGCAAAGCTCTAGTACCCATTCCACCTGGCACAAAGATTAAATCATATTCTGATAGGTCTGGTGAAACTTTATTTATTTTAAATGTAATTCCACGATCGTCGCTTATTTCATTGCTTAATGCACAGAGATCCCAAGTTAACTCTTTTTTAAATCCTAGTGTTTTTAACCGTGTAATGCCATCGTAAAACCCAATAAAGTCTAAAGCTGTCAATTGATCAAAAAGAATAAAACCAACTTTCATTAAATGACACCTTCCTTAACATAGTTGACAATGTAATTTAATTCTCCATATTTTTTAATCTAAAAAATCATTAGCAAAATCATAAATTTCTTTAAGTCCTAATGATCGGTTATCCACCTCTGTTAGTAGCTGAAGGTTGTCTTCAATAACTTGAACAATTGCACTGCCTACTACTCCTCCATCACATAGTTCTGAAATTTTTTGAAATTGCTTTCGATTAGATATACCAAAACCAACTGCGATAGGTAAATCTGTTGAATTTCTTATCGAAGAAATTAACTCCTCAATCCCCTTATGAAATTCTTTCCGAACTCCAGTCACACCAAGAGACGATACACAATAAATAAATCCCGTTGCTTGTTTCACAATCTGTTCGATTCGGCTCTTGGATGTAGGTGCTACTAAAGGAATAAAACCAATTTGATATGTAGCGCAGAAGGAACATATCGGTTCGCTTTCTTCTACAGGTAAATCTGGAACAATGACTCCGTTAATTCCACTTTTCTTCATTAAAGAAAAAGCTGTATCAAATCCGATTCGTAAAAGAGGATTGTAATATGTAAATAAGACGAATGGGACACGAATACCCGCCTTTCTTGCTGCCTTTGCTACGTTAAACACATCGAATATCGTCGTTCCATGTTCGAGTGCTCTCTTCGCAGCCCTTTGAATAACAGGCCCATCAGCTAGAGGATCAGAATAAGGTACTCCTAGTTCAATTATACTGGCACCAGCATTTTGTAGCTCACGTAAGATTTCAATCGTGGTTTGAAGGTCACACTCACCAACAGTAATAAATGGAATAAAGGCAGTTTGATTTTTCTTTTTTAATTCATTAAAGGTTTGAGCAATTAAATTCATTCTTCCGCACTTCCTATATGTTTCATAATTGATTCCATATCCTTATCTCCTCTTCCTGAAATGTTAACAATCAAAATATGGTCTTTAGAAAGTGTAGGAGCAATTTTTATACATTCAGCTACAGCATGAGAACTCTCTAAGGCAGGAATAATCCCTTCTACTCGACTTAACACTTCAACGGCTTGTAACGCTTCTTTGTCTGTGACGGAATGATACTGAACACGCTTTGCATCTTTTAAGTAAGAATGCTCCGGTCCTACTCCTGGATAATCAAGTCCTGCGGAAATGGAATAGGCTTCTTTTACTTGACCAAATTCGTCTTGTATTAAATAACTCATTGACCCTTGAAACACACCTGGAATTCCTTTTGTTAGAGAAGCTGCATGCCTTTCTGTTTCGATACCTTTCCCCCCTGCCTCTACTCCAATTAGACGAACATCGGTATCTTCTAAGAACGGATAAAATATGCCAATAGCATTACTTCCTCCGCCAACACAAGCGATAATCGTATCCGGTAAACGCCCTTCTTTCGTAACTATTTGTTCCTTTGTTTCATCCCCAATAATTCGTTGAAAATCCCTTACCATCACAGGATACGGATGTGGTCCTGCAGCAGTTCCAAATAAAAAGTATGTATCTTCTACATTTTCCACCCAATAGCGCAGCGTTTCATTTCCAGCGTCTTTTAACGTTTTAGAACCAGAAGAAACAGGTACTACCTCAGCCCCTAACAATTGCATCCGATACACATTCAGTTGTTGACGTTTAATATCCTCTTCTCCCATAAAAATTTTACATTCTAATCCTAAGAGAGCAGAAACTGTAGCTGTAGCTACCCCATGTTGACCAGCTCCTGTTTCCGCAATAATTTTCTTTTTACCCATCCGTTTAGCTAACAAAGCTTGAGCGATGGCATTGTTAATTTTATGAGCACCGGTATGATTTAAATCCTCCCGTTTAAGATAAATTTTGGCCCCGTCTAAGTGCTCAGTCAATCTCCCTGCATAATATAAAGGTGTAGGTCTTCCTGAATATTCTTGAAGAAGTTCTTTTACCTCATTTATAAACCCCGGGTCGTTCCGATAATGATGAAAAGACTTCTCCAGCTCGTTTAATGCATACATTAATGTCTCCGGAACAAATTTACCTCCATATTCACCAAATTTACCATTCATAGGTACGTCTAGACTAACCATCTCTTGGTTCCTCCTTCTGAATCAAAATACATCTTCTACGTTGTGTAGTAGATGAGGTTGGAAAGAACCTAGTTTCATAGGTAAAGAATCTATCAATGATCCTTTCTTACTCAAATATTTTTAATTAACTTACCTATGCTTTACATCTAATCTAGGCTCTTGCTATACTCTACTCCTACTGAAAAATAACCTGTTGTAAACATTCTACTAGTATTTTACAATTGAATTAACAAAATTTCAAGTATGAACATTTGTTCAACAAGGAGAATAAAAACATGTATAATATGATGGAAGAAAGAATACGTATGCTTATTAAAGTAAGTACGTTATATTATATTGATGGTTTAAATCAACAAGAAATTGCTAAACAATTAGGAACTTCTCGACCACAAGTTAGTCGAATGTTAAATGCAGCTCGTTCAGAAGGAATTGTTCAAATTACAATTAATAATCCTTTTTCTGAAGAACATCAGGTAGAACGGGAACTTATTGAAACATTCGGGATTAAAAATGCAATTGTTGTTCATGCTCCTGGTGCGGATAAGCAGCTCCTCAACAAACATCTTGCTCGAGCAGGTGCGCAGCTATTAGAATCTATTTTAAGAGATCAAGACGTCATTGGCATTATGGCTAGTAGAAGTCTTGCAGATGTTGGCGCTGAATTGAACTACTTTTCACGAAAAAATATGCAGTTTGTTCCGATCATTGGTGGATGGGGAGCTGAAGGATCAAAGTGGCATGCGAATGAAAATGTACGTACTTTTGGTGAAAAATTGAAGTCGAAGTATTGGACTCTTAACGCTCCGGCTATCGTTGGTTCACAACAAGCACGTAATATTATGATGAATGAACAAAATATTAACGAGGTTATTGAACTTGGAAAAAAAGCAACGACAGTTTTAGTTGGTATTGGACAAGTTTCAAAAGACTCAACTATTGTAAAATCAGGGTATTTTAGTAGAGATGATATGGATAAGGTTCGAGAAAAAGGAGCAGTAGCAAATATTAGTACCTCTTTCCTTGATGAAAAAGGCACTCCGATTTTTTATGAAGAAGAAAACCATATGATTGGATTGTCTGCACTTGAAATAAGACAAGCACAAAATATCATTGCCTTTGCGAGTGGAGATGATAAAGTAGCAGCCATTCGTGCAGTGCTAAGAGGTAAATGGATTGACGTACTCGTAACAGACCTATCAACTGCAAACACACTTTTAGGAAGAGGATAGTTTCGGTAAAGGGCTATTTTCGTTAAGGAATAAAGATTTATATTGACAAGTAAAAAGCCTTAGATTTTATAAGATCTAAGGCTTTTTCCATCAGATCTGTTATCTATAATATTCCTTATATTTATTGACAGTAGTTATATTTTTGGAACCTTCTCGTTGTAGAAGAAGATATGTCTAAAATGAAAAAATACCTTTTTCTTTAAATTTCTATTTTAGATAAGTTACTATTTTCTTTATGATATTTATCCATATAACTACTGCAAGATGCCCACTCTCTAACTGGGCAATCATCACAATTTTCAGGAGCCATATTTTCCTGGTTTAGTCTTAACTCTTCTTTAATAAACAGGCATTCAGGATCAGAGGCTCTGCCACAATTAAAGGCAGCATTAGCATTTCCTCTACATCCCCCCTCACATCCAACTAAGTGATAAAGTTCACATACAGCACATGGACCTGCAATAAATTCCTTTTGCTCAGAAAATATTCGTGATTCTACTTTATTTTTTAAAATTTCTCTTAAGTTATTCCTTTTGACATTTCCGTGCGGAATAGATTGTCCCACACAAGATATAGCTTCTCCAAAACCATTCTGATTGTATTTGATATGTATTCCAGTTTGAGTCATTGTACATGCATTGGTGAATGCTGGAGTTATCAAATACTCTATCTTTTTAAGTAATTCCTCGGCCTCACTAACTTTATCAGCTGGAAGTATTAAATGAGGATAATTTCTTCTATCATACTCATAGATTTTCATTAATAATTCTTTAACATCATTAGGATCGGGAATCAGGTATTTATTTCTTTGATCATCAGAAACTCTCATTCTTTCAAAAAAAGAGGTTATATTATTCATTCTACAATATTTGTGCACCTCAAAAGCATATTTTATTGTTTGGGCATTAATGACAAAGTCACCTACGAGTTCAATATCCTTTCCGAAAGTATTTAGATCTTTTTTTACGGTTAAGATATTGTTAATAGCCTTTTTTAAAGTATTAGAGTAGCCTGGAAATCTTACTATTGTATCATGATCTACGTCTCCCTGTTCATCAAGATATGGTAGATGGGTAACAATTACGACCCCAGGCAAACAGACTTTCTTTGCATATTCTAGATTAGCTAGTTTTACGCCATTTGTAACCAGTATCGGGGATAATCCACTTTTTAACGCATACTCTATCAAATAAGGTAATTTAGGATGTAGTGTCGGTTCACCACCAATAAATACAACCTGTCCAAAGAGTTTTTTCCCAGTCGTTTGATCAATTTCTGAAGCCTGATTAATGATTTCTATTATATCATCAGCCGGAACTGGTTTAATTTCATCACCTTTTGTATTTTGAGCTACATAGCAGTATTCACATTTTAATTGACAGTGAAGTTGATGTACAATCTCTAGTGCTATACATTCATACAATGAATCACCTTTTTCTCTAAAATTATCAGTAGTGTAATAAGACTCCTTTCTGTTTACTTGTGCCTTTTCGTACCCTTTTAACATTGACACATATTCATAATACTCATCGGTAAAGAAGTCGATTTGTTTTTTCTGATAGTTTTTTTTTAACTCAAGCATGTTTTTTCCTCCTCTAATTAACATTCAGATATATCCCTAAACTGTGAAGTTTAAATTTCATTACCATTGATCATAAAGAGCTTGAGATCGGTTATCTACATTTTTAAATAGGTTTCTGTACTTGAGCTGGGTATGCCAGTTTTATGTCTTTATTAGATGTTTTTGCGCGAGAACTAGTTTTATTTATCGATGTAATATAATCATAATAGTATATTTTATAAGCAGCATTTTCTTGACATATGGAACATTTAAAAGGATTAGTCAATTTATCAACATGAGGTGCTTTTAACATATCTATAGCCGTTTTAACATGTTTTTCGCATACAAATATCATTTCATCGAATCTCCTTGAAGGGAAAGGTAATATAATGATTTTTCTATAAAAATTCATTTAAATTACAAAAATTAAAGTTCTAACATAAAGATGTAAATAGATATAATTTCTTTTTAAACTCCAATATATAAATTAGATGTTGTTATGAATCACTAAACTTAGATGTTACTTTTTATTTTTACACAAGAACCTTTTTCGTACCCTTCATCACCATTTTTTATAAAAATTCACCACCTTTAACCTACTTGACAGAGCTAATTAACCCTTTTAACTTATTTGAGTAAATATGAATAGGGCCATTTAAAGAATGCGATAGATTTCTGAATTTTTTATCTTTCTTTACAATCACTTAGAATAAAAATTCCATCATGCACTCTTTTCAGTATATTTTATTCCATTTTTTACCTTAATTTCTGTGACTAATATCACAGAAATTAAGGGGAAAAATGTTGCTATATAATTACAATATGGTTAGCTATTATAAACTAATCAGAAACGATTGCTGTTAAGGATAAAATTTCAGATACTGAGTAGTTGGTAAATGATCAGTCAGCTTATGAAGTTAATCCAAACAGCCTATCTTGAATTGCTACAGGATAGGCAGGGTTCTTATGTATTGTTATGATACGAGATTTGGAAACATAGGAAAAAGCCAAGGCTTTCTTAAAAAGGCGCTTGGCTACTTGTTTTTGTTTCCCTCTTGATTCACTTAGATAAAAAGCAATCGTATTTCCTTATGCATCAAGGGTATGATATAGGTACATCCATTAACCTTTGACTTCTACGTACGTCTCATCAACTCGCCAAGGATCATTGGTTGACTTAAGATGACGCCGTACTCACTTATCTAATTCAGGATCATACTGATAAACCCCAAATTTTTCAACAAAGTATTTAAATGATAAAACTATTTTTAATAAGCTAAGTTTACCATTACTTAATGATATGGTGAAAAGTAAAACTAAACATAATCAGCTTTATGTGAACTATGAATGTTTACTTTCTGTCTCATTTTTCAAATGTAATAATTTAATTTTACTAAAAAAAGTAAAATTAAATTATTGGAATTTTCTTTAATTAATGTATAATTGTATGTAATTAGTATTCTCTATACGTAACTGGCGAAGCGTGGAGTACCACGAGGAAGCGTATAGTTCATATCGTCGTACGCCTGGGCAAAAGTATTTAACTGTAAGAGTTAAATACTTTTTTATGTTTTATAAACATAAAATTAAGATTGGAGAGGAAGAAAGTTATGTATAATACAAAAACTACAGTTATAGGTTTTATTGGTACAGGCGTAATGGGGAAAAGTATGGCAAGTCACCTTATAAATTCCGGATATAAAGTTCTAGTTTATAATAGAACGCCTGCTCGTGCTCAAGAGTTAATTGATAACGGCGCTATTTGGAAAGATACAATTGGTGAGCTTTCTTCAGAGTCAAATATAATCATCACAATGGTAGGCTATCCAGAAGATGTGGAGGAAGTTTATTTAGGAGAAGAGGGTATTCTTCATTATGCAAAAGAAGGGTCTTATGTAATTGATATGACGACATCAAGTCCTCTTTTAGCACAGAGAGTTCATAAGCTAGCTTCAGAAAAGAACATTTATGCATTAGATGCTCCTGTTTCTGGTGGAGATATTGGAGCTCAAAAAGGTACGTTAGCTATCATGGTTGGAGGAGATAAGAAAGATTTTGATGCCATGAAACCTATTTTCGAGTTAATGGGAACTAATATTGTTCTACAAGGAAAAGCTGGAGCCGGACAGCACACTAAAATGTGTAATCAAATAGCGATTGCTTCAAATATGATAGGTGTTTGTGAAGCAATGGTATATGCAAAACAATCTGGTTTGGATCAAAAGAGAGTATTAGAAAGTATTGAAACTGGAGCTGCAGGAAGTTGGTCACTTAGTAATTTAGCTCCTCGAATGATTAAAGGTAATTTTGAACCTGGATTTTATATCAAGCATTTCATAAAAGATATGAGAATCGCCCTCGAATCTGCCGAAGAAATGAAATTATTAACACCAGGCTTAAGATTAGCTAAATCATTATACGATGATCTAGCCAATCAAGGGGCACAAAATGATGGAACCCAAGCTTTATATAAGTTATTAGATAAGCAACTCTCACATTTATCGTAAAAGTAAGAGTACGTTCCATACCTAATCACATGATTAGAGACCCTTTTCACTAAAAAGGGTCTTTGTTTCGTGCTGATAATACCTGTTAGGTTAACTAGAAAGTGACCCTTAGAATTATGTAGAATCTGACCCTACTATAGGTATTAGAAGTGCTTTAAGCTATATATATTAAAAAATCGATTGTGGATGATTAGGGGGATAATACATGTTAGCTTCAACAGAGAGAATACTAGAATTAACAACTCAAAACCAGTTTTTAGAAGCATTTCCGATATTAAATCAATTACGCACAGATTTAACAGAGGGAAGTTATTTAGAACTTCTAACACAGATGAAACAAAATGGCTATAAACTCTTTGCCCTCTACAGAGAACAAAGTATTATAGCTGTGGCTGGAATAAGTCTACAAGTAAACTTTTATAACAAAAAGTATGTCTTTGTATATGATTTAATAACGGATGCTGCACATCGTTCTCAAGGTTATGGCTATAGATTACTAAGTTATATAGATGAGTGGGCAAAGTCAAATGGAGCTCAATTCGTAGCTTTAGAGTCAGGGATTCAACGCATTGATGCCCATAGATTTTACGAGGAAAAATTAAATTATGATAAATGGTGCTATTCATTTCGTAAGCCATTATAGGCATTTGAAAATGGAATATAGTGGATTTATCTAGATAGGGAGGCTCGAGTTTTATGAAGTTGATTGGTCAGAATGCAAAATTGAGATTGATGAATATGAAAGATGTAGAGGGCCTCTATGACCTTGTGCAAAGGAACCCAGGATTATGGACATACATGGTAAGAAAAATGGATAGTGTGGAAGATATGGAGAAGTTAGTGGCAGAAGCATTAAAGAACTTAGATAAAGGTATAGAATTTCCCTTTGTAGTAATAGATAAAGTTAATAACGATATTATTGGAAGCACCCGTTTATATGATATATCTTTTAGTCGTAAAACAGTGGAGTTAGGATCAACCTTTTACGATAAATCTGTTCAAAGGACTAGTATTAATACCGAGTGTAAATATTTATTGTTAAAGTATGCGTTTGAAGAATTAGGTATGATACGAGTTCAAATTAAAACGGATGCTAAAAATTTAGGGGCCCAGAGTGCGATCGAGCGTATTGGAGGAACCAAGGAAGGTATATTACGTAATGAAAGGCTGCTATATAATGGACGTGTTCGTGATGCAGTTCTGTATAGTATTACAAATAATGAGTGGGATACAGTGAAATCTAAACTGGAAGAGCTTTTAACAAAACATTATGATAAAGGAAAATAATATTCTTGTTGAAGGTGCAATTTTTTCTACATGTTATAGGCTGCAAAAAGCTCTTGATAAAAGGGCTTTTTGGTTCCGGAAAGAGACCTTATGTAAACTAGTGTTGTATATCATATACATAAAAATTTTTAGTTTTAAGCGTTCTTCTTTTTTATAAATGCGCCTAGAACTAGGCAGATAGCGCAAATGAGTAAAATAGTAAGCTGGCCCAAATTTACACCTCAAATCATTCTGCTAAATTTTAAAAGATAAGTGATTTTCATCTGTAATTTAACCATATCATTGTTAAAATGGAATTAAAAGGATGGAAGGGGTATTGTATGGACGTTAAGATCATTTTAGGGACGATTATAGCTGCTTTAATATTGGCGTATATGTTTCATTCGCTTCAGAAAAAAAGAAACTCTGATAAACACATAGGGGATAAAGTTTTTAACATTGGGTTTGTCATTTCTTTAACTATAATTGCAATTAGCATTTTGGTAGTAGGCGGATGGGATGGAATGGCTTTGGGAGCACTAGGAGCATATTTATTGTTCCCATCATTAAGTGGACTTATTTTTACTAAGTTTTTAATTAGGTATAACTAATTAAGTGTTCATTATATATGAAGCCTTTAGATTCATAAATCTAAAGGCTTTTTTGTACCGATAATTTTGACTATGTTAACTAAAAACGTAGATAGTATGCACTTTATTTTTAGTTTCTTCCCTTAATAAAAAGGAATATTTTTCTTGAAATAATCCCGAGAAACGTTATAATGATAAATCACAAGAAACTATGAAAGAGGGGAGAGAACCCGATGCATTACATAACTGCATGCTTGAGAATTATTAGCGACAAGGATCTTAATGAAATAGTAGGAGAGTTCAAAAAACTTGAGGAAGAAACTAATAAAGAAGAAGGATGTATTAAATTCCATGCTTATCCTCTTGAGCCATCAGAACGAAAAATAATGCTTTGGGAGATTTGGGAAAACGAAGAAGCTGTTAATGTTCATTTCACCAAACCACACACCAAAAATGTTCAAAAACAAGAATTAACGGAAGTAGAATGGATAGTTAAAAGTAATGTAAATTAACAAAAAGGCGCCATAAGGCGCTTTCCAAGTAGATATGAACCCCTTCTTTTTCTATTATGTTTTCTTGAAAATGACCCTCAAAATCTTTCTTATAAGCAGTATTATGTTAACTGAATTTGTATATCGTATACAGAGCTACAAAAGAAAAACAGTAATCATAACTTATTTATTAGTTCAACTTCTTTTTATCTAATTTAATACAATATTAAAAATAGCAAAAACCTTAAAAACTACCGAAAAAAACTAATTTTTACATTAACAAGAGATGAAAAATTATTTATTGCTACTATTTTTGCAGATGAGATGGAAAAACCATATTAAAATCGCAAGAAACTAGTTTAATTTACATGCAACTAGTTTCTTTTTTTATCTAACTTTTCGAATAAAAGAAAAACCTGTATTGAAACATATCACGTTTTGATACAGGTTTGTTTATTTTTTAAAATCTGTATCAAATACGAAAAAAAGACCTTGGAAAATAAATGAAAGCGCTTAATACTCTTTGTTGGCACGGTACTTGCAATATAAATAGATATAGAACATAAATGAGAGGAGCAAGTATACATGATTTCAGTCATTATTAGTGGACATGGAGATTTTGCAACAGCATTAGAAGGGTCTTCCAAAATGATATTTGGAGAAGAAGACCATGTGGTAGCCATACCTTTTCTAAGAGGAGAGGGTATCCAAACGCTTGAAGAAAAATATAAACAGGCACTAGAAGAAATTCCTTTAGAAAGCGAAGTGCTTTTTTTAGTCGATATCTTCGGGGGAACGCCTTATAATGCGGCTACTCCCTATATTCTTAAAAGTCAAACAGCAGATATGGTATCTGGCGCGAACTTGCCTATGTTATTAGAAGTATTAGCTATGCGAGAACACGTCACATTGAAAGAAATGTTAGGAAGATTAAAGAAAGTGAATGAAGAAAGTTTTCAAGTGTGCAGCGAACATTTAAAAAAACTACAACAAATGAGTCAAATAGGAGAGGATGGATTATTATGAAAATCGTCTTAGCAAGAATTGATGATCGCTTTATTCATGGGCAAGTATTAACAAGATGGATCAAGACAAATGCAGCAGACCGAATTATCGTTGTTTCAGATGAGGTGGCCGCGGATGAAATGAGAAAGACTCTAATTCTCTCTGTAGCCCCTTCGAATGTAAAAGCGAGTGCTGTCTCAATCTCTAAAATGACAAAAGCCTTCCATAGCCCACGTTACCAAGATACAACTGCGATGCTTTTGTTTGAAAGCCCATCGGATATTGTGGCCCTTGTTGAAGCAGGAGTGCCTATTGAAACAGTAAACGTAGGTGGAATGCGTTTTGCTAATGACCGACAACAAATCACTAAATCTGTAAGCGTCACCAAAAAAGACATCGATGCCTTCGAAAAGTTACATGAATTAGGTGTGAAACTTGAGTTGCGTCAATTGCCATCGGATTCTAGCGATAATTTTATTCAACTACTGAGAAACGAAACAAAAATCAAATAGGGAGATGAGGTCATGTCTTCAATACAAATTATTTTATTGTTAGTGATTGCAGCTGTGACAGGTATCGCAAGTGTTTTGGACGAAGGGCAATCCCATCGTCCTCTCATTGCCTGCACGCTAGTAGGTCTGGTGCTTGGAGATCTGAAAACGGGCATTATTTTAGGTGGAACGCTGGAGTTAATGGCTCTTGGATGGATGAATGTCGGATTAGCGATGGCACCTGATACGGCTATTGCTTCCGTTATTTCAACCATTTTAGTTATAACGGCTGGTCAAGGTATTGGTGAAGGTATCGCAGTAGCTATAGCTTTAGCAGCTGCAGGCCAGGTACTCACTATTTTTGTACGTACAATCACGGTGTTTTTAATTCATCGGGCGGATAAGTATGCGGAAGAAGGAAACTTTAAAGGAATTGAAATTATGCATATTACAGCTATGGGTTTCCAAGCTCTTCGCGTTATGGTTCCAACTTTAATCGTAACATTAATTAGCGTAAGCGCTGTGCAAACTTTTTTGGGAAACATCCCAGAAGTTATCACAAAAGGTTTACAAATTGGAGGAGGCATTATCGTGGTTGTAGGATACGCCATGGTTATTAACATGATGAATATTCCTCATTTAAAGCCTTTCTTTTATATCGGTTTCTTATTAGCAGCATTTACAGGCTTCAACCTAGTGGGCTTTGGTGCGTTAGGACTTTGTTTAGCACTTCTGTATCAACAAGTGATGCAAAGGAATCAAATGCAGCCGGCAGGCGTTCCCGCAGCTACGAGCAGCGAAATTGTATACGATGACGACGATGATTTAGATGCCTAAACGGCCAACTTAAGGGGGGATAGAAATGGAAAATGAAAAAAGATTAACGAAAAAAGATATTTTCAGTATGTTCATCCGTTCGAATTTTTTACTCGGTTCATTTAACTTTGAGCGTGTGCAGGCAATGGGCTACTGTTATGTCATGATTCCAGCAATCAAACGGTTATACGGACCAGGAGCTCAGCGAAATGCCGCATTAAAACGTCATTTAGAATGGTTTAATACACATCCGTGGATTGCCGCACCAATCTTCGGCGTCACAGCAGCGATGGAAGAAGAGATGGCAAACAAAAAAGATTTTGATGAAAAAGCCATTAGTGGAATGAAAATTGGATTAATGGGACCACTAGCTGGTGTAGGAGACCCTATTTTCTGGGGAACGCTGCGACCAGTCCTCGCAGCACTAGGGGCATCGCTGGCGCTAGGCGGGAATATTGCTGGCCCATTGTTATTTTTTATCTTAATTAATGCGATTCGGTTAAGTACAAAATATTATGGATTAAAATATGGCTACTTAAAAGGAACGGAAATTTTAAAAGATTTAGTAGGTAATCGAATTCAAAAGCTGACAGAAGGTGCGTCCATTCTCGGACTCTTTGTAATGGGGGCTCTAGTTTCCAAATGGACCACTATTAATATACCAGTGGTCGTTTCTAGAATTAAAGATGATTCTGGGAAGGTTGTTGTAAAAACCGTGCAAGACGTGTTGGATAGTATTTTACCGGGGTTACTTCCTTTAGCGCTGACTCTATTAGTAGCATGGATGCTTCGAAAAGGTACAAATCCGTTGCTTATTATATTTGGTATCTTCTTAATAGGAATCGGAGGTTACTGGATAGGTTTTCTAGGTTAATAGACAACCAATCTATTGTATGAAACTTCAACTCCTGAAAATAAGTGTTTGTAATAGGCAGAATTCTTATCTACTGTGATAACACGGGATTTGAAATATGAAGAGGCTGTAATGCTTTAAAGAAAAAGTCCTTTACAGCCTAATGATTCCTTGTTCTGCTTAAATAAAAATCAATCGTATTTTCTTCTGAATCAACGGCACGATAGAGATACATCTACTGACCTTTGACTTTCACATACGTCTCATCAATTTGCTAAGAATAATTGGTTACCTTAAGATGGTGAAGTATTCGCTCATCTAATTCAGGACCATACTGATGATTGTATATAAACCACAAGAGATATCTAACTTACAACCGGTCCCAATGGTTGTGAGTTAGTTAATAGATATGTATTAAAAATACAATCTAAATGAAACATTTTATCATTTTATTAGGAGGTGCGACGTTGGAGGTGCCCCTGTAACCTAACTCCCTATTGATGACTTTTTGTAAAGAAATTTATTGTGAAATCTAAGTAATACCATATAGGAGTTGATTTCTTTGAGCAAGAGCAATGAGATGATAAGA
>Ga0209463_1000859_pt1 | contig 20514 bp, 17 predicted proteins | sample AgamicMgSfrz_FD_187169 | JGI IMG/M metagenome (GOLD analysis project Ga0209463, IMG submission 187169) | Agave microbial communities from Guanajuato, Mexico - Mg.Sf.rz (SPAdes) (version 2) | ecosystem: Host-associated > Plants > Phyllosphere > Phylloplane/Leaf | place: Guanajuato, Mexico... | reverse complement strand
GTTGCTGTACAGGTAGTACCTGATGAAAAAATAAAAATTCGTGCTTGGAATCATTTATTACCAATGGGGGAATGGGTAAATAATTTAAAGAAAGAACCTACAATAATTTGGTCAGATAAGATTATTGCTAATAAACGTTTGCTTGCAAAAATTACAGAAGCAAATAAACAAGAACAATTTTTATATGCAAGGGATCTAAATAGCGATTTATTTAACCATTTAGAGATATGGCATCGTATTGTCGGCTTATATCAACATGAGTATACGGTACGCCGGCATTCAAATGATACTGAGGTCTGTCCTCATTCAAATGAAATATTGATGAGTTATCCAGAATACTCATTGATGGAACTGAAAAAGGTAATTGAAGCGAAGTTTTTAATGCCAGCGGGAGTTACTCGTACGACGCTTAGTGGTCGGTTATTGAATTTACGTATACCACTTCATATATTGCGTACGGAAGTATATCCTGCTGGTGAATGGGAAACGTTATGTGGAAATTGGTCAAAATGTTTACGCCTTTATGACGAGCCAATATATGTTTACGATGCTTAATATATTGTTTAATGATTATGATGTATATTTTTTATTTATTTGTAAAAATTTCATTATATGATTTATATTAATTCCAAAATATTTTTATTATGTTATAAAAACTTTTTGAATTAGTATTTAAGACTAATCTAAGAGAGGTTTGTTATCGGATGGGGTAAATATTACCAAAAAAGATAAAGTGGAGATCTCTAAAAAATTAAAAACTTTCTTGGGTGATCAATATTCACTTGAATTAGGAGATTACATAAGCTTTGAGATACTTGAATTTATAATAAAAGAATTAAATCCACATTTTAATCTAGCTACAAAAAATAGGTTGGAAATTCTCTTGAAAAATATAGAGAAAGAGATATATAGTGAATTAGTTTCACATGAAAATAACAAAGTATAGGCAATATTACATGTATTTAAATGTAGAATAGTATAAACCTATATCTACATAATGTGTTGCTATTAATTTGGTAGAATTGCGAGGATCAAGAGAGTTGATGATATACAATTTTTAGAAGAGATGGGATTGTGAAGTGAATATACTTGCAATTTCATCTTTTTATTTTTAACATGCTTTTTGCAATTCATGATTAAAATTTTCTGACGAAGCATTATACTATTAAAAAAAGAATTGATTATCCTATTTTATGGTAAAATATTCTTGAGTTATATCTTCTGAAAATCTATTTTTTACAAGTTTAATTAATATTCTTAATCGTTATTCAGGTATTAGAAGAATTATTTAAATTATTAAACAGCATTGATTATTAATAAATTTATAAAATTTAAAAAATATTAACTTGGAAAATAGCCTTTAAATTTTAATGATATAGTAAGTGAGTCTCCTTTAATTATATTAATATAGTTAAATATCCTATTATTTTATTTTTCTGTAAATATATCTTTTTTTTATTAACATTTAATGGTATATTGTTTTTAGATAATGCTGTGGTAAATTATTGAATTTATAACATCATTTTCAAAAAAATAAAAGGTAGGTATTGAAATGGAAACTGAAAAATATTTACAAGTCGTAGAAGATGAAGAGATTGAACAATTAGTTGGTGGAGCAGGACCTGGTTGGGTTGAAACTTTAACTAAAGATTGTCCTTGGAATGTGCCTGTAGCATGCGTCACGATTATGGGACAAAGAATTTGTAAAAAATGTTACTAATAGTTAAAGAGAGTAAGGCGAAAGGCCTTACTCTCTTTAATGAGAATGAATTTCTAACTGTTTCTCCTACCTATAAAAAGAAGAGGTTATTATGAAAAATAATTCACATGGAATTTTGAATACAATAGATAATGGATCACATTCTTTAGTAACAAAAGAATATCTAGAAAAAAATTTTGTTATCTTTTTAGAGGATTCTTCATGTAATGATGTCATTAAGGATGACGAAAACTATAACTTTCAAAAAATAATACAAACATATGTAGTATTCTTTAAAAATATGATAATAAATAAAATTGATTTTTTTGGTAATGTTGAGAAGGTTTCTGAATCGATAATGTTTGATTTAGAAAAAAGACTATACCAAGTATTAAGGCCATCCTTAATTGTATACATAAATAAACTTAGGGTAGAAAATGCTTTAAGAGGAATGGATACCAATGAAGAATATAAGTATTTTACAAAGAACTTCTTTCATTTTAAAAAATTTTATATGAATTTTTTTAAAATATTACCCGTATTAAACGAAAAAATTTTTACAATCATTGAAAATGAAATAAATTATATGATTTGGTTGCAAGGTGCTCTTGAAAAAGATCAAAAAGAAATTCATAAAATGTCGGGTTTTAATATTATGCATGTAGAAAAAGTTATTAACCTAGGTGACTACCATAATAATGGAAAGAGAACAATTCTTTTAGAAGATAAATTTAATAATAAGGTAATTTTAAAACCCGTCGATTTGAAAAATTCTATACTATATCATAGTTTAATTAATCAACTGAATAAAGATTTAAATACGGATATCTTTATTCCGCAAGTAGTTAATAAAAGAAATTATGGATATATGGAATACATTAATCATGAATCATGTGAATCTAATGAGCAAATTAAAGATTATTATTATAATTTAGGTGTAGTGCTTTCGGTAATGTATTTGATTAATGGAAGTGACATACATAATGAAAATATCATAGCTAAACAATCCTCACCAGTCATAATTGATTTTGAGACATTAGGAAGTACATTAAATCCAAGTGTTACTGAAGAAACCAGTAGTTTTATATTATCTAATTCAGTATTAAATTCTAGAATGCTACCTATAAGGTTTAGTGGAGGTAGGGAGGTAATAAGAGATTACAGTGCAATTGGGAGAGTAATGAAGTCTTTGGTAAAAACAATTAAAATAAAAAATGAATTTACATCGAATCCAATTGAAATAAGAGAAGAGACAATAGTAGAAGATACGGTTCAGAATTTACCGTTTTTTAACGATGATATATACGAGTATGATAATTATATAGATGATATTATTAAAGGTTTTGAGAATGCATATAACTCAGTTTTAAAAAACAAAGAGGATTATATGTTTATATTAAAAAATAGTGTTTCTAAATGGAATTATCGAAAAGTATATCGAAATACAAAAGTCTATACCCTTTTATTAGATAGACTAAATGTTCCGGATTTATTAGAGAATAAATTAAAGACTATAAAATATTTGCGGAATATTCTTGAAAAAAACATATACTTGGCTACTAGGAAAGATATTATTCAAAAAGAGATAGAGGCACTATTATCCTATGATGTTCCATATTTCTTTAATAAGTATGAATGGGAGTCTTGCGAAAGTTTATCAAATAATGAAATAGATCTAGAAACAAAATTTAAAAAAATTTCATATGCTGACTTTTTATTACAAAGAAAAATTATAGAAATATCCCTTTCTAATCAAAATGATAATCTATATAAGCTGAATACAGTAAAGGAAACAATTAATTTTCGAACTAATTTACCTACAAATAAAATAAAGGAAGCAATTACAGGGAAAATTCTTGATGGCAGTTATATATCAAAAGACGGTGCTGTAGATTTTATTGGATTAAAAACAAATTGGCAAGGGGAGCTTGAGATAAACCATTTGAATAGTGGAATATATGATGGATTATTGGGAATAAGTTCATTATTGAGAAATAATGCTGATCCTAATCAGATTGAAATTATAAATAAACTTGAACAAAAAGCCCTGCAAGAAATATTAAACAAAAATAAAAATAATTATGGTTTTGTAAATGGTGTTAATGCAATTATTTCTTACTATTTAACAAATTTACCACATATAACATCTATCGATGAAAGATTGATATTACAAATATTTATGGATGTCAACTCCGATATTGAAAAAGGTAAATATAGCGATAAGCATTTTGATATATTAGGGGGTTCAGCTGGTCTAATTTTAACGGCAGTTAAGTTCTATCAAATTAATCCTAATTATAAAATATTGCTTAAAGTGGCTGAAAATCTCGGTGACTACATTGTCAATAATATGCAAACACATAATGAATTTGTATATTGGAAAGCTCACGATACTCTAAATTTAGAGGATTCATTAAAGGGGTTTGTTCATGGATTATCAGGACAACTTCTCGCATTTTATAAGTTAAAAGGCATATTAAAAACAAATAAGTACGATAGAGTAATACATGGTATACATAAAAGTGAGAAAATGAGTATGAGTGAATATGAGTATACAGATAGCTGGTGTAAAGGATTTAGTGGAATGGGAATCTCGAGAATTAAAATTTTAGAATCGTATCAAAATGAGGATATACAATCAGATTTAATTTTTTTTAAAAAACAAATCTTAAGTACATTACATGAAAATAGTGATTATTGTTTATGTCATGGTTTAATGGGGAAACTAGACTTTTTATTGGAGCTAGAAAATAGAGGTATGCTCGAGCGCAATGAAAAACAAATTGTTATGAAAGTAACAAATAACTTTTTGAATAATTTTGATATAGAAGATTTTAATCCTCATAAAATCGCATTATTTACAGGGCTAGGAAGTATTTTGTATTTTTTACAAAGGTTAGAGGATAATAAACTAAATAGCATTTTATACTTTAATGCCTAGAATAGGTGATAAATATGTTAAGGAAGAAAATTAAATTTATACCGCAAATGACATCTTTTGATTGTGGGCCTAGTTGTCTAGCAATGATTATGCATTATTATGGTTCAACAGTACAAGCTTCGGAAATTAGAAATAGTAAAATTATCAATAAAAAATCGGCATGGAGTTTGTTGGATATTAAAAAAGTTAGTAAATCGTATGGACTTTCTGCAACTGCATATAGGATAGAAAATATAACTGATTTACAAAGGATACAAAAGCCGATGATAGCATTTTGGGACTTTAATCACTTTGTAATTATTGAAAGGGTTAAAGCAAATAAATTTTATATTGTAGATCCTAAGGCAGGGCCGATGATAATTGATATAAGAAGTTTTGAGGAAATGTTCTGTGACTATATCCTAGTAATAGAAAACAAAAAAGATATACAGCCAAATACTAAAAGGCGTGAAAAACATATATTACTTAGATATATTGATCATTTTGTATCTCCTAGCCAGATTGTTTTATTAGCACTATTAGCATTGTTAGCACAAATCTCAATTCTTGCTTTCCCCTTTATTTTGAAAAAGTTTATGGATATTTTGAATGCTTCAAAGGAAGTGGATGTAAGATACCTTTTAATTATATTGGGAAGTTTAATCGTTGTTATAGGGATAAAATCTATAACTTCTATTATAAAAGTAAACTTTCAGAAAGAAATTGATAGAAAAAGTACAACAAAAGTTTTTGAGCATATGTTTAATACCCCCATAGAAAAGATTACTACACGTCATGCAGGGGATTTAAATGTAAGAATCATGAGCCTAGAATCAATACGAGGATATATTTTAGAGGATCTAATTGAAATGATTATATCAATAGTAGTTATCATTCCATTATTGATGTATCTATTATATACTGAGACTTTTTATACTTTAATATTGATGTTTTTTATTGCTAGTTCCCTATTTATCAATATTTCCTTAGGGAAATTCATATATAATGCTAATTTAGTCGAAACGTATTACCTAGGAGAACATAGAGGGAAAATTAATGAATCATTAAAAGCGATGTATTATGTAAAGGCTACAGGGATTTTTTCTAGAATTAAATCTGTATGGCAAAAAGATTATAATAAATACTTAGATACGGTACATAAACGAGCGCTAAAACAAAATGCTTTAGAATCATTTAATAGTTCCCTATCAACAATATTTATTATCATAATGCTTGCTGTAGGATTTTATAATTTTAGTAAAGGAGAAGGGGATTTAAGTAATATTTTCTTCTTTATTGCTATATCTAGTATTATATTTTCTCCGGTTTCAACAATTATAGGATCAATTTTAAATTGGAATTCAGTTAAACCACTTTTATTAAGAACTTTAGATATCTTGGAAGAGGAACTAGAAAAAGATGGATCGGATACTAAAGTAAACATTCTTAGAGGATCGATTCAATTTAATAATATTTCGTTTAGTTTTGATGACAAAAAAATAATAGAAAACTTAAGTTTGAACATTAAAAATAACGAAAGTATTGCTATTGTTGGAGAAAGTGGCAGTGGTAAGTCCACTTTAGCTAACTTACTATTAAAATTGCATACTCCCGATAAGGGTAATATATTAATAGACGATAGAGATATTAAAGATTGGAACAGTGAGGAACTAAGAAAAAATGTAGGACTAATGACTCAGGATGGAGTTTTATTTAGAGGAAGTTTATCTGAGAATTTATCTTACTTTGATATAAATTATGATCCTTCAAAAATCCAGGAGTCTATTGATAAATTGAATCTGAGTAATTATATTCAATTTCAAAGTATAAATGATATTTTAATCTCAGAGGGAGGAACAAATTTCTCCGGTGGCCAAAGACAAAGGTTGGCTATGTTACGATTGTTCATGAAAGAATATCCGATTCTTATTTTGGATGAACCAACTAACCATTTAGATAGGGAAACGGCAAATGCTGTTATTGAAAATATATTTGCCATACCATCCACTAAGATTATTATCACTCATGATGAAAATATTTTAGAGCGTGTAGATAGAGTTTATGAACTTACTGATAAAAAATTAAAACAACGAGAAATATTTTCTAAATCCAAATTGCAAACATTAGGTAAAGGGTAAATAGAATATCTAATAGATCAAGAATTTAATAGATACTTACTTTTATTTGAGAATAAGAAAGTGAGGAACAAAATGAAATTAGCAATCCAAACTAAAAATTTAACAAAGTCTTTTGACAATCAATCCATTGTAAGGGATTTAAACTTATCTGTTCCTGAAGGAAGTTTATATGCTTTTATTGGACCAAATGGTGCAGGAAAAACAACAACAATGCGAATGCTATTAGGATTAATTCCATTAGATAAAGGAACGATATTATTTAATAATAAAGATATCAAAGATTGGAAAGAAGAATTATTTGAAAATGTGGGTTGTTTTATTGATTCACCTACCTACTATCCTAATTTGACAGCATATGAAAATTTAGCCTATGTACAAAAAATGATTAATAAGCCTTTAGATGAAATAGACAGAGTATTAAAAATTACAGGAATATATAAAGCAAAAGATAAAAAAGTGAAAGATTTTTCTTTAGGAATGAAACAAAGGCTAGGTATTTCCTTTGCTATTCTTAATGATCCTAAAATACTAATTCTTGATGAGCCGACAAATGGATTAGACCCAGAGGGAGTACACGAGATAAGGCGCTTATTACTTCATTTAGTAAAAAATGAGGGGAAGACAATATTTATTTCTAGTCATAATTTAGCTGAAATCGAAATGATAGCAGATCACATAGCATTACTACATAAGGGTAACTTACTCTATGAAGGGAATTTAAACAGTATTATTACTTCTAGAGAATATGTTGTTCATGTTAATGACACTACTGCCACAGAAAGGATTTTAAATACAAAGGATATACCTTATAGCATAGAAAAAGAAGGGGTATTCAAACTAATGATAGATCAAAATAGTGTTCCTAATTTAACCAGAATATTAATTGAAAATGATATAGATATTTTTGAAGTTAGCCCTAAAAAGCTAACATTAGAGGAAGTATTTTTATCTTTAACTAAACAAAAGGAGTTACTATCATAATGCAATTTATCTTTAAAAGTGTGAATAGTGAGATGAGGAAAATTGGTGGGAGAAAATTATTGTTATTTTCTTTGTTTTTTTCATTATTATCAAGCTTTTTGTGTATAAGTTATTTTATTTTTAACAAGAATAATCCCGATATGTTTCAATCTACCAATCTTATAGCAATTACAGTAAACTTTAATACACTAACATTAAGCATTTTTTCTGCTTGTATGTGGTATTTTATCATTTCTTCTGAAAATAAATATGGTACTTGGGCCATTATCTATACAAAGCCAATTTCAAAATTTAAATTATTGGTAGCTAAAAATTTATTGTTTATACTGTTTTATTTAATCTTTAATATTTTAAATTTTTCAGTTATGGGTATCTATATTTTTATAAATGGATATGAAATATCTATACTTTATTTTTTGAAAATGTTGATGCTTTGTACAATTCTATCTTTAGCAATACCATATTCTCAATTACTTTTTCATTTGATTATAAAAAAGGGAATTCTTGCGGCGTCCTTGTCAGTTATTTGGATTTTTTTTAGCGTAACTTATGGATTATTTCCTGTAGTATTCACAAAGACATTTCCAATATTTTATGCATTGAATATAGTAAGTGATGTAATGATGAAAGAAACAACTATTTTAATATATCTTGCAAGTTCTTCAATCTATATTTTAGGAATTATGTTATTAGCTGTGAGTTTTAAATATTATACATATGAATAATAAAGGGTGAAATAAGTGGGTATATTAGGTGAATATAAAAAAAGTCTTCATAATGGATTGTATATCCTGTTACTAGTATTTCTGTTGATACCAATTAGTTTTCAAATCTTTCTAACTGTATCATCTCAATCAAAAGATGGCGTTTTCATGCATATAGCGATTCTAAGTCTTTTTTGTAGATTATTTTTACCTATTGCAATAGGTCTATTAGTGTCATTTTCTTTTGTAAACGAGTTCAGAAGAAAAGGATATATGTCTGCTATTTATCACGGAATCACTTTAAAAACTATATTAAGTAATAAGTTTTTGTTTTGCTTAATAATTACTTTTGGTTATTTAATATGTGCTTTAGTCATAACTAGTATACCTATAGTATTAACGGTTGATAATCTTGGGACTGTTTATCAAAGATTAATTTTTTCTGTACTTTTTATGGTGATTAGCTCTTTAACTATTGTGAATTTACATTTTTTAATAAATATAATATTTTATAAAATCCCGTTACTTTCATTATTAGTAGGGGTTATAGGCGGGTTGGGTAGCTTTTTTATCTCTCATACAAACTATTGGATACTGTTTCCTTGGTCATATCCAATTATGAGTCTTTATATCGATAGCATTGAACCAAAACAGTTGTATATTATTCTTATTGTATATCTATTATCATTACTAAGTTGTATATTTATTATTAAAAAATCAATGCAATGGAATTAAAGTTAAATTAAGAAGAGTGGTATTATTAATAATAAAACGTGTTGTAGTTGCTATAAGCTGTATCTCGATACGTTAAGTGAAGTAATAAGACAAGCTGATTAAGTATTATTGAATTCAAAGAAGTTAAAATATGAAGAATGTAACTTATGTCTGATACAATATCTATTAAAAATTCACCATATGAAAAAGGTAGCTGTACAAAAGTACAGCTACCTTTTTCACAAAATTATTCGTATACAAGAACAATTTTAGCGTAAACTTGCGCTTAATGGCACTTGAGAATAAACTGTGAAACTGTTACCATAAGTACCGTGTTTAGAAAATGAGGAAGAAATTGAACCGTTCCAACTTTTGTAGGTAGCTCCAGATGTATCTGTTCTTAGAAGTACGTTTGAAAAACTAGCTTGGCTAAAAGAATTACGTCCAGTATCTTCAACGCCCTGAACCATTTTTACTGGTTCGTATTGAGAAAATGAGCCATATACAGGCTGATTTGCATATCTAGGGATTCCATTTACATACATAGTAACCGTACCATTGCCGTTATTAATTATTTTAATGTTTACTCGATCACCATCTTTAATTGATGTATCATATTGTGTGTTCCAATACTTATTGTTTTGACCTGATTCATTATATCCTGAATTAAGAAACACTTTATATCCACTTGGTGTTTTTGAAATACCACCTTCAACTTTAGATGCTCCAATACCTAAGTACCAATTCACATATCCATCCTTAACAACAACCGATTTTGGTAGATTTATATCAGCTGTAATTCCAGTATAACTACTATTTGTAACACTTTTTACAGCACCTTCTGTAGCTGCAAAACTTGTAGTTGAAAACATTGATAGAGAAATTAGAAGTGAGCCGACTAGATACATCATTTTTTTCTTACTTTTCCTTAATACTTGATTCATTTTTAAATCCTCCTTATTTTTAAGTATTAAATTGTATTGAAAGTTGGCCAACTAACTACGACTTACAAACCAAAGATACATTAGGTTTAATTTAATGTATATATTTTCCTGTCATAAGTCATTGAAATGTCAAATAAATTAGATGTTTCATATTTATCAATATAGGGGGAGTTGACAGTATGAAGTGTTATGTCTATTTAAAATAAGAAGGCTTTGTTAAAAATAAGATTAAAGCTTATAAATTTGTTGGGTATAATATGTATTACGATTTATTTAGGAGAGATAAATATGGAAGGAATACAGGGGGTTTTTCAAAAGATATATCTCAAATTTTGAGAAATAAAATAAAAACACATGAAATAAATTAATTGTTTGTGTTAAAGAATTTATTGGAATAGTTCGTAGGTAATGGGAAATATATGATTTAAAAGGCGTAGAATTCCTATATAAAAAGAAGAAAGGGGGTCCAGCTATGGAAAAGATAAGATCAAAGTTAAATAATGCAACTATTAAAGGGGGTATAGGGACATTAAAAGATGAAAATGAATGTTTGCGTATGGAAATCGATTATTTAAAAAAGTTAAAGGACTTACTTCAAAAAGAGAAGAAATTACAGAACAGGACTAAGTGGAAGTTTTAGTCTACCATTCTACGTATAATTATAGTAACGAGAATAGTCCGAAACAAATCTGTTTCGGACTAAGGGTTCAATATTTTATCCATTGTATTCAATGTTTTTTATTAAAAGATTGAATTTTCTGATTTTAAAACCAAGAATAATGTATTACATTAATCAATAGATACTTCTACAGAGACACTAGGTATTGTTGGTGCTGGTGTATCTCCACCATTAGAAGAAGATTGTTGAGGTGAATGTAAACTATTCATGCCACATGCTAATGCACTTATTACTACCATACTTAATACAATCTTTTTTATTTTTTTCATCACTTTAACGCTCCTTTTTTCAAATGTTTCTTACCAGCATTACTGCTAATATAGAAATATTTGCTTGCCTTAACATGGTTATCTGCCTCATAAAATTGAAGTGCTAAAACCTCTGCATATTCTTTTACACAATCCCACATTTCTTCTTTTTCAAAATAAGAAATTGCATCAGTCACTACTTTTTCTAGTTTAATTCTAGGTAATTCTGTGAGTAGTTCATTTAATACTGCAAAACGGTGCTTATATTCCTCATTTCCTGCTTTATTCGTATAGTTTATTCCTTGCTCGATATATGATTTAGCTGTTTCAATGCCTTCTAATTTATAATATGCTCTTGCTAAGACAAATAATGCTTTAAAATGATTCGGTATTTTATTTATAATTTCAGAACTTTGTCGGATCGCCAATGGATATAAATCTTGAATATTATATAACCAGCCTAAATTGTAACGTGCTCTTAATAATAAATGTTCTTCATCATACTTATTAAAAACATCAATAACCGTATTGAGGCATTCTTCCGCTTTTTCAAATTCTCTTAGATCTATACATGCTAAACCAAATACATTGTCGCATAAAGCAATATTGATTCCATAACCTACATGGTCTAGGTATATTTCTTTGGCCTTTACTACATGCTGAATCGCTTCAAATGGTTGATAAGATTGATAACAGTAAGTTGAAACTCTATATTCAAACTCGGCTTTTTCTATTTCGTTAGGTATATAGGGTAAAAGTTTCTTTGCCTTTTCATAATGTGTTTTCGCTTCATTATAATTTGCTATAATTGTAAAGTGGATTGCCTTAAAGAAATGATAATAATAAGATAAAAATAAATATTCCTCTTCGATATTAGGGAGTTTTTCTATATTCTTAAAGGAATCTTTTGTAATACTCACTCCATCTACCAAGACTTTATATCTAAAATCTAGTAGTGAGTAATAAAATGATAAATATGGATCAGTTTCTATTACTTTTAAGCTTTCTTTTACTTGTAGATGTGTTTGTTTTGCTTCTTTTACATGATATAAACGAATTTTTTCATACCATTCATTTAATAATTCCATCAATTGCTTATTACTTTTTTCTTGAACAGTCATAATATCCCCCTTTTCTCTGTAAAGGCTTAATCTGATAATAACAGGAAATAGATAGCTTATATGTAACTACGATTTTTTTCATTAATAATAAGAATATTCTGAATAATTAAGGTATCCTTATTCTATTGATATAGTCAATTTGTTTTAAAACAGACCGTCTGTAATAGGCGGTCTGTTGTTTGTTATGGTCGGCGACTGCTATTCTTTTACTCATCTCATATTATATTTAGTTTAAGAATTGAGAATAGAAGAATAGGATTAAAAAAATTAATGTTTTGCCAAATAATTTATTGAATAGACTTAAAGGGATAAACAGCTCTCCTATGGTAAGGCTTTTGAATTTATTCCTGTTTGGGTTTTTTAACAACTCTTTAAATGTTCGAAAGTTTATTTTATTAACGAAAGACCAATTTGGCATAGCTTTTGTATCTGAATCTATTTTGAAAATGATATGAATACTATGTGGGTGAAAGCCGCCTATACTTAAAATAAGCATAAATCCTAAAATAATGAACCAAGTCATTTTCTAGCGCCTCCTTGCAGTATTTAATATTAAGATATTATTAAGGTTGAGAAAGTGTGCTATTGTCCTTGAAAAATATTGAGAAATTGTTGAGGAAACGATGAGAATGTTGCAATGCAATTAATCGTAGCGTAGTTAACTGTGCTTGTCCTGTTTTTTTTGTAAAAAAGGAAAAGAGAACAGTTGCGTAGACTGTTCTCTTAAGGAGCGGAAGCGCTGAACATTTTTCAATGACAATGATTCAAGCCTTCCAATTATAGTGTGTGCAAATAGTTACAATTCATACTACAAGGCAGCTGTAAATTATTCATACATTAAAATTACTTTATTATAGAGGGAGTGTATTACAAAGTACAAAGAGCACTTTTCAAAAGTGCTCTTTGTACGGCGTACATTAGGACTTGAAAGAGGCATCATTGCAATTCGAAAGGAGATATCTATATACAACATATGAAGATGATTTGAAAAGGTGATGATAAAAACAAAAAGAACAGTAAGGATGTACCAATTGCTCAGATTAAGGGGAATTGGAGAGGGAGGATTTATATTGTTAGGGAGATTTTTGGATGCTATTCCTATTATAATATTGATACACTATTGAGGTGATTAATAAGAGTGATGTCAAAGCGTTTAAGAGAATAGTTTTCTCATCTCGTGCTTTTTGCCAAGCCTGTGGGCACGTTCCTATTTTATTTTTACGGCTGGGAATGTCACGGTCAAAGTTAAAGTGCTTTCGACAAAAGAACAAATTAGGCTATTGGAACAAAGTAGTTCTGATTATATTAAACTCATTAATACACTGGTATCTGAAATGGTTGAAGTGAAAAAAAGCACGAAGAAAAATACAAAGGATATTGAAGTCAACCTTCCAAGTGTAGTTAAAAATCAAGCGATTAAAGATACGAAAAGTGTGTTTTCTACAAAAGTGAAAAAGAGTAAATATAAAATTGTTTTGATTCTAAAAAGACCTGTTTGTGTGTGGAATAACCAAAACTACTCATTTGACTTCACACACATTTTAATCCCCTTTGTTGGTGAAGAGGGGAGAAATCTCTCTTCTTTTTTGTTCCATGTAAAGTTCGAAGGTGACTTAAGGGGTAAAAAGGTGGATATGTATTAACAAAAACATGTTTGTTCACTTTCGGTAATTTCTAGAGATATTTTTTAGGGATAGAATATTATAAGTTCGTAGAAATTGACTATATTACAGGAGCATCCACGCTGGGATATAACGGAGAATTAGAGAGTAAAGTAGGATTTGAAAATATTGTAAAAAAGTTAAAAAACACTATTCCTTCTTTTAATTTGCAAGAAAGAATAGCGTATTTATTTTGATAAGATTAACAATATAATATAAAGTTTGAAGATTTTCGGAATTAATCCAGAAATCTTTTTCTTACTTCTGGTGACGGTAACATACAATGTTCTTGTTTACCAAACCATCGGTATCTATTTTTTGCGAATTTTTCATAGCAAAAGTTTCGAATCGGCCTTGGAATTAATATGAAAAGAGTGAAAATCTTCCATATACCTTTTAAATTTCTACAAATGTTTAGTATGGCATCTGATTTAATATAACTATTATTTTTATCTATTAATACTATGCTGTCTATTGTTTCGTCTATTTCATACCTTTTTAATAATGTTTTACCTAATGCACTTTGAAGCGATGCAAATTGAAAATATCCTTTAGGATCCCTCTTAATAATGAATTGAATACTCTGATTACAGAAATTACAATCACCATCAAATAATACAATGCTCTTCATAATTTTCTCCTTCCTATAATTATTGGAATTTTATTTAATTATTACCAATATATATTATTTTAGTTTAAAAATTAAGAATAAACAAACTAAAAGGTGAAAAATATCTTAATGCTATGAAAGAATCTTAAAAATTCTAAATATGGGTTTATATATGTTTGCAATTATAGTGGTAATATGTATTGTGAAAAACATATTACCATAGTATAAAGGGGAGAGTATTAAAATTATTCAATAAATTTGTAGTGATAACAATAATTTAACATAAATATACAAAAAAAGAGAAATTAATCTAATTATTCCGGAAAATATTTTTTGGCTACTTCAACCTTTTTAAAATTTCTTGAAAGGGTATATTATAGTTAATAGTTTTGAACTAACCCCACTTTCACTTCGTTTAGAAGTGAGGGATTCCTAAGTAAAGAGTTCTATCGAACTCTAATTGATTAGGCTAACCCCGCAGTCCTTGCGGTTAGAAGCCTTATCGCTTCATTTTTTAGATTGATACTTGCGTTAATATCCCTATCATGGTGTGTACAACAAGAAGGACAGCCCCATTCACGTAGGTTTAGATTTTTAACGTCTTTATTTTGATATCCACAACAAGAACATAATTGGCTGGAAGCAAATGTTTTCGATACGACAATAACTTGTTTGCCATACCATTTTGCTTTGTATTCTAACATGGATCGAAATTGCGACCAAGATACCTCACTAATTGCTTTTGCTAACGTATGATTCTTTAACATATTCGATACTTGCAAATCCTCTATACCGATAACATCGTGGTTTTTGATGATTTCAGTTGAAATTTTGTCCAAGTAATCTTTTCTAGTATTTGATATGTATTCATGAATTTTAGATACCTTTACTCGTTGTTTATTCCAGCGAGAAGATCCTTTCATTCTTCTAGAAAGCACACGCTGTGCTTTTGCCAACTTATCTTCTAATGATCGGAAAAACTTCGGATTTTCATAGTGTGTTCCATCTGACAAAATAGCTAAATCTTTTAGTCCTACATCTATTCCAATGTAAGAATGTGTTTTCGGAAGTTCTTGTACTTCTGTTTCAACTAATAGTGACACAAAATATCTACCAGAAGGGTTCCGTCTAACTGTAGCATTTACAATACGCCCCTCTACTTCGCGACTTTTGGCAAATCGAACAAGGCCTAGTTTCGGAAACTTTATTTTGTTCCCTACAACGGCAATGTTTTCATTTGTTTGTTTTGTGGTATAAGATTGTACGTTGTTCTTCTTAGATTTAAAGCGCGGTGCGCTGTTTTGTTTTTTGAAAAAGCGTGTATAAGCATCCGCAAGGTTGCGAACAGACGACTGAATCGCAATACTATCCACTTCTTTTAGCCAAACAAGTTCTTTCTTCATGGCAGGTAGTTTGGCAGAGCATATACCATAGGTCAAGTCTTTTCCTGTCTCTTTGTATGCGTGATCCCATAAGGATAGGAAATGATTGAATACAAAGCGAGAACACCCAATTGTTTTATTGATTAGAATTGCTTGTGCCTGATTTGGATAGATACGAAACTTATAGGCTTTATTAATCATTATTTGATTCACCTCCATTTCGGTATATGACTATTATACACCAAACATACATTCGATAGGTAGTAGAGTAACACTTTCTGTATGTCGAACAAGGGATGGCTTCCTGCCATTCCTTGTTCGAAGCCAATTCATCTCCCGCCTACTCACTGGGCTGTGACCCTTCACGCTCCTTGAGGAAGGAGTCTTCTTGGCTAAAATGATAAAATTTAAATTTAGATATTAATAAACATGAAAGTATTGTGATTACTGGAAAAAGTGGTAGTGGGGAATCGCCTTTAGTTGATTTGCTATTAAAAATACTTGATCCTGATAATGGTGATATTTTAATAGATAGGCAAAATGTTAAACAATAGAAGAGTGATGAATTTAGAAAGAAAATCGGGTTAATGCTTCAAGATGAAGTGCTCTTTAGAAGGGATTTTGGGGAATTTAGATTATTACGATATTAGATATAATCATTTAAAAACACAAAATTCTATTCAAAAATTAAATCTAAGTAATTATATTCAATTTCAAAGAATAAATGATGTTGTTATATCCGAAGATTGAATGAATTTATCGGATGGACAAATATTAGTTATATTATGTGTATTATTGAAAAATATCCCATTTTAATTTTAGATGAACCTACTATTATTTAGATGGGGAAACAGCAGATTATGTAATTAATAATTTATTTCATATTCCTTAAACCAAAATTATTATTACTCATAATGAAAAGATTTTGTAACATGTAGATAAGATTGATGAACTTACTGAAGGACATTAGGAGCAAAAAGATATAGATTTAAAATATAAAATAATATGAATAAGACATATATATAGCAGCACTATTTTGTTGGTCAATACCAACAACTTTAAAATAGCTAAAGAGAAAATAACCATCTTATTAATATGTAATTAGTATTTTTACTTCAGATAATAAAGAATATAATAACATGTTCTCAATCAGTTCTTTTATCGGCCGAGTTAATTTGTTTTCCTCCTTAATGATTTCACATATGCCGTCAAACTGTGTTGTTCATGCTGCAAAAGGAGTTCATTTTACCATATTATCAAGCTGAGGGTCCTAGCTATATGAATGTCTTTATCATTTTACATATATATAGTTTCTCATAGTGAGTTTAGGTGTCAAAAAATAAGATATAAAAAAGACCTGACATAATAATATCAGATCTTTTTTATATCTTACTTTACACCAATTGCATCATAAGCCTTCGTTACTGCCTGTACTTCTTTCGAGTTCTCACCATATAAATCTTTTGCTGATTGAATTGCAGCTTGACGCATCATGCTAAAGTTCGAATTTGCTGTTAAATATTTTGTAAGTGCACGATAATAAATTTTCTCCGTTGCTTCGCGGCCAACGCCTTTTACTGATACTCCATAATGTGTTCCGCCTTCAGCAATTAAATATGCCGCTTTATTGTTTATACTACTGTTAATATGAACACCACCGTAATCCAACTCACCAGTGTAAAGCTTGCTGTAATGATCTGGGTAATGATCTGGAAAATCATGCATTGGACTTGGTGGAATTGAAATTGATGTTGGGTCACTTAAAGAGCGGAGCGCATCCCCATCGGTGTCTGGTGTATAAATATCCTCACCAAGCTGCCAGTCATCACGGTCTACCATCGCTCCAAAAATATCAGATATAGATTCGTTCAATGCACCTGGTTCGTTTTCATATACTAAATTCGCAGAATGCTCTGTTACTGCGTGCGTTAACTCATGAGCAATAACATCTAAACTTGCGGAGTACGGTAAGAATATTTCGCCATCCCCATCCCCATATAGCATTTGTCTTCCATTCCAAGCTGCATTGTTCCATTGATCGCCGACATGAACAGTTGAAATTAATTTTGCCCCTTTATTATCAAACGAGTTACGGTCAAATGTTTTTTTGAAATAATCGTATACTTTTGCTGTATTTACGTGGGCATCAACTGCAGCTTTATCCTGGAACATTTTTGATTCACTTACTACTTCCCAACCTGTGAAGCGAGATCTTTCCCATTCCTCATACAGCCATGGTACAGAGGAATTTCTTGCGTCAAGAGTATGAATTCCATTCCCTCGTGTACCATCCAATAAATGATATGAACCTGCTTTATTTTGCTCAATTTTAAATGAAGTTCTTTGTCCGAGTACGCCATAACCGAAGCCTTCCATATGATCGATTGCATTATATTTATTGATAACATTTCCATTTGTCGCATTAATGAAATAATGCCAATATCCTGGTTCTGGCTTAGAAATAGAAGCTTTTACTAAATATGATAAGTAGTAATTGCCGTCTTTCTCATATACAAATAAATCTTTTTTGATACTATCGTAATCCTCTACTTTTCCAATTTCTTTCTCGATATCTGCTTTTGCAATTTTCTCAGCTTCTTCTTGTGAGATGTTGGGTTCAGCTGGGATGTTTTTACCAGCCATATCAGGAACAACCTGCCCAAAAAATGCTTTTACATTGTTATTTTCATCAAGTGCAATCGTTTGATCCGATCCATAAAAGGGCACATTGTTATGCGTCTCAACTAATTTTACATGCGTTGTATTTGTCTTTTCATCTTTCTCTTCAGATACAATTTCAAAGTGCTTTTCCATATTTCCTGCTAATTTAAACATTTCTTTCTTACTTTTTAAATACTCGAACACCGTTTCTTTTTTATCTAGTCCTTTTGGCGCTTTCCACTCTTCCCCAATATAAGATGGTGTCTGGAATTCTTGGTTGTATTGAATTTTTTGCTCTGCTGCATATGTACGTGGCGTACCTAATGTCGCAAATGTCCCTAAAGCCATAGATAAAACTAGTGTTGAAGATAAAACTTTCTTTTTCAAAAATAACACTCCCCATCCCTAATTTCACATATTCCATTTTTTTGCATATATCTATCTTTTTGACACTTTTATATAATTCTGAATATGATAATAATAACCTCTGAATAAAACTTTAGAAAATTAATACAGAAAATTCTAATAATTGTTATATAAAAAAGTCCACTTATTTTTATAAGTGGACTTAAAGATAATATGTTTTTATATTAACCTTCAATCGTTTCAACAGTACTTTCAAAATAATAAAAGAATAAGTTGGGATGCTGTATGTAATGGAAGCCGCATGTGTAGTATTAAGTGGTGGAAATATCGTGAAATATGATATAGAAGAACGTCCGGAATGTAGCAAGTTAATTAAAACTCTGTATAGACGATCAATGGGACATGAAGGACCTAATCTTTACATTTGGTGTTATCTGAAACGTGTGAAGAAGAAAAGGAAATGCACGTGCAAAAATAAAAATCCCAGCACTTTCAGCAGAGATTTAGAGAAGAAAATTTGTTGCAATTGTCGATTCCATAATAATAACTGTTAAGAATTTAATAGTATAATTTATCATTTTAGCCAAGAAGACTCCTTCCTCAAGGAGCGTGAAGGGTCACAGCCCAGTGAGTAGGTGGGAGATGAATTGGCTTTGAAAAAGGGATGGCAAGGAGCTATCTTAATTGTTCGACATACATAAAGTGTTACGTCACTATCCATTGAATGTACGTTTGGTATATAATAGCCATACATATAAAGCAACTAACTCCTGTGCTTGATATTTACTTTTTCGTTGTACAAATCCTTTTTCTTTGACTAGGTTTTATAGAACATGAGGAGACATATGCTGCTGTAATTCTTCAGCAATCGGTTGAAGTTCGTCAAGAATCGAAAGAGTCATAAAGGGAAAATATGCCATCCTTTCCTATAATTCCACAGAAAGGATAACGTATTTTTTACTTTATGGGTAGTGTAAAACCTTAGATTGATAGCGATGTGATAATGCCCCTTTTTTAGATTCATACTATCATTATGTACAAGATTAGGAGATTACTTGTAAGAGTCCTGGGATGACTGCAACCGTGCTGTGTTATAATTCTAAAGTATTGACATTTCAAGTAGGACTTATAGATGTCGGATTGTCATATGAAATGTAAAATCAATCCGTTATTTTGAGGGTTCAGGCTACCATTATTTAAACTAACATTCACACTAAAAGAAGTACAAGGAGGAAGGTATATCTATTAAAATAGTGAGGTATACCAAATTAGAAATGAACATTAAATTTAATAAAAAAGTAGTAGCATTCACGGCAGGATTAACGGTATTATCTTCACCATTGGTATCGTTTGCAGAGGAACAACAATCAGTAAACAATAAGCAATCTACAAGCCTTCAAGTGCAAGAGAACACAGACCAAATTCAAACAACAGATGAACAGGCTTTAAAAAGTATTGAAGCTAGTTTTGAAGAGGTAGACGGACGTGGTGGAGGTACCGTCGACAATAAGAAAGCAGATAGTCTTCAACGCTCAGAGGGTATTCATGAAGAAACAGGCACATTAACTGTTCCTAACAATTCAAACAGAACAAAACGTAGTCTGTCTCCCATATCACCTAGCACCTCTAGTACAATAAACGGTGTTCCATTCACTGAATGGATTGTTCCAGCAGGTAACGATAATA
>Ga0209463_1000857_pt1 | contig 20542 bp, 25 predicted proteins | sample AgamicMgSfrz_FD_187169 | JGI IMG/M metagenome (GOLD analysis project Ga0209463, IMG submission 187169) | Agave microbial communities from Guanajuato, Mexico - Mg.Sf.rz (SPAdes) (version 2) | ecosystem: Host-associated > Plants > Phyllosphere > Phylloplane/Leaf | place: Guanajuato, Mexico... | reverse complement strand
AGTGGGAATTAAGATTAAAATTAGAGGATTAAATAAAAAAAGCCAGGATTTCTCCCAGCTGAATTCGAGTAAGTCAATCATATCATAAATGGGGGGATTCGTCTTGAAACAAATGTCCTTTGTGCTTCCTGAAATAGATAGAAAATCGACACAGATTAGAGTAGAACAACATTTGGAGCAATATAGACTGTTTAAGTACGTGTTGTTCGAAGAACGTGAAGCGTCCTTAACAGCCGGTATGGAAATTAGATATCATGGTCCAACTAATGTGACGAGTGACCAAACTTCAAATATAGCCATATACAATGTAGATCAACATAAATATAGAGAGAGTTTAATATTCCGTACTGAAAAGGCTGTGGATAGGCTGCCTAAAATGGAAAAGTTCCTCATACAAGAAAGGTATTTATCCAGCGAGTCCGAATACTTAACAGACTACAATGTATATAGCCATAAATTCCAGCCACCTATTAGTGAAAAGACATACGCAAAGATTCGTTGGAAAGCATTCTATAAGTTAGCTTTGAATTTGAATATTGCAGTGCTTAGTAGTGAGGAGGAATAAGAATTGGAGAATGTACAATGGTTTGAAGCAAGTGAAAATAAAGATGGTGTTGAAACAATCGGTATGACTCAAATCGATAAGCAATTGAATTTAGGGAGAACCGTCGGTTATAACGGAATATTGAAAGGTGAAAAGGTCTTGTATGAGGGAAAGGATTATACAGTTGTAGTAGTATCTCGATTAGGTTATTTCGGATTATCAAAAACAGGTGAATTGCCTTACACACTAACTGCAAGACCAGATGAAGTAATTAAAATATAAACGGAGAAATTTGTACGAAATAATTCCGAAAACTTTCCTGAAAAAACTCGAAAAGAAGTCGTGGTATTAGGTTTTACCCATGTTATATTTATATCATCAAGAAAATATCCAAAGAGAGGCGTTCCTAAGTCATTAGGGCGCTTTTTCTATGTTCATGACTATTTAGCCACAATTTGAAATAAAACTCGAAATACTGGCAAACTAATAAGAAGGTGATGAAAGTTCACACAAATTTAGTATCTCTATCTCGGAGTGTTCTTGTTTTTTGTCTTTTTTTGTAATGATTTGTCGAACGATAAGGGCTATAATGATATTCCCATTTATTTGATAATTAAATTAAATGGGAGGAGATTGTACAATGTCTAAGGTAAAAAGAATTGGATTTAATTTTTTTCGAAGTGTGACACAAACTGAGGATGGAAGAACATTGCAACTAAACCTTGGTAATATTTTCGAACATATACGTAGTCAGTATCAACAGGCGCGCGATACAGGTTTAACAGAATATAAAAGAGTATATACTTATAACGGTGAACCAGCCAGGCTTTCTCAGATTAGCATTGATTATAATACACAATACTATCATCTGACATTTGAACGATTAAACTATTCTTTGCCTAATAAAACTACACTTCATGGGGATTCCGCAATATTAGATTTAGAAAATGATGAATACATTGGCCATGAAGCAACTGTTCTATATGACCCGGAAAACCATATATTAATGATTCAGAGAAATAGAGATTCCATAGGACCGAGTGCTATAGGTGCCTTCATTGAATCACTAATAACTGAAGCTGGAATTGCAACAAATTTTTCAATTGCAATGATAAATGATAACACAGCAAGAACAAGAGCATTTCGTCAAACTGCGTATAGAAAGATTACTACGAAGGTTGTTGGCACTAAAGCAAACGGTTTACTGGAACGATTATTTGACAGGAATCCAGGTGTAGCATCCATAGAGATATCATTCAATTCCCAACCTGTAAAAACTGGGGAAATTGATCAAAACTTTTCTATTCAATTACTTGAAGAATTCGTTGATGATCCTGATGTCGAGATGTTAAGAATTAGAGCAAGGGAAAATGAGGAATCACCTGTGGAACCAATCGATTTAATTAGTCATAAAATGGAGGCTTCCAAAACTGTCGATCTAAGAAATGATAGACAACTAAACACCACGAGAGTATTTGAATATATGGCTGAGCTTTACGACAGGGATGATGGAGGATATAAAAATCGTATATTAAGGATGGTCTGAAATGCGTTTTAGTTATGTGTTTATCCTAATAACTGCCATTGTTTCGATTGCTATAGGTGTTTTGAGTTATTTTTATTTTCCTGTTTTTAAATTCAAAGGGTTTGATAAGGCTTTAGAGGGAATTTTGTTACTTTCAAGTATATGCTTAGGGTTTTATGGAGCCTGTTTAAGTGTTCTTGCTTCAATATTTAACACAAAAATTGTAAGAGAAGTAATGAATGACAATAGCTATAGGTCTGAGTTTATTTTGGTATCTATTTCATCTTTAATAATTGGATTTATACTAGTTATGAGTACAATTATCTATCAAGTACTACTTGAAAATGGGAAAGTAGCTTTTATCATTATGAATATAATGAATGCGTTATGGCTTAGCCTTATTTTAATATTTCTGGCATTCAATGTTTTATTTATTCTTACTTCCTTTATTATCTTCTTCGCGAACAAGGATGAAGAAGAAGATAGTCAAGTTAATCCCGGTGAAATTACAAATCCAGATTTTTGAGATGTCCAATAAGGATGTCTCTTTATTTTGGTCAGAATAGGCAGAGAAATAAAAAGGACCCGCTTAGAGGGTCAAATACTTTTCTTCATACCACAATTACGACATTCTCGAATAAAAGTAAAATTTTTAACTGAACTCTTAAACTGAGCGTTATCACAATTGTCGCAGCGTCCGCTTTTAATATCTGGATATTCTTTGTAGTCATAAATGATTGTTGTGTCATATCGATTAAATTTATCTTCACTCAAGCTAATCACCTTCTAATTAGATTTAGCTTATTTATGATACCAGAAAATTAAAAATGGTGATATGGGCTTGTCGGTATTTGTCGATAAAGAAAGATTGTCCACTTATTTCCTTTCTCTGATAATTAAGGAGAAGGGAGATGAAGAAGTGAATACAGAAGATAAAATTATTAATCATATTATGGAAATGGATGAAAATGAAGCAAAAGCAAAATTTGCGGAACTAATGCTAAATTATCATCGTATAACCATTGGTAATTATTCTAAAGAAAACTGCATGCGTGATTATGAAAGTATATACAAAAAAATTGTTCTTAGAGATCTATTTAAACCAAATAAATAATCAGTTAAGCATCCGTAATTGGGTGCTTTTTATTTTGGAGAATAAAGGGTGATGTAAATGGACATTATTCATCATCTATGATGTCTGATTTTGTTGTATTTTGTCGAAAATTGGACGGGATTCCCTCTATTTTGAATTCGTTTTCTTTGCTAAATTTAAAATAGGGGAAAAGGAGAAAAGATAGATGGATTTCAAGTTTAATACTCAATTTAATTATGATTTGGCCTACTTAAAATATCACCTAAATAAAGAGAGAGATTTTAAAGTTCATATAAGAAATGAACTAGTAAAGATGAGTAGTGAAGAACTGTTTCAGTGGATTGTTGAAGAAATGCAAAAAGAGGAAGAAATCAGTAAGTTGGTAAGAGCTATGAAGCTTATAAAGAAAAGAAATTCTTCCGCTAAGTATTATGTGCAAGTGATAGCAGTTGGAATAATCAATAAGCATTTTTAACAAAATTCAAAAGACCCTTAAGCATTCCATTAGGAGTGCTTTTTATTTTGGGGAAAGAATATCAAAAAAAAAAACCACCGAGAGATATCGGAGGTTTATCGGTACAAATTTGACCATATAAAAGAACTGTTAAGATCATATCATCTAATTATTTGTTTGTAAATATTGTTTCGTAAAAGAAAGGTGATTAACATTCATTGTGACGACTTTCCTTCGGCAAGAATAAACCTAAAGACGGGGTGAGAGGTATGGATAAACCAAGTTTAACGATTAGGCCTGAGTCTGCTGGTCCTGAAGAGAAGAAACGACCATTGCTTCAAATAATATTAGATGAAGAGAATGGAGTACCAAAAGTATTCTATAAAGGTGAAGAAATCAAACTAAACAGAGAGATTTTATTCCATTGGGAAACAGATACTGAATATATGGGTGGACTCACATATTCAATTGAAAATTTTGAACCTGGTCATATCATTAATCGCATAGAACGAAGAGTGAAAGGTCATGCATGTGATTGAATACGTTTTTGGTTGATGAAAAATAGTAACCTATTATATCAAAGATTTACTTTTAGTAAGTGATATCACTTACTTTAAATAAGTTTAACAATATTTGAGATTAACTCACTCATTCTCCAAATATCTTTAAGATACTATCAACATTCGATTTCGGTTATTTTTTAGTCGTTTACAATAAATGGAATGTTTCTGTATGCAATAACTTGGGTTATTGTTAACATTAACTACGGTTTATGTATACATCATGTATGCACTAACTATGGTTTATGTCTGCAATAAGTACACAAAAGAAAAGAAAAGAAAAGAAAAGAAAAGAAAAGAAATAATATATATGTCTTTTAGTTATATTCCTTAAAACGCAAAGTGTAATTTAATGTATTATTACTTTTACCGATATTAAATTTGGGTGATTAAGGTGAATAAGAGTTTAGATAAATTAAGAAAAAGTATTTTGGACAAACAAAAGGGAGATGAAAAATTAAGAAAACGAGCATATCAGGAGTTAAAGATCTTAGAAGAGTATTTTGGAAAAAGAAATACAAACAGGAAAGATATATTATGGCACATATATCTTCACTTAGAAGCTGATCAAAAAGAATTGACTTATAGTGGTAATAGGGGAGTGTTATTGGGCGTTATTACTACAATGCTTTTATATATTTTTAATACTGGTATTTTAGCCAAGATGATTGAAACTGATATAAAGGTGGATAGTTGGATAACTAAAGCAATTGGTATGATTTTTATTTCAATAACAGTTGTTATATTTTTTATTATAATGTATTTCTTAGCAGTTGGTCATTTTTTCAGAGATGAAAAGAAAGTCCGGAAGCAAATATATATTAATGAGTACTTAATAAAGTTAGTTAAGGCAGAATACGATAAATTGGATTAAGCACCTAGTAGGTGCTTTTTTATTTTTAAAAAGGAGTTGTTCCATATGTTTGTTCAAACAAGAAAAACTGTTACAGGTATTGAATACTGGGATGCTAAGAATAAGAAAGTGATTGTGGTACCAGATGGACAGAATCCACCTTTTGAAGTTGTGGAGAATCCTAAGTCAATGAAATACAACGAAGATGGATTTAATCCAGGTATTACTATTGTAGATGAAACAATCCCTAATTTAGATGAAATGGATGCTGACCAGCTACTTGCTTATGCAAAGGAGAATAACATTGATATACCAGGAAATATGAAGAAGGCAGATACTATCCGCGATCATATTAAAGAAGAACAGGATAAAGCAACTGAAGAATGAAGTACTGTGGAGAACAGGGGTGTAAACAGCTGATAGCTACTGGCAGGTACTGCGATGACCATAGGCGAAAGAAAAAGGAAAAGCCAGTCTATTCTAAGAACAAGTCTTTCTATAAGACTCAAGCCTGGAAAGATTTAAAGGCAGATTGTTATCAAAGGGATAAAGGCTGTTGTGTTAGATGTGGAAAGTTCGTCTTTGGTAAACAGGCACATCATCATCATAAGGTTCCTATTCAGGTGGATCCGTCCTTGAAATTAGATAAGGATAATGTCATTACTGTTTGTCCGAAATGTCATATGGTTTTGGAGTATGAGGATAAGAAACAGAAGCAGCCAAAGTTCAAATGGAACTTATAGCCCCCCTCTCCAAATTCAATTCGTACAAATGCCTGGAGGATAGGGTAGGAGGCTCTTTCCGTGCACCTCAAAAAAATTTTTGAGGCTTTTTTTTATACTACAAATGAGGGAGGTGAGTAGGTTGGCTAGAGAAAGAGACCCGAATCGAGATAAAGCATTAGAGTTGTTTAAAGAGCATGGTGGAAATATTACAAATCGTGCCATTGCTGAAAAGTTAGGAGTTTTAGAGAAAACTATTTCAGCTTGGAAAAGTCGAGATAAATGGAATGAATCTTTAAAAGGTGTGGAATGTAGTACTACAAAAAAGAAACGTAGTACTACGAAACCAAAAAAAGCTAAGAGTAATATTCGGTCTGATCAAAAAGAGCAAGTCATTAATTCTCTTGTAGAAGCTGGAACCTATTCACCTGCACTTGATTTGTTGATTGAAATATACCTAGATGCCTATGAAGTTTATTTTCAACTAAGAGAAAATGGTGTCCATGATGAAAAAAACCGCAGGGAATTAGCAAGGCTACTCGGCCAACTTGGCCTAGATGGGAAAAACAAAGATTTAATAAAGAAAAGTGGAAGACTTTTGGCAAAAGAGGAAGAAGAAAAGAAAGAGAAGCCGAAAGAGGAACCAATAGAAAATAGTAAACTAGTTGCATTTAGGCAGAGGATGAACAGATGATTGATTTTGAAACAAACTATGCTGATGAATTTGTTAAGTATGCCGAGAATAATCCTGAATTAATCCCAGATACTATCCAAGCTGTAATTAAAAGATATAAGAAATGGAAAAAACGTAAAGATATCTGGTTTGATGTAGAAAAAGCTAATGCCATGCTCTATTTTACTGAGACATTCTTAAAACACGCTAAAGGTAAATGGGCAGGTCAGCCGTTAATCTTGGAATTATGGCAAAAATTCTATTTTGCTAACATTTACGGTTGGCAAAAATATAATGCAGATGGAAAAGCGGTGCGTGTTATTCGTACGGCTTATTTACAGGTTCCGAAAAAGAACGGAAAGACCATTATGGGTGGTTCCCCTGTTATTTATGGCATGTATGGGGAAGGTGTGAAGGGGGCTGATTGTTATATCTCAGCCAATACCTTTGACCAATGTCAGAATGCAGCTATTCCAATTGCATTAACAATTGAAAATAGTCCTGATTTAAGACCAGGAACGAGAATATATAAGGGAAAAGAAGATACCGTTCGTTCAGTTAAATACACTTTTGTTGAAGATGGGATGAAATATGCAAATACTTTAAAAATCCTAACAAAAGACAACGCAGGAAATGAAGGTAAAAACCCTTATATCAACTATTTCGATGAAGTCCATGCTCAAATGGATAGGGAACAATATGACAACTTACGTTCCGCACAGATTGCTCAAGATGAGCCACTTAATATCATTACATCAACAGCAGGAAAGCAAAGCGGTTCATTAGGTTCTCAGGTTTATGCCTATGCAAAAGAAGTAATCAAGAAGGATAATGACGATTCTTGGTTCGCTATGATCTATGAACCTAACAAAAAGTATGATTGGGAAGATAAAAAAGTTTGGATAATGGTTAATCCGAACATGGGCGTGTCTGTTAATTTGGAATTCCTAGAGAATGCCTTTAAAGAAGCTAAGCAAAACAGTTTCAATAAAGCGGAGTTTCTTTCTAAGCACTTGGACGTATTCGTTAATTATGCAGAAACATATTTCGATAAGGACCAATTAGAAAAAATGCTAATCAAGTCGTTAGGGGATATACAAGGAGAAACCTGTGTACTTGGTGTGGATTTATCAAGACGGACTGACTTAACCTGTGTATCTATTCAAATCCCAACTTATGATGAAGAGGGGAAACCTATACTTAAAGTGAAGCAAATGTATTTCGTTCCAGAGTTTGGGATTGAAGAAAAAGAGCAAAAAAGAAACGTTCCTTATCGGGCTTTAGCTGATAAAGGATTTGTAACGATTTGCCCAGGTAAGACCATTGACGAAGATATGGTAAATGAATATGTAGAATGGGTTTTTGAAAATTTTAATTTAGTCCAAATAAATTATGATCCAGCACTTGCAGCTAAACTTGTGGAGAAGTGGGATATGTTAGGTGTAACTGTAGCGGAGGTGCCTCAGTATCCAACTCATATGAATGAGCCATTTGATGATTTTGAAATGTTATTGTTGCAAGACAGAATTTATACAGATAATCCTTTGCTAATTTTTTGTGCAGAGAACGCTAAAATAATTACGAATATCAATAACCTAAAAGCTCCTTCAAAAAGGAAGTCACCAGAACACATAGATGGTTTTGTTGCCTTGCTTATTGGCCATAAAGAAACATTGAATATGATGGAAGGACAGGTATTGGACGAAACATATGATAATTATCTTGATGATATATACAGGTAGGGGGTGATTGTTTGAGATTAAGGGATAGAATATCAAGTTATTTATATCGACAAGCAGAAAAGCGCGGCTGGACAGAAGATATATATTCAAGTTCTGTTCGGTTTGGTGGTAGACATGTGAATGATGAAAGTATATTAGAGTCCAGTGACGTTTACGAATTAATGCAAGATATCAGTAATCAAATTATGTTGGCCGAGTTTGTTGTCGCAGATGAGGCTGGTAAGGAAATTAAAAACCATGCGGCTTTAAAAACTCTGCAGAATCCAAATAATTATTTAACAGAGTCCGAGTTTAAGAAACTAATGACCAATACTTATTTATTGCAGGGAGAAGTATTTCCAATACTGGATGGCAAACAAATGCACCTAGCTACCAATGTTTATACGGACTTAGACGACAGACTCATTGAGCATTTTAAAATTGGTGGTTCAGAAATTCCTAACTTTATGATTAGGCATATTAAAAATATTGGTACCAACCATCTTCATGGTGTCGGATTAATGCAATTAGGTAAAGAAACCTTAGAAGGCGTTTTAAGCGCAGAGAAGGTCCTTACAGACAAATATAAGAAAGGTGGACTGTTAGCCTTTCTTTTGCAATTAGACGCTCATATCAACCCGCAAAATGGCGCACAATCGAAGTTGATTAATAAGATACTAGATCAATTAGAACAAATAGACGAAGCTCGGTCCGTGAAAATGATTCCGTTGGGGAAAGGATATAAAATTGAGACGCTTAAAAGCCCCATAGAAGATGAAAAGACTCTTGCTTATTTAAATGTCTATAAAAAGGATTTAGGTAAGTTCCTGGGAATAAATGTGGACACATACACAGCGTTAATCAAGTCTGATTTAGAAAAGGCTATGATGTATCTTCACAACAAAGCAGTTAAACCAATAATGAGAAATTTCGAAGACCATTTGAGTCTTCTTTTTTTTGGTCGAGATTCCAAATTAAAAATCAAACTTAAAATTAACATTCTGGATTTTGTAAGCTACAGCACCAAAACAAACATCGGTTATAACATTGTTCGGACTGGCATTACATCGCCGGATAATGTTGCTGAAATGCTTGGTTTCCCTAAACAGAATACACCAGAAACACAAGCAATCTATATATCTAATGATTTATCAAAAATCGGAGATAAGAAAGCTACCGACAATTCATTGAAGGGAGGTGATGGAAATGACAAAACTGAAGGAAATGAGAACATTTGACATCACCAAGTTAAAGACCAGGGATGCTACAGAAGATAAGCCAACCATGATAACCGGTTATGCTGCAGTCTTTAATTCTAAGACCACTATTGGAGATTGGTTTGAAGAAATTATTGAATCGGGTGCTTTTTCTCGTTCTCTTTTTGAAAATGGAGATGTTAGAGCTCTGTTTAATCACAATTGGGATAAAGTACTCGGTCGAACTAAAAGTGGTACTTTGCGACTTGAAGAAGATGACAGAGGGTTGAAGTTTGAAATAGATGTTCCTAATACTTCAGCTGGACGTGATTTAGCTGAAAGTATGGATAGACGCGATATAGATCAGTGCTCATTTGGGTTTTGGATTACTGAGGAAACTTGGGATTATTCAGTTGAACCTGCCTTAAGAACTATACATGAAGTTGAACTTTATGAAATATCCGTAGTGTCTATTCCTGCTTATGAAGACACAGAAGCTTCTCTGGTCAGGAGTAAAGAGATTGATAAAGAAGTGGAACAACGTATGAAACTAATAAAACAAATAAAGGGAGTTTTGGAAAATGAATAAAAAACAATTACTTGCAATGCAAAAAAGAAATAAAAAACGTTTAACTGAATTGCGTACAAAGCTGGAAGGTAATCAGGTACGTGCTGAAGATCTAGAGGCAGTACAGCAGGAAGTTACTGAACTGGCTGAAGAAGCTCAAGTTATTGCAGATGCTCTTGCGGAAATTGGAGCTGGTGAAGGCGGAGACGAAGGGGAAGGCTCTTCAGAAGATGAAGCAGCTAGTTCAAGTGAAGAAGAGAATCGTGATGGAGAATCAGGCTCTGAAGAAGAAGGACAATCAGAAGAAAATCAAGATGATGAGCAGAGTGAAGTAGGGGAAGGTCAGCGTTCAGCAGGTATTTCTCCAGAACAACGAAATGCTGCAATGTCACAAATCGGAAAAGCACTTTCCACTCGTGGTTCTAAGTCCACAAAGAAAAAAGAAAAAGAGATTCGTTCCGCATTCGCTAACTTTGTAGTAGGAAAAATTACAGAAGCGGAAGCACGTTCTCTTGGTATTGAGGTTGGTAATGGTTCTGTTACTATTCCGGAAGTTATTGCTTCTGAAATCATTACCTATTCACAAGAGGAGAACCTGTTGCGTAAATATGGTTCTGTTCATAGAACAAAAGGCAATGTGAAGTATCCAGTTCTTGTTAAAAAGGCTGCAGCTAATGTAAACAAGAAAGAACGTACACAAGAAATTCCTGAAACAGAAATCGAATTTGATGAAATCCTTCTAGATCCAGCAGAATTCGATGCTTTGGCAACAGTCACAAAGAAATTAATGAAAATGTCTGGTGTCAACATTGAAGAGATTGTTGTAGAAGAATTGAAAAAAGCCTATGTAGAAAAAGAGACTAACTACATGTTTAATGGGGATGACCCAGGCAACGTAAACCCTGGTGCTCTTGCTAAAAAGGCTGTTCCTTTTTACGAGACAAGTCCAATTGATTTAGAAGGTGAAGGCTTATCTTCTAAGTTGTATCAGCAATTAGTTAAATTTAAGGGTCAACCAGTTACGGCAGTCTTGAAAAAATCTATGTGGATTGTTAACCGTGCAGCATTCACTGCTTTAGAGGGATTGGTTGATGCAAATGGACGCCCTTTGCTATATGAAGCTCCAGATGGAATGGGTTACCGTCTACTTGGCCACAAATTAGATTATACAGATGCAGCAAATACTGCTGATCCAGCTGTTCCAGTATTCTATTTCGGTGATTTTTCATCTTTCCATATTCAAGATGTTATTGGGGCAATGGAGTTACAGAAATTAATCGAGAAATATAGCGGAACAAATAAAATCGGGTTCCAAATCTACAACTTGTTAGATGGTCAATTAATCTATTCTCCATTAGAGCCTACTGCTTACCGTTATGAAGTCGGAGAGACTGCACCAACTCAAGGTTAATTTCTTATGGATGTGGATTTAATTGAAAAACTGAAGAGCCATATTTATTGGGATGAGGGCATGGATGAATCTATGCTCTTTATTTATTTGGAACAAGCTAAAAAATATGTGAAGAATGCAACAGGGAAACAAACAGAGTACTTAATAATCATGGTAGCCGGAATATTTTATGAATATCGAGTAGCAGAAAAGGAATTAGCAGATGCACTTGACGCACTAACTCCATTCTTTGTTCAGGAGGTTTTTAGTGATGCCGAAGAGACTGATTAATCGTGCAAAGTACAGAGTTACTTTTTACGAATATGTAGGTAATGATGGTCCTGTTCCTGGAGAAAAAGTTAAAAGCATTCTGTATGAATGTTGGGCAAACATTGAAGCAGTATGGGCTAAAGATTTAGAGTTAGCCAAAGCAAACGGAACATTAAATGATGTAACTGTAAAAATCCGTGATCCAAAAGCGACCTTTCAGCCAACAAATAAACATTATATATCAATCAATTCACCACTCTATAAAGATAAGCACTTTAATGTAAAAAACGTTGCTCCTGATTTAAGGAATCAAAGGGAAATTAGAATCGTTGCCGAGGTTATAACATGAGTGTAAATATTACAGGAACTAGGCAACTGGAACGTGAATTGTTGAGAAGACTTGGTTCTCAAAGGACTCAACAAGTTGTGGATAGAGCTCTATTACTTGGGGCAAATGTGTTTGTCAGGGAGTTAAAACAACAGTTCGAAAGCTTTAAAGGAACAGGTGGTTCCATTGAAGAGATAACCATATCAGAGCCGATGACAGTGAGCGGAGCCAGGACAGTAAAAATATACTGGAAAGGTCCAAAAGACAGGTACAGAATTATTCACTTAAATGAGTGGGGAACAGTTAATAATCCTAACCCTAGAGGTAAAGGGGCCATTGCAAGAGCGATGAGAAATGCTACAGAATCTTATCGTAATGTTGTTAAACAGGAATTGAGGCGTGGTCTCTAATGGATATAGAAATGATAATTTATAATGCTCTACTCATGGACCCGTATATTGTGGAGCAAGCATCTGGTCGTATCAAATTTTATGAATATCCAGAGAGCGGAAGCTTGGAAGCGCCATTCATCATTATTGATCCTATAGATATCCCGAAACCAGCTGATTTAGCAGATGATACATGGCTAACTTATGATTGTCTTTATCAAATTGAGGTTTGGACAAAAGATAGATCAACCACTAAAACATTAGGAGAAAAAGTCCATCAAGTACTGTGGAAGCTTGGTTTTAAACAGAATGGTGGACTTTCAGAATATGATACTGGAATTTTCCGGGATGCAAGACGTTTTCGCGGAAAGTTATATAGAGAAGATTTCGACACAATTGCAGTGTCATTAAATAAAGAGGAGTGAGTAATTTGGCAGATACAGAACAAAAAGTATATAGGTCAGCTACTGGTGTAGATGAATTTTATTACGGCGAAGTTGGAGAAGGAACAGTTGCCGATTATATCGAGCGAGTAAAGTTTTTACAAACAATTAATGTAGAAATGCCTCAAGAAATAACTAGAGCTCGCGGGGATAACAAAACGGCTGAAATGGCTGTATCAAGTGGGGACATTGCAGTAACAGCTGGTTTTCATAAAATTCCGTTACAAGATAAGCAAAGACTGTTAGGGCTTGAAGTAGTTGATGGTTTGACTGCAATGGGAAGTGAGGATAATCCGCCTTATGTAGCAGTTGTATTTGCAAAAACACATGAGGATGGGTCTAGAGAGTATGTAGGATTAACAAAAGGTTTATTTACTCGTCCGAATATTACAGGTCAGACAAAAGGCGAAACTACTGAGTTTAGTACTGAAGAAATTGCTGCTCAGTTTATGGACCGGGAATTAGAAGGATTCGATAAAGAAAAATCGGTGATATTCGGCTATGATCTTGCAGGGCAAACAACACAAAGAGATAAGCTATTTCAAAAGGTTTTCGGAATGCCTTATCCAACTGCTACAATTCCTGAAGGAGCGTAATAATAAATGACTCGAGTGAAGAATGAAGTAAGTGAAGACTTGCAACTCGCTGAAGAGGCAAATAAAAAACTTGAAATTATCGAAGAAACACCACAAAAGAAATACGTAGTGGTACACGATTTTAAAGATTTGCAGGATGGAAACACCATTTACATTAAAGGTGATATCTATCCTGCCAAAGCAGACCAAATTGTGGACGAGGATAGAATCAAAGAATTATCATCCACAAAAAATCAAATGGGTAGAGTCTTAATTCAAGAGCAGGGATAACCTGCTCTTTTTAATTATATGAGGAGGTAAAAAAGAATGGCTAATCTTAAAAAGAATGCAATTGTTTTGGTTAAAGAGGTAAAGGAAGGAGAAATCGAGGAAGTGACTTATTATACTCCTGCATTTATACCTTTGAGTGTCGTTTATCAGGCTATTGATCTGAATCAAGAAATGCTTAAAGTAACTGCAAGTACAGAAAAAGAATTAATAAATAAAATGATCGATTTCGTAACAAACGATATCTACAAGAAGCAGTTCACAAAAGAAGAATTAGAGAATGGTTTGCATGCTCCAGATGCTATTCAGACTTTGCGTGAACAAGTTATATTCATAACTCGGGGTCAACAAACCGATGAAGTAAAAAAGTTGCTGGCGAAGAAGGGTTAACGGACGAGGACTTTTCAGTAGCCAAGCAAAAAGAGTATTTGGACGAACTTGTCCGAGATTTAATGAAACAAGGTAGGGATATCAATGAAATATTAAACATTCCTTATCATTTCATGATTGATTTAATGGCAGAACGTAATAAGCCAAAACAAACAAAATCCTTAATTGCCGCATTTGGAGGTTAAGGATTTTTATTTTTTCTAAGAAGGGAGGTAAATTGAATGGAACATATAGAAGGCTTGTCCATAGGGCTTGACTTAGATACTGTTGCGCTGAATAGGGGACTTACTGGGTTAAGAGAAAGACTTCGTACAGTAAACAGTGAAATGAGAGCCAACCTTTCTGCATTTGACAGAGGAGATCGTTCTGTTGCTTCATTTGAAGCCAAACTTAATGGATTAAATCGTAAAATGCAAGTCCAAGAGGAAATCACTAAGGCTGCTCGACAAGAATATGAAAAAATGGTTCAGCAACATGGAGAAGGTTCAAGAGAAGGAGAGAGGGCTGCAACGGCATACAACCGTGAAGTAGCTTCCTTAAATACTCTAAGGAGAAATGTAACAAATACTCAGCGCGAACTTGCAGAATTGAGAGAAGAGCAAAGACGAGCCGAAACAGGATGGACTCAACTTAGTCAAACCATGGACAGGGCTGGAGAAACAGCAACCAATGTTGGTAAAAAGATGAGTAGTGCAGGATTAGCTTTAACTGCGGGCTTAACAACACCATTATTTGGAGCAGCAGCTGCTGCAGGAGAAGTCGCATATGAGTTTGATAAAGCTTCTGGTGTCATTCAGGCAGAACTAGGATTGTCCGAAGAAAAAGCCAAGGAACTGCATGGAGTGGCCAAAGATCTATGGGAAGATGGATTCGGGGATAGCATTGAAGATGTTTCCACTAGGGTAGCTGGTGTTACTAAAAGTTTAGGTGAATTGAGTGAGGTTGATCTTTCTTATGTTAATGCAGGTTTAGAGCTGTTTGAAGGTCGTGGTTGGGGAGATCAACAAGAAGCATTAAGAGCTGTGAAGGTAATGATGGAACAGTTCGGTATATCTGCAACTGAAGCGATGGATTACTTAACAAAGGGCTTCCAAGATAACCTGAATTTTAGCGGGGAATTTCTTGATAGTGTTTCTGAGTACTCCACTTATTTTTCCGAATTTGGAATGACAGCTGATGATATGTTCGCCAAGTTTAAAGCTGGAGCAGAAGGTGGAGCTTTCCAACTTGATAAAGTCGGCGATGCGATGAAAGAATTCTCTTTGCGTGCTAAAGATGGTTCTAAGTCCAGTACAGAGGCTTACGAGGCTCTTGGGTTAAATGCTAAGGAAATGACTAAGCAATTTAATAACGGCGGTGAAGATGCCCAAAAAGCCTTTGGTAAAGTTATTAAAGCTCTTAAGAAAACAAAAGATGAAGGCGATAGGAACGCAGCATCTGTAGGGCTTTTTGGGACACAGTTCGAAGATCTTGGTGAGAAAGCATTTAATGCCATGTTAGATGCAAGTAAAGGGCTAAAAAATGTTGAAGGTGCAACTAAAAAGGCAAGTGATGCTCTTCGAGATAATTTAGGTACTCGTGCAACAAAGGTTTGGCGTGATTTTGTGGAGGATATGGAGCCTGTTGGCGAAGTTCTTCTTGATGTTGCTGAAGATGTATTACCGAAAGTAGCCACTACTATTGGGGATGTAACTAGTGCCTTTACTGATATGTCACCAGAAGCACAAAAAACAATGCTTGCCATTGGAGGAGTAGCAGCAGCTGTAGGGCCAGTTTTGATGGTATTAGGGAGTTTAACAACAGGTGTAGGCGCGTTATTTAAAGTAGCTGGTCCGTTGATAGGTGCTCTTGGAACGGAAGCCGGTATAGCCGGTGCTTTAGCAGCGTTAACTAATCCAATTGGATTGACTGCAGTTGCATTAGTTGGTTTAGGTGCTGGGTTTATTGCTCTAGATAAGGAAATGGATAAACCAATAATTAAAAGTGATGTTTTTGCTGGTAAAATTTCCGAGTCAACTAAAAAGGTACTAACCGAATACGATAAGCTAAAAACGGACTCGAACTCTTTATTAATGCAAATGGCAACTGGAAATGAAGAAGTAACGGATCAACACATTGCTAATGTAGTTGCAAAGTATCAAGAAATGACAAAATTGATTCTTGAGCAGTTAGATACAAGACACCAAGAAGAACGGGCGAAACTAGTCGAGCAATTGAATCAGAACAAGACATTGAATGATGAGGATAAAGCGAAAACACTTGCTGAGTATGATGAACATTACGCTGAGGAAAGGCAACAAGTAACAGATAATGAAGCGAAAAAGTTAGAAATAGTCAGAGGTATGCAAGGTCAATCTGAAGCAGAAAGACAAGCTGCTAGAGAGAGGATTGCGCAAATTGACTTAACTAATGATCAAATAATGTTGGAAAACACAGCAAAAACCAAAGATGAATATTTAACAATTCAGCAAAACCTTAAAAATGAAGCTAGTATCATTTCTGCAGAAAAAGCAGCAAAATATGTAGCGGACTCTAAAGAAACAACGGATAAAGTTGTCGAGGAAGCTAATAAAAAGGCAAATGAAGAAATAGCTGCTATAACATATGGACGGGACATAACAGGTAGCATTTCAAAAGAAGCAGCGGATAAACTCATTGCAGATGCAGAGCGCCGGAGAGATAGTACTGTTTCAACTGCTGAGGATGAGCATGTAGCTGTTATTAAAGCTGCTCAAGAACAAGCGGGAAATCATGTGGATGAAGTTAACTGGTCAACCGGGGAGATATTAGGTAAATATGATATTTTATACAACGGAGTTCTTAGTGCAGTTAACTGGATTGGGAGTTTGTTTGGTAAGGAACCAGTAGCAAAGAAAGGATCTGTGAAGGAAAATGGCCGTCAAGTAATTAATAGGCAAAATGCTCAATTAGAAGCCGGACCCCAATATGCAGATGGTACACCTAGTTCAGGACATCCAGGAGGACCTGCAATTGTCGGTGAGGAAGGTAGAGAACTGGCTTTTATCCCTGGTAAAGGAGTTACACTTTTAGGGGTAAAAGGTCCTGAATACCATTCTAATTTACCAATTGGTACTTCTGTTCTTCCGAATAGGGAAACGGAGCAAATGCTCAAAAGTTACGGGTTTCCAGGATATGCAGATGGTATTGGTGACTATTTCAATATGTTTCTTGATGGTGCTGACGGTGTTTGGGATTTCGTTAAGGATAAGTTTGGTTTAAACAATATTTCGATGCCATCATGGACAGGTGATCCATTAAAGACAATCGGGAGCTTTGCTAAGGATTGGATAAAGGATACTTGGGATAATTGGTTTGGAGATATGGGAAGTTCTTCAGGTGGTGGAGCTGGTGTTCAGCAATGGGCAGGTATTGCAACTAAAGCCTTGATGCTTACAAATCAATATAGCCAGTCTAATTTAGACAGGTTGCTTTATCAAATGCAAACAGAATCTGGCGGTAATGCTAAAGCAATAAACCTGTGGGATATAAATGCTAAAAGAGGAACCCCCTCAAAAGGTTTGATGCAGGTTATCGACCCGACATTTAAAGCTTATGCAATGGCTGGATATAATTCGGATATTTACGACCCTATGTCCAACATACTTGCTTCCATTCGATATGCAGTTTCAAGGTATGGAAGCTTAGAAAAGGCATATCGCGGTGTGGGATATGAGACTGGTGGTTTAATCAACACTGCTGGAATGTATCAGCTTGCTGAAGGTGGCTGGCCTGAATTTGTTATTCCTACAGATCCAAGCAGAAGAACAGATGCTATGAAGCTATTAGCTTTGGCAGGTAAACAGATACAAGGAAATAAACGTCCTGATCAATTGCCAAATGTAACAGGTGCCACTAACAATAACGACTCGGTTCTTGTGGAATTATTGAATGCTACGTTAAAACAAAATCAGATTTTAATGCAACTTTTACAGAAAGACAACAATGTTTATTTAAGTGGAAAAGATGTCAGTGATACTGTTAGAAAACAAATGGCAGACGATTACACAATGATGAATTATCAAATGGGTTAGGAGATGGTTGATGTTGAAAAAGGAGTTGTATATAGATCGCAATGGTATTAGGCAGTCATTAGAGGAAGTTTTAGGTTGCCGTTTTTTAGAATTAATAGTGTCCAGTCCTCAACCATCGACTAACTATCAGCAACAAAGCGGGCTTGATGGCGAATTGGACGGATACACCACATATGGTTCAAAAACAGCAACAGCCAATTTTTTTCTAAAGGGTACTGATCTTGAAGAATACCAGTTATTAATACGTGACGTTTGGCAGTTCTTTTATTCAAGGGAAGCTTATTACATATCCAGTTCGGATATGCTTGGTATTCGTTATCTGGTCCATCCAAAACCTATGGACTTTACACGAGTAAATACGGTGGCAGCTACATTCTCCATCGAATTTGAGGTATTCAAGGGGTACGGTGAATCCTGGGCCACTACTCTAAATAACTTCACTTTTGAGGAAGAAAAGTGGCAGATTGGTATGAATTTACCTTTAGCCGAGGACTTAAATTACATCTTTATTAACCAAAGGAACTTTAATGTGTACAATGCTTCAGACATTACAGTCAATCCTTTATTGAGGCACGAATTATCAATTGTCATTAGTGGAGTAGGCTCTTCAGTCAAACTGGTAAACAAAAGCACAAATAATGTTTTCCAATACAATAAATCGATGAAGCAAGGGGATGTTCTTGTTTTAACAGGAGTATATCCTTTCCTAAACGATGAACATTGTGGAAGGGATACAAATCACGGAATCATTACCTTAGCTCCTTTAATTTATAACGAGTTTGAGCTGACAGGTTTGAGAAACAGCAAAATATCCTTTGATTTTCCTTTTCTCTATGTAAATAAGTGAGGTGACGAACAGTGAAAAGTGGAGTCTTACTTGTTAGAGATAGGGAGGGACTTTATGAAGAAATCCTAATTGATATTGATTACAATGGATTTGCTTATGATTACGCAAAGAATACTTCCCGTCAAATAACGTTTACTGTTTTCCAAACAAAGTATAATAAATTCTCTTTTGACTTATTAACGGGAGATGCTGTTATCTTATATGCAGGTCAGGAATTTATTATCAAGCAATGTACACCTAAAGTAGTTGGGTCATTGCAAACCAAAGATATTACTGCAGCACATATAAGTTTTACTGTACAGGACTATTACCAGTACGATTCAAAGGAAATTTCAGCAGAATACAGTTTAGACGATGTGATGAAATTCGCTATCGGTGGAAATGAACTAGGTTTCACCTATGAGATCATCGGGAGCTTCGAAAAAAAAACAATTGAAAGTATTAGTAAAAATGATGCTTTGAGTTTAATAAATGAGATAGCCTGCGGAACATTCGGGGCTATTTTTTATGCAGATAATAAGAAGCTATACCTTTACAGTGAAGACGAATGGTATCGGGAAGTACAGCAAACATTCCGTTATCAATACAACACAAACGAAGTAAGTGTTGTAGAGGATATTACTCCTATAAAAACCTTCATCAAAGCGTATGGGAAAGAAAAAGAAAACAAAGATACTAAATCTGATAAAAGCATTTCACAAATAGCAGTAAGCTTCTCATCAAAATGGGCAGAAGGAGTTACATCCACAAAAGAAAGTACAGCTTCTTTCGAGTTTACAGGAACAGGAGTGGATGTCTATTTTGCTAAGTCTAAATTCGGTGGGAAATATCATGTTGATGTTGATGGTGCTAATTCTAAAAGCGGGACCACCTATAGTCAAAAGAGTGGTACTTTAACAGTTACAATCCGCGGATTAGAAAATAAAAAGCACAAATGCAATATCAAATTCACTGGTACGGATTCTGCAAATCCTAATACGAAGAAAATTAAACATATAGATTCGTATAATGAAGAAAATAAACAAGGTAAAATTGTCCGAAAAACCATGACTCGGTATACACAAGAACCAGCTACTTTAGAAGTGAATGATCCAGTTGCTAATATTTATCTTGAGAATGAGGGTGATGATAGGTATGAAGCAGTTGTAACATATTTGTCTCCTGCACATAAAGAATGGGATATTAAAATGGCTCCGGCAGTATCGAGCGATACCATTAAAGATAAAGACGAACTTTTAGAGTTTGCAAAGAGTCAATTGCAAGACTATCCTGATATGTCTTTGAACATTATTTATACAGGAAAAGAACTTGTGGATGTCAGAGACGTGTGGTTACTGATACACGAGCCATTAGGTATTTCCAGTAATGTGAAGTTAGTTAGTCTTAGATCACCACATCCATACACAGGGCAACCACAAACACTAACATTTAGTAGTGCTCATAAAGATATGCTTAAAATACAGAACCAATTAAGGAAATCTGTTTCTAACTTAAGCAAACAATTATCTGGTGTTAATAGCACATTATCAGGCAACCTACCTTCTTTGCAGGAAGCATCGAGGGCTATTGCTGCTGTTTCTGGAAATATTGAATTTGACCCTGATAAAGGGCTTAAAACAACCAGGAGAATCAAGTCTTCCACACCAACAACCGCAACAGTG
>Ga0209463_1000856_pt1 | contig 20563 bp, 18 predicted proteins | sample AgamicMgSfrz_FD_187169 | JGI IMG/M metagenome (GOLD analysis project Ga0209463, IMG submission 187169) | Agave microbial communities from Guanajuato, Mexico - Mg.Sf.rz (SPAdes) (version 2) | ecosystem: Host-associated > Plants > Phyllosphere > Phylloplane/Leaf | place: Guanajuato, Mexico... | reverse complement strand
AGACCGCCATCGTTTAATTGTAATTGTGAAGAAAGATAAATAGGAGCTATAGCAGCAAAAACGAGTAAGATTAGAAAATATTTTTTGACTAACAAAAAGTCTTTCATCACTAGGTTAATTAACATGGATGTTCCCCCCAATATATGAAAGCATAATATCCTCAATAGTTGGTCTTTCTATTAATACATCAGGCATGAGTCGACGTACATCATCTTTTTTATTAGTAATCCCTTCAAATCCATAGTGAGTTTGATGTAAATTTAAAAAAAGAGGCCTTGTTTGTTCATTAATTAAGCGGTTGTCGCCCTTTACCAATGCATGTGTGTCTATTAAAACATCTTTTTCATCATTAACTAAAACTTTTCCATTATCAATTAAAATAATCATATCAGCAATTTTATCTAAATCTGATGTAATATGAGTGGAAAAAAATACGCTTTTCCCCGGCTCTTTCATGAAATCAAGGAGAATATCCATTAATTCACTTCGTACTAATGGATCTAAGCCACTTGTTGGTTCATCCATTATTAATAGATCTGCATGATGGGATAGGGCTAATGCAACTGCAAATTTCATTCGCATTCCTTTGGATAGGGTGGAGATTTTTTGTTCTAGATTTAAGTTAAACTTTTTAATGTAATTTTGGAAAACTGGTTCATCCCATTCAGTGTAGGATGGAGCAATAACATTTTTCATTTCCTTTACTGTTAATTCATCATAAAAATAGCCCTCATCTAGCACGATACCAATTTTGTTTTTAGACTTTCTTTCATGCTTATCCATATCTTTTCCTAGAAAATTAATTTTCCCAGAATCTTTTAAAATGAGGCCCAAAATCGCTTTAATTGTAGTGGTCTTTCCAGAACCATTTGTACCGATAAATCCTGTTATACAGTCTGTGTTAAGTGAAAAGGTAACATCTTTTAACGAAAAATTCCCGTAAGATTTATTTAAATTATTTACTTCTAACACAACATTCATTTTTCATTCTCCTCCTCTAAAATTAAATCTAAAATTGAATGGAGATCATCTGCATGAATACCTATACTACGAGCCATTTGACAAACTTCAGTAAGTTTAACTTCTACCATCCGGCGTTTGGACTCCATTAACAACTCTAAATTTGTAGGAGCTACATAGGTCCCTTTTCCAACCTTTGTAATAATAAAGCCTTCTGTTTCTAATTCTGCATAAACTCTTTTTGTAGTAAGTACACTTACATGTAAGTCGTTAGCAAGTGAGCGGATTGATGGTAATTGTTCACCCTCTTTTAATTCATTGTTAAATATAGATTCTTTAATTTGCTCCTTTATCTGTTGATATAAAGGCATACTTGATACATTACTTAATACTATTTTCATTAAACAACCTCTCTATCGATAAGTGTTACGGTACGACATACACACCATACACAGTTAATATTATAAATTATAAAAAATAGATTAACAATATATAATGCGATTAAATTGTTTGAAAGTTAACTTGAATAAATTATTCATAAATAAAATTTTTGTTATCAGTTAATAAAGATATTTGCTATTTTAAATAAATCAAAAAGAAAGTTTTGTAAATATATGTAACGAGATGTTAAATAAACAAACAAAAAATGTTTAAAATTTTTTGTATGTGTTTAGAAAACATGGGGAGTTATACTTTAGTCGCACCACACAATACAGAAAAGGAGGTAGGTCAAATGGAAACACCAGTAGTACAACCAAGGGATTGGACTTGTTGGAGTTGCTTAGTATGTACGGCATGTTCTGTGGAGTTATTAAATCTAGTTACTGCGGCAAATGGAGCTAGTACTGCAAGTTAAAACTTTAAAATGTGAGAGTGTTTATGGTGAAATTAAATTAGGACTTATTCTATAAACAAACAGTGATGTTAAGAATAAGTCCTATAAATTTATCAAAAATGAGTATGGGATTTTGTAATACATAAACTAAAAACAACTTAAAATTTTATAGGAGATGATTAAAGTGAATGGTTATCTATTTTGGAAAGAGAAGCTGGAAATAAGAAAATTCACATCAAATTATGAATCTATGTTGGTTGTTCATAAAAATCCTAACGAAAGCGCTCCCACACTCAAAAACGAAAACACATTTACGATAAATAAAACCACCACTGAAATTATTGAATTAATTGATGGTACTAAAACATATGGACAAGTTGTATCTTTCTTACCTTTAAAATAAAGTGAAGATCCAATAAGTATTGAAAAGAAATTAAATGCATTTTTGAATAATGTATCCAAAGTTTACAATATGAACATTGGTATGCAAGAAGAACCTATAAATGTACCAGTTAATTTAATTGAAGAACAAACTATATATCCAAAAGTGGCTTCAATTGAAATCACAAATAGATGTAATGTAAGATGTCGTCATTGCTATGGAGATTTTGGGGCAGTAAAGCCAAAAGTAATGAGCTTAGATCAAATAAAATCATTATTAGATGACTTAAATCATATAGGAGTGAAATTAATTGAACTTACGGGCGGTGATATAACAGTACATCCAATCTAAAAGAGATATTGTTATATGCATTTACCTTGGATTTTTCTCAAATAACACTGGTGACCAATGGTATAGCTCTTTCTGATAAAGTCATGGACATAATAATAAAAAATAAGTCGAAAACATTTGTGCAGATTGATATGCATAGTTTAGATGATAATTATTTGACTTGGTTCTTTAAAGTTCCTAATACACTTCATAAAATTAAAAATAACATTCTGAAATAAAGTAACGATTTTTTGAGGGGAGAGAAGTAAATGTTTATAGAAGCAAAAAGATTACTAATACGAAAATTTGAATTCAAGGATTGGGAAGCTGTTCATGAGTATACATCAGATAGCAATGTTATGAAATACATACCTGAAGGGATTTTTACTGAAGAAGATACAAGAAACTTTGTAAATAAAAATATAGGTGAAAATGCTAAGAACTTTCCTGTGATACTAATAGATGAAAATATCCTCATTGGTCATATTGTTTTTCATAAATATTTTGGTGAACATACTTATGAGATTGGTTGGGTATTCAATCCTAAATATTATAATAAAGGATATGCTTCTGAAGCAGCACAAGCTACATTGAAATATGGGTTTAAGGAAATGAGATTACATAGAATTATAGATACATGTCAGCCACGAAATACTCCTTAATATCGATTGATGGAGAAAATTGGAGTGAGAAGAGAGGGCTATTTCAGGAAGTGTATACCGCATGGAAAAGAATGGTGGGATGAATATTATTACGCTATTTTAGAAGAAGAGTAGTGTCTCAGAGCTCATTATTTAAATCTAAATCATAATTGAAATTGTACTTTGGTGCTTTCATACCTAAAGTAGTTCATTTCTCTTATGCTGGACCGTAAATGCCGGGTACTTTTAAATTAGCTTAGCGTATCAGAGGTAAAATCTGCACGAGAGGAAATAATCCCAATTGCAGTGACAGTTTGCTTTTTCATTATTTCTCAGTTACTTAATTTTCTCAAAAAAGACTATCTTCTTGCTTGTGCATAGAGATAGTCTCCTTAATGATTAATTAGTCGTTGAAGAATTATATGAACATCTATGTGAAATGGAATTTAGTAATTTTATAGAATTACTTCCTGCATTGCGTCCATGTTATTATTCGATTTCTTCTTCGTCGAGATTTAAGGATAAAAAAGTAAGTATTACAGTTAGTGTTGTTGCAGACAATGCATGGAGTGGGAAAGGAACGTACAAAGGTATTGCTTCTACCTATTTAGCCCAGCTTAAAGAAGGTGATTCGATTACATGTTTAATTTCAAATTCACAGGCTAGCTTCAAACTTCCGAAAAATCCAAAAACCCCGATTATTATGGTGGGGCCAGGAACAGAAATTGCCCTGTTTAGAGATTTTCTGCAAGCTCGAAAGTCAATGAAAATTAATGGTGAATCATTAGGTGAAGCGCATCCCTGTTTTGGGTGTCGTTCACCTAAAGAAGATTACCTATATTAAGAAGAACTTGAGCAAACATAGAAAGAAGGAATCGTGGTTCTGCACACAGCTTTTTCTCGAATGAACAATCAGCAGAAAATATACGTTCAACACTTAATAAAACAAGCTGCTGAAAAGGTGATTAATTTACTTAATCAAGGTGCTCACATCTATATATGCGGTGATGGACGAAAGATGGCGCCTGATGTAGAAAATACGCTTATAAAAAGTTACTCTGATATTTACAATGTGAGTGAGTCAGAAGCACGTGCATGGCTACAAAGATTAGAAGAAGAGCATTATTTTGTTAAAGATGTTTGGGTGGGATAATTAGGGGTTTTTTATTAATCGTTGCACGATTTAACACTTTGAATAGAATTGTGAAACAACAATAAGACTAGGAAACTGGGAAATTCCATTTGAAATTGTTTTCTATAGCATATGCACATCAAAAATAAAGAAAAGTTCTAAAAGTTGTTATAGAAATCCTATTTATCTTCAATATTTTAAAAATTACAAAATTATATTTGGAAACAAGTTGTATAAATGTTAAAATAAGATATAAGAATGAAAGGATTCCTCGAAATGTATAATTCTTTTATTTTTTTCTTGCTTAAATGTGTAACTTTTTAAATAAAGTTTTACATAAAAATATTAATATTTTCAGGTCATTATTAGAATTTATATGAATCTGAATGTAAGGAAGGTTTTGGGGATAATATGAGAAAAAATCAAAGCTTAAAACGTTTAGGAGTTACGGCATTAACTATGGGATTATTAGGTGCAGGGATTCTACCAAGTAATTCTTATGCAGATGAAGGGGATATTACTCAAGTACAATCAATTTCGTCTAACAAACCTACAGAAGGACGAGTATTGAATTATATTGATGCCAAAGAAAGTAATGAATTTCTGACTGATAAGGAAGTTAAATCAATTAATCTATCTACTTTAAATGCTATATATCAAGAAGTGAAAAACATTACTGTCAGCAAATCCGAAGACGAACTAAATCGAATTGTAGCTGAAAAGATTAAAAATAATCAATCAGTATCACTTCGCTCCGCATATTCATTTCAAATACCTGGATTTGGAACATTAACTGATGCTGAAGTTGATTTGGCCAAGAAAAATCCATTCGAATTTGTAACTTATGGGGCTTGCTCCGTTTTAGCGAAAACAACTTCAGAGAAATACTACAGCAACTCAACACTTTATCAAGGAAATGGTGATGCTTTTAGGCACTCTTTTTGGAATGCAGTCCTTTCTAAAGAATTAGGTGCTATTAAAGGTCGTGATGTGGGTGTTGCAAGAGCAAAAGTTTGGACAGATGCCCATGAGCAATATTCTAGTGGCGTTGATAAGGAAATGGACCTGTATAATAATGAAGTTGGTAGAATGATTGCTTATAACAATTATTCATGGAGCATTAATCAATATAGTAGTCACATAAGAAATGAAGTTGCAAATGGTTCAATGGTTAGAATCGCTGAAGACAAACTAGTTAGAACTAATGGCGATCTTTAATAAAATATCTTAATAAAAAAGAATTTATACTATATAAATGTTTTTTCTTTCGTATAAGGCAGAATCAATATGAGATAAGAGAATTCATATGAAAAAATACCCTATAGAATAGATTATTCTATAGGGTATTTTTAAAAAAAGTTGGTTGTTTCTGAAATAAACTTTTTGTGCAAATAATGAGTTTTTCAAAATTAACGTATGAATAATACTAGGAAAGGTTAAGTGATAAGCTTAAGTTATAAAAATGTACTGATATAGTAAACACTCCAAGCCATTAGTTAATAATAGAACATTATGGAGTGTTTAAATTTTTACAAAATGAATACAGTGAAGTTTGTAAATAGAAGGGTGTGATTATTTAATCTAAAAAAATAAATAACAAGTTCGCACGAAATACCAATTTTACGAACAATAAGGGGATTAAATAAAAATCTAATAACGGTATCTAGGGATTTCGAGCTTAGTTTCATGAATCTTAGTATGTTGGTATGTACCTATATAATTCATACTTTATACAGAAATTATTAAATTTTGAATAACTCATTACTAATTTTTATAGTAAATTACATTTTACTTTATAAGATTTTTTCTCACGTTGACCTAATTAAATCCCCATAATTATGATTATATAAACCAATTTATATTTTTATAAAGACTTTTAAACTATATTCATGTATTGATCTTTTGTATGAATTTAAATATTAAATTTGTTTTATTTTCCATACATTTATATCTAATTTTTGCACTAATTTTTATGGTCAAATACAAATTTCTCGCTTAATTATCTATAATTTTCACTTGAGTAAATACATTATTCCATTCACTATTGAGTATTTTTAGCATCTCATAATTTAATTATGTAAATAAGTTTGTGTAAAAATTGAATTTAACGCGAACTTGTGTTCGTATCTGTTTTCTGTTATATTATATATGAGGTGATTTTTATGGACTACAGCAAGCAACGTCAAAAATCCGTACATCGTAAAAAATTATACGAAAATCTAAATGAAATGCCCTTTTACATAGAAGAATTTGTGGAGTACAAAGAATTGCATGATGCCTCTCCCTCTACCCTACTGAATTATGTATATGATTTTAGAGTCTTCTTTAATTGGCTATTATCTGAACAAATTATTGAATTAAAGCCCATTAAAGACCTATCCTTCTCTGATTTAGAGAATTTAAAGAAAAAAGATGTTGAGAACTTCATGAGGTTTCTAAAACTGCAACAAAACATGCAGAATTCCTCTGTTAATAGAAAAATTTCAGCCTTAAAGTCTTTATTCAAGTACCTTACTTCCCTATCAGAGAATGATGAAGGAGAATGCTATTTTTATAGAAATGTAATGGCTAAGATTGAAATACATAAAGATAAAGAAACATTAAATGCCCGTGCAAAACGTATGAGATCTAAAATATTTCATAATGATGATGATCAAGAGTTTTTAAATTACGTTAAGTATGAGCATGAAAAATCTTTAACGAAACATCAGTTGTTCTATTTCCTAAGAGATAAAGATCGAGATGTGGCAATCCTCTCCCTTTTTCTTGGTAGTGGTATTCGTGTAAGTGAATTGGCCGATCTTCGTATGGAAGATATAAACTTAAAAGAAAGGCTAATTGATGTAATCCGAAAAGGAAACAAAGAAGATTCTGTATGGATTACCCCAATCGCATTGAATGATCTAGAAAAGTATATGGAAGTTAGAAATAACAAATACGCTCCAGGGAAAGAATTAAAAAATGTGTTTTTATCAAAGTATAAACATACTGCACAACCTCTTTCGGTTAGAGCTATCCAGGATATAGTAGAAAAATATACTAAAGCCTATGGTAAAAAAATGTCCCCACATAAATTAAGACACACATTGGCAAATAAATTATATATGGAAGAAAAAGATTCATTACAAGTGATGCAGCAACTTGGGCATACGAGCCAAGATACAGCTTTGTTATACACTCAACTTGGAGAAACAACTATCAAAGATAGCTTAGGCAGAATAGGAAAGAATAAATAATAAAAGTTCAGCAATTTTGTATTGCTGAACTTTTATTATTTTCATTGATAAAGAGAATAAAGTGGATTTAAATTCTATATAAAATCCACTTTATTTCGAAATTTATTATGTAAAAAATATGGAGTTTAAATTATATTTTAAACGGGAGAAAATCTCACTGGTACAAGAAGAAACCTTAGAGCCCCTGTAATAAAAGTATTTTAGTTTTAAAGTATTAGAGTATATATTTTATTGTGCAAAAAATAAGAGCAATCTCTAAAAACTACTCTCATAACAGCCCTCCTTTTATTAAATGTAATTTCATATCTATTCATGTTATAAAATTTCACGTACTTTATTTATGAATTATATTTATAATTTAGTTAACAAGGGGATTTCTATTCCAAAAGAAAAAAGCACCCTCTTGGATACTTCATTTATTGTATATATCCACTAAAAACTACTTCATCATGATGGTTATACGTTTTTTCGAAAGGGTCATTTTTTATCTTTCAGGGAGTTTTAAATACTATAAATTTTGTATATCGGATTTAAATGTAATGATAGTAAACCAAACAACAACTGGAAATAGGAAAAAAATAGGCCTGTATCATGAACGTATTGGCTGGCACTTAATCAAGTGTATCGAATAATATATCCTGAACCTGAAGAATTAGAAATATTTATTCATGATAGGATGTGTGAAAATGTATTTTTATGATGAAAATCAACCTATTGCTTATAACTTAGAACAACTGTCATTAGAACCATTTAATGTAACTTCCTCCACTCAAGATTATGGACGTCCGCCGCGTTGTGGTAGATGCGCAGTAGGTCCAGGAGCTGTTTCTACCTGCACTTCAGCTTCCTTTGTAGGTCCGGGAGCTATTACTACTTGCGTTTCACAGTCATGTGTTGCACCTACTTGCGTTTCACCTACTTGCGTTTCACCTACTTGCGTTTCACCTACTTGCGTTTCACCTACTTGTGTTGCACCTACTTGTGTAGGGCCACAAGGGGGATGTGTGAATAAATGGACAACAATGCGGTTACGTGATGGTAGGGTTATTACCATGCTCATCGCGCATTTAGATTCAAAATCTGTTGCGGGTACATTATCTACAGGGCAATATTTGGCCTTAGATTTAAAAGAAATTATGGAATTAACTTGTTAGCATAAAAACAAGAAGTTTTCTGCACAATTAAGAGTAATAATGAGACGAAATGAGCTGAACAGCTCGCTATCTAAGTAGTGAGTGGAAACAAAACATAGTATGTGGCCTTATCTCAAGGGGACTAAGGCCATTCAAATTTCTATTTAAACAATTGTTATTATAAAAAACATGTGTATTTCTAAATTTCTTTCTCTAGTTCTTCTTACTTTTTATACATATATAAATAATACTTTCAAATTTTTCAATATTACCAACTATTTGAACAGAGATTTAAATTACAATTTGTCGCCAGACATACACTAATCTGAATTCTATAAAACTTAGTATGTTAAGTCCTTTTTTCATGTCTATTATTTAAGTATCTAAGTAAAAAGTTGTAACGGATATAAAAAGATATATACAAATTCAGTGGATAGAGAATAATAAAACCTGAACACCGGTATTACATATGACTCAGGTTTTATTTTTAGGGATATTATATAATGCATTTTAGTGGTGCAAGCTTCCCTGTAATCTCGGATTGGGTCTGAAATGACCCATAGGAATTTGGAGTAGGCTTGTTTTTCCTGCTCCACGAAGTTCATATAGTTGATCAGAGTGATTCACATTAAAACCCAAAAGTGGATGCCCCCCCATATTCAACGCCGCAGCTACCAAAAGTAACTTTTGCGATAGAATTCCAGCTTCCATTTGTTGCATTCGATGTCCTCTATATCCAAAAGCACATTGGTAATGGTCCTTATGACCAACCACATTGAAGCCAAGTGAAACTTGTGACATATTCACAAAATCAGCTAACAACCCCATTTGTAGACTGCTTCGAAAATCGCCACTTCGAATAGCTTTTAAAGCATGGATAGAACTGTCATAGTAGTAAGCCCCTTTGGGTATACCTTTAATATTATAATAACAACCATATAATGAAATGCGTTTAGGATGTTTCAGAAACCCTTCATCAATATCATTTCGATAAGAAAATGCTAAGGTGGCCGTCATAAGAAGGGTTGATAATACATCTTGACTAATTGGTTTAAGAACAAAGTCCATTCCTGGCGAATATCTACTTCGGCAGGCAGAAGCGAGATTATAGGACAACTCATTCACATAGGGTAGCGGGATAGACGGGAGAATTGATTCTTTTTCCTTTTCTTGTTTTATTTGGTGAAAAAAATGGAACGAATTCATCATGCATGCTTCATTCATTTTAATCAACATAGGATATTCCCTGATTTCCTTTGAACGTACATAATGATGGTGTTTCAGAGGTGGCAGTTCTTTACATAATTGAGCAGCAGAAGGAATAGCTTCTACATTTTGATTAGAAAACCATTTCGTTTTAGTTTCAATAGAAAGTGGAATAATCCCATACACATTTTCTTCTTGTTGGGATAACCCTAAAAGATGATTGACGGCTTTATCAAGAAAAAGATAATAAACCCCCATTTCGAAACCGAAGTTTTTTCCTACCTCCTGCAATTGTCCGATGACAAACCCTGCATCAAGCCCTTGAAGCCTATATGAAAAGTTATGATATTTGAAGAAATTCTTCCAAAAAAATGTTGAGATGAAAACAGCTGCGAAAGTAGAAGAGAGATCACAACGATTGCCTAATGCTCTGGTTATATAGGAATCAAAATTTCCTTCCCGTAATAAGACTAACTGGTGGTGTGTAACGTCATAATGATAAATTCCTTTTGGGACACCCTCTATTTTTAAATATATATATAATTCACTCGGGTATAAGGCACCACCAGAAGGAGTGAAACGTCGATATACCGGCGGTAAAGTAAAATTCATTTGCCTGCTAACTTGCGTCAATCCAAAAGTATACCAAAGGCAGTGCCCAATTTCTTTCAAACTGGGCTTTGATCCAGCTTCCTTGTGATTAAAACTGAGCGGTACATCAAAAGACAATGGAATGACCGGTAGCCCTCGGTAAAGTTTATATGGCAGCGGAGCATCTTCCCAATTTACAATCCAGTTTGGTGGACTTACTTTTTGAGGTTCGTAATGCAGGTTATATAGGAATTCATCTAGATTCATAGCATTTCCCCCTCCTTAGATTTCTTAAAAAAATGGATGAGGATGAGGATTCACTTGGTCCAATGTCAACGGTTTTTCTGAATATCCAAGTTGTGACGGAACGTTCAGTACTCGATCTAACCCTGTTAGACGAGTAAGATGATGCCCAAATGTCATAGGCAGCATTCCAGGTATCAAAACTTTTACACAATGTAAGGAATTTCTTTGTAATTCAGAAGAGGTTTGGTCCACTACAATAACATCAAGATTTACACGTGTAAAAGTATTTAAAACTTCCTTTAAATGGTCTGTAAGATCGATATGTTTTTTTACGGGTTTATATTCCTGTTGGAAGCTGCGAAGAGAACGTCCGTTATTAAGCAGAAATGACAATCTATGTTCAGCTTCAGCTAAACCATATAGCATAGAATGATCTTCCATTTGGGAAACAAGAGAAGAGTCATGATACATCTTCAAATACTTCTCTTTATTTACCTTAAATTTGGTACCCGAGTGCACAAGCATAGCGGCCAACTCTTGAACAGCACCTTTGGCTGCTTTAACAGGATCAAGATGGGCAGCTGCCCCGCATAAAAGATTGATCCCCTCTTTCTTTGTATTTTTGGCTATGACAAAAATACTTGGAATTCCGTTCTCTGTAGTAGAATTAAATAAATGTACATCAAAGTCGGCTACGGTTTTCAGCCGTTGGATCATCAACAATAATTCCGAATCATTTGTAGAATGAGGATTAAGTTGAGCTATAGGGAGTTGGCCGTACCAAGTCATAAGAAACGAATCCCGTTCTACCACTTCGAGAATACCGTACAGAATGGCTTCTTCCAAACTGCCGCCCACTGCACCGCCATTGGAAGTTTCAGAAACAAAACTATCCGTAGAGCCACCGAAGCTGTAGTAGGCTAGACGCTCGGGCACTAAAATGGGACTTTTCTGTGACAAAGAATAGCCCCAAACCCAGTTAATGGGACGATCAGGGTCGAATGGTTTGAAGGGAAACCCAGGCAAAGCATATTGTTCCTCTGAATGGATTCCAACAGTATAAGGATTAAGAGCTGGTGTTGTTAGATTGTTATACTTCTCACGAATAACAGTCCGTTTTCCGCGTGGGGTATACCCGCAATATCTCTCTAAGCCTTCTAAAATACCAGCTATCTCGCTTTCCGCGTAAGAGTGAGTACGTCCGCCGGTTAGCTCATCAAACATCAGTAAGGGAAGATTTATAGCCGTATCAGCAAAAGGAGCAATAAGGTCCTTTCTTTTGTCATTTAATAAACCCATCCTAAAATCTAAATAATCTTTTATGACAACCTTTTCAAGTTCCTCTATTGATCGGCAGCGATAGCTATCGATATTAGTCTTTAGACAACTTTTAAGTGAAATTTCAGCTGCGCTGGCGGTATCCATAGGTAAATTACCACAAACAGAGCAAGATGGATCCGGCAAGAAGGAATGGCTGGACGTGTTTAATGTATTTAGGTTTAAAAAAATTACTTTTTCGCAGATACGTACTGTTTCTCCTTTTAGAAATCTATGAACTTCATCTCCGATTAAATAGGCAGTATGCCATAATCCAAGAGTGGAAGCCCATGGTTCCCGGTAAAAGCCCGTTTGATTTATCCTAATTCTTTTGATATCAAACATTTCTTTCCGATCTTGACCAGCCATGATAAGCCGCAAGTCCGCACATTGAGAGCAGCCCTGTTTATTAGGTAAAACAAGCGGACCAATCATGACTTCACCGAATGCCGCAAATCCCCGAAGCCAAGTGATATTAGAGGAACGGAATAAACTTTCTGCTTTTACATGTTCGTCCGGGAGCCAAGAATCATGGAGTACTAATGCAAGAGTTTCTTCATCCAGAACAGCCTCATCTATATGTGCCCAACGCGTAATTTGATAATGAGTAGCCAATTGTTCATTTACAAGATCGGCTAAAACCCCTTCTCCAATAATAGTGATAGTAGGGTTCACTTAAGTTCCTCCTCTCTTACCAATAGGCCGTAAAGTCCAGCCGTTCTCTCTTTAAAAACTTCCTCCAAATTGAGATGAAAGATACATATTTGTTTTTTTGAACGTTCCAATATCTGTAAAGCGGAAATGAATTGTTTGCTTTCTATATCCTCATAAAGTGGGAAAGAAATTTTCTGAGGTCTATGACCTTTTTCAATTACTTTGAAAACATTAGCCCCATAGGATGTACGAAGGGTATGTTTATTTTGCCTATTCATAATAGCTAAAGATAATGCTCTCCGTAAGGCCATTGTCAAGTCTAATCCAGGACTTCCATACCATCCCCCGTATGAACGAATCCAAATGACAGGGAATCCGGATACTTCATACCCTAAATAAATTTCTGGTTTAGCTTCCATTTTATAGAGCGTTTGAAGAAAATATTGGCATGCCTCATCTTCTATTTGATCCATTTCTACTCTATTGACATGAATCTCCTTGTTTTTCGTCTGTTTAATAAATTCTTGATCCACCCAATTTCTCAGTGCACGACATAATCCTTCTGCAGCCGTTTCACCTGTTCCAAACCCCCATGATTCCTCCTTGTTTAATTGATGCTTCTCCAAGAAAGAACTGCTGGAAAAACCTCTCATATAAGATTCAATTCCAACAAGACCAGCTTCCCGCCGTGCTTCTTCGTGAGTGATCCCTGAACAAACCATATCAGGATATAACATGGTTGGCCCTTCCGAAAGAGGTGAGGCCACCTGAATTTTACATTGTGATAGTGGCATCTGAATTAAGTCTTCTTCCTCCCAAATGTGAAAGATGCCAGTTTCTTTTGAAGTTAGCATATTGAATAAAGAATAAATATCCACTTGTTTACCTTTGGTTTCCTCTAATAGTGATATGGGGTTTTTGACAGGTTCAGCATAAGCATGTCTAGTTACAATCGGATGAGGATAAAATGTGTGCCATCTTCCTTCCAACGTTTCTAAATGAAGCAAATAAATGGTATCTATTTGGGTATCTAACAATCCAGTAAATTTTCTAAACTGCTCAAATACCATCAGATTGGCTAATAAAGCAACTGCAGTTTGCGAGTTTGAGCCAGTGGGATGATTTCCATTACTAGTTGTTTTATGTATCCGGCGGAAGGCGGATTCCCAACAACCTTCTGATTTTGAATGAACAAGCGGGCCAACAAATGCAATGTCTTTCAAAATCGTAACGGGCAGAAACGTTTTCATTTCTACCTTGCAAACGGCTTCAATTAAACGGAGTTGATTGAAATTGTTCTCGACTACTCCATATAAAATGGAATCAAATGGTCTCAAAATCTCTTTCCATGAATTTTTATTAGCCGTTAATGTGGTAATTTCAATCTCTGGTTGCGATTGCTTTGCTTCCGCTACGATCTCCTTGATTCGCTGTAGATCCGTTTTTTGTAAATTCGTAATCATCATACTGAATTTAGGCAGTCCTGACTTAATTAATGATAAAACAAGAGTGACAAGAAGAGAACCCGAACCGATTACTAATACTTTTGTCTGGCGATAGATTTGAAATCTATATCCGCCTGAATCGCTCATATTGTCTAAAAATTCTATTTGGGAAGCGAATTTAGCAAGAATTGAATTAGGAAGATGATGGGGAATATCTTGGCTTATATCACGTGCAAAACCATTTGCGTACAGTATATACGCAATTTCATATAGTTTATTTCTATAAGACTCTGATAATTCTTTAGATATATATTCAAGAGTATTGGTTCCATCAAAAACGGGAATTAATGTATCAATCCATTGTCCAATATCATTACCTTCTATTCGCAGTGATGTAAAATTATTTCGAAAATACACTCCTTCGCCTGGATAAATCACAAAAAAAGTATCTCTATTCATTTTCAAGCGAGCAGAAGGGTTTAATGTTTGCATAATTTATCTCCTTTTCACAAGCGTATTAATTCTTTATTCGGCCGCCATTTTATTATATGAATGGCGTATGTCCTATATGCTGATTCTAGGAAGCAGCCTTAAAAGGGGTAAGGCTATGAGATTTTCCATTTCAGATTGCCTCTAAAGAAATGTCCCACTGTATGCTTCTGAGTTCTAGTGCAAAAAATATTGTCATTGTGTACACTGAAAATATTCATCTATAATGGATGTGTACAACGATTAAAAAACCAATGGGTTTTAAATGAAGCATTATGAACCGAAGATTATTCTATTAGGGGTACCACCCCATCGCCATCAAGCTAAGATTATATAAGTTTAATTTCACGTGAGGGTTTTTCTTTTTTCTATAGATCCAGTGTAAGTTCTTTAAAGATTTGCATACCAAATAAACCCTATCGGGTTTCAATTTTTTAGATTACGCTACATGTTTGTGAGACATAGAAAAGCTGTATACGACGCCTAAGATATCAAAGACTGTTTTCTTCTCATATCTATGGGATTTTCGCCCATTTCTCTGTAGCAGATTAAACAAACGAAGTAGTATCTTTGAAATCTCTAGGGTGTCTTTTTGTAAAGCTTGATAAAGAAGTGGAAAATAATCTTTGATGATATAAATCGCTTTATATTCACTCAACTCTCGTTTCTTCTTGGTGAGAAGTAATTGGCGCATTTGAAACATAGTGGAGGAACAAAGGAGGATACTAATTAACTGTCCGTATAAATGACACTCTAATCGTTCTAATTTTACAGAATTACATTGGTGAATATGAAAAAATGATTTCCATGTTTTAAAGATAAGTTCAACTTGCCACCGTAAAGAGTAAAAATCGTATACCTGTTCTTTTGGTAGGTATTCCGAAGGGATATTTGTAATGTAAAAGTTAATCGCACTAAGCCGTTTACTACGTTCTTTATAGGTAATTTGCTTTTTATGTTCTTTAAATGATAAATCCTTTTGTCTATGTTTCATTTGCGTTTCAGTTAATTTATACAGAATTAGTCTTGCCGGAAGCTTTTGATACATTCCAATATAAATCTCAGGAATTTCATATGTTTCACCTGACTGTAATTGGTCAATGAATTGCTCCATATCTAATTGGATGTACTCAGAGTGCTTTTTTATTGTTCCATTTTGAAAGTATTCAGGCTCTTCATTCTTTTGATATATACGAGTATTGAGCTTTAATCTTGAAATAAAATAAGCATTACACTCTTCTATAGTATGTAAGTCTTTTAAGTCGAAGTAACCTAAATCACGTATACATACATCGTTCGGTTGAAGAGACGTTAAACAAGTAGAACCATACGTTTTATCATTGTGCTTTCCCGATCCTACATGAACATGTAGGAACTGACCACTTAGTAAATCATATTCTAGTTGAATTTTTACGCCAGCATTTTGACCGCTACCACCTGAACCTTGATATGTAGAGACGAATTTATCTGGAACCTGAAAATGTGTAGAATCCAATATACGGATACGTCGAAAATAGTTTGTATACAAAGTTGGAATCTTGCTAGAAGAACAAAATTGTTGGTGAAGTAAATGTGCTAAGAGTTGTTGTAAAAACTGCACAGCTTGCGAATTAAAGCGTTGATTGAGTCCTTCAGGACTCATAGAAATACCAGTGTTAGCTTCTAATCGACTGCATAGTTGTGTCAATGAAGTATGAGCTATGTTTTGACTTAACCAAATACATAAGGCCACTAAATCTTGTGCGCGGTATTTACTTTTTCGTTTAACAAATCCTACATTTTTAGCTAATCTTTCTAAAGCATCAGGTGACATATATCGTTTCAACTCTGTAGAAAACAATTCTAGTTCATCAAAAATTGATAAGTTCATATCAAAATAGCCATCCTTTCCTATGATTCTACAAAAAGAATAGCGCATTTTTTCATTTTAGGGGGTATTTTGTTTTTTGGTTTGATAGCGATGGGGTAGAACCAAAAATTTGCGAATTCCGTACGCTAAACCAAATTTGAAATGGTAAAATATAGTTTAAATAAAAGGGTAGGGGGATAAATTATGAGAGCAGTCAAATTAGTCATGCATGATAATCATTATGCAGCAGATATAAATTGCTTATCGCAAGCGATAGAGGTGAAAAGCGCACTTGGATTACCAGACCAAACAATTGAAGATACAAAGAAATTTAATCAACGTATGTTGACCGAAGAAAAAGAAGGTAAAACGGTTTCACGTCTAATTTTAAACGAGGAAGGAGAATTAATTGGTATTACAACTTTAATGTTCTTTAACAGGGAAAAGAATACTTGTCATATCGGCAGTTGGATTGGTCATGAATATTGGGGGTTAGGCTATAATTTACTTTCAAAAATTGAAATCTTAAAAATAGCATTTGAAGAACTTAAATTAGATGTAGTATTTGCAGGTGCAAGATTAGTAAATATACGTTCGCAAAAAGCTCAAGAAAAAATATCCTTTATTAGATTGAATGTTGAGAATGATTTTCCTCAAGAACATGAATTTTTAGAGAAGAAAGAAAAACAGCCATGTGTACTTCATGCATTTTATAAAAATGACTTTATTCAGTACATAAAAAATTAATTTGGGCTAACCTATTTTCTTAGGTTGATAGAAATAGGGTCCCGCCACATCGCTATCAACCTAAAATTTTATAGTACCCCCAGAACGGAATGTTGTGTTAACTTGTAACAAAAACGCTCATTTTTTCGTTTTGGGGTAATTCTGAATTCTTAAGTTGATGGGCATGGGGCGGTACCCCTATTAGCAGTTAGTTGATACCTCCGGTACAGTTTAAATTATTGAGGTTTGGTAGAAATGTTAGAGGAACTTGGTTTATCCATTTCTCATAAAACGATTATACGTTGGGTTCATCGATATGGATCGAAGTTAGGTAAACGCGTTCGTCGTCATTTGAAGAAAAAATAATTCCCGGCGTGTCGATGAAACATTTATCAAATTGAAAGGAAAATGGATGCACTTGTATTTTGCTGTGGATTCAGCAGGAAAACACCGTTGGTTTTTATTTAAGTAAAAATTAAAAAGTGAAATCAGCTAAACGTTTCTTCAAAAAGACCTTAGGATCTTGTAATACCTCAAAACCTCGTGTCCTCACAGTTGATAAAAACCCATCCTATTTAAAAGCCGTGAAACAATCACAAAAAGTAGGAAACCTAGCAGCAGGAATCAAATTACAACAGATGAAATATAATGCTACTATATGATAGAAATGAATAACATATAGGTTCACCTTCCAAGATAAATTTATATAATTGAAATTACATAAAGAAAAGAAACTCATAAAAGTGTCTTTTCTTCATGAAAAAATCCCCACACAATGCGCAGAGATTAAACCTAAATATTTGAGTTGAATGAATACTTTTAAACTTAGGGATCCTACTCTGTTAACTAAATAATAGAATATCATTTTCAAATAATTTGTAGATAATACCCATATTGAAAGTGAAGTTTACATTTCTAGAGTTTACTCAATTTTATAAACTACGACCACATTCTTGGGTAAACTCCTTTACAAACGGCACAACTAGATTAGACAACTCTTTAAAATTTGCAGGAGTCAATGTAGGAAGTGGAGTATCAGCATGTATAATAGCATAATGTGTTACTTTTTCTAATATGTCTCGTGGAACATATATAAACCAATTATCCCATCTCTGACTTTTTGGATTAACCCAATATCTTAATGGTGGTGTAACATAAACTAGGTTTCCTTTAGATGCTGATTCATCTAATAATACTACTATCACTGAACCCTGAAATCCATGAGACTGCTCTGATGTCCAAGTTGTAGTAATAACATTCATTTTATTATTTATTCCTATAGCTATATTGGTTTCCATTCTTCGATGATTATTTAATTCTGTATACTGAAAACCAAAAAGTGGATATTGTTTTAAGTCCTTAACTTCAGCTAACTTCCAAAATCCTCCATCATATAAATTTTTCCTCAAAACAATTTCACGAGTAGGTCCGTTTATATCTAAATACCAATCTTTCCACAGCGTATTTGCTTTGGACTGAAGATTCACTAATCCATTACCCCGGTCAGTTAATTTCCAATACCCCCCATCATATAGATTATCCCTCAATAATAATTCACCTGAGTAGCTATTTATATCCAAGAACCACTCTTTCCAATGTGTGTTAGCGGTATTTTGAAGACTTACTATATTATTACCGTGATTATTTACTCTCCAATTACTACCGTTTCCAGATGTAGGCGATAATTTTAATTTCCCATCTTCCATATCTAAATACCAATTTTTCCAATGCTCATTGGTATTATTCTGAAGAGTAGCAATACCACTTATATTTGATATATTATAATCTCTTTCATAGTTACTTATATTGTAATCAAAACTCATATGGAAATAAACAGGATAGATATTATGGAAATTTAGAGGTTGTGAACTTATATATATATCCATTTGAGATGGAAAATAGTATGTTGCATAATTATAATACATTAACATTCCCTCCTTTACATCAATACAACATATGAGATACATTGATCTAATGACTTAAAGGACAAATCAAAAAGGGCAGCCTAATAACCTGTAGGCCTTTTTATTTAAATTTTCTAATATCGCTTGCATAATGTGGTTTGAGTCTCACTTCAATAGCTTTTTCTTCTGTGTATTGAAAATACAATTTACCATCACGAGAATATATTCCTTCTACAGACTCCATTTTCATATCAAACAAACATATTTTTACTATTACAATACAGCGCTAAAATTTCTAAACGTAGAATAGTTTTGTTCTTTTATTAAAGGCTATAAAAATGATTCGCCTATTTTTTAATGATATTTAAACGTTATCATTAAGATATTCATATATAAATAACGTATTTTTATATTTATTTCAATTCAAAAAAGATAGGGAATGTTAATAGCGATATAAGACTGGGTATTCCACCAACAAAGAGATACAAATAAATTACCTATAACATTTAAGTTTTAAGGGGGACTGTTTTCTACAAGTGCTCAACTTTCCAAAGGAAAACTAAAAAAGAATTAATTGGACCGCACCAGAAGATGATTCTTGCGAAATAATTGAAACAAATTGAATTCTTGAAACGACAAGTTGAAAATTTGAACAAGGAAATCAAAATGCGAATCCTCGCAGTTAAAAATGACCTGAATCCCTCTAGTATGAAATCTTAGACAAGCCTGACTTCAGGGCTTAACGTAATTGTTTATAGATGGGGTGATGCCTGAAAAAGAGATAGAAAAAAAGAGCTTTCCTTATTGGATAATTACATTTTGAATTACCTATCTCACTTGCCATGACGACGATAGCAATTTTGACCATGTTGACAACCGTGGCAATTTTGGCAGTTATGGCAATAAGCAGAAAGGTATTGTCCGCCTGGACGAACCTGACCAATATTGGATTGATTTTGTGCATAAGGATAATTAACCTCACTTGCTTGGAAATCGGTAACATTCAACATTTCGAGCTCCTTTTGAAAATTAAACATTTCTCAACCCCTTTATATTTTTATAATAATGAGTCACTGGAAAGAGAATAATAAAATAATTACAAACTAAGTTACTTAGTTCTTATTTTGAACATTCCCCTAAATAACCTATGCTTACTTATTAGTTACTGTTAAAACTCATTTTACTCATCTCCAATAGAAGGTGGCAGATACAAGCGGTTTGTCCATAAATTGTCCTACTATAAATATAAAAGGACACATCTAAGCTTGGTTCATGCATAGGTCTATCCTTTTTCAATATGTTTTTAATCATTAGTATTGGATTGCTTATAACATAATATTTACTTTATATTGGGGTACCGCCCCACATCCATCAACTTAAGGATTTAGACTATTTTTGAAGTTAAAAGCACGTTACTATTTTCTTATGTTAATGAGAAAGGGTGACGTGCTTTTTATGAATATGCATCAAAAACAAGAGTTATCTTT
>Ga0209463_1000855_pt1 | contig 20566 bp, 22 predicted proteins | sample AgamicMgSfrz_FD_187169 | JGI IMG/M metagenome (GOLD analysis project Ga0209463, IMG submission 187169) | Agave microbial communities from Guanajuato, Mexico - Mg.Sf.rz (SPAdes) (version 2) | ecosystem: Host-associated > Plants > Phyllosphere > Phylloplane/Leaf | place: Guanajuato, Mexico... | reverse complement strand
AAAAAGAGCCTGCATAGCAGGCTCAGTGTAATAAAGGTGGTTCGTCAGTTAAAAACTCGTGTGAAGGAAAGGCAATATGATTCGGGTTTAGGTATAAAACTGTTTTTATATAATTTTTTTGTTTGTGTCGGTGTTTTTTTTCTACTTCAACAATTCCGCTGCCTGTAATAATGGGTAAAAGTAAGCATTTGGGATTGCGCAAGATAAACATGCCTTTAAATTTGTGCTCAGTCTGACTCCAGTAAAGCCAAACATAGTAATCAATTGTTCTCAGACTTGATAATTCACGAGGCTGTACGCGCCCAGTCTGAGGATAATAAATTTCTTTGGATAATGGTAACAGGAATTTTTTGAATTCTTCTCTATATGTCACCACTTTTACTTGAATGCTAGCTTTGTCAACTACATGTTCATATCCTGGAAAAGCACCAGGATGCGAAATAGCCATAAAACAATCTTGAAATAAAAAACAGTCATGATAGTGTCGCTTGCTTTCTTCATACTCATCTGAATATTCCATCTGAATATTCCAAGAATGTTCATCCAGCATCCAGTGCTTATTAGCTTCCTTGGTTAAGTCTTTTTTGATTAGTTCCAAATAGTTTGTTGTTGCCTCTGCATACTTATTTACAAGTTTTGAATAATTAAACTTCTCTTCAAAATTAGAATCGTCGCCAGAACAAGAGTAACTTCCTTTGACTTTCTCAAGCAGACTCTTAATATAATCTTCGTTGTTCCCATCGTTATACCCATCATAAATTTGTACCATGCATACATCCTCCTAAAATGATTTTTAAGGCAAAAAAACCGTAGGAAAGATGCATGCATTGAGCTGCTTTCCTACGGTTAGAAGCGTGTTATAGGAAAGAGCAAAGCTCGCCTATATAAAATTGTAAATTCCTTATTATTTGCCGTTTATTCCTTATTATTTACCGTTCTTTTTCTTATTGTTTACCTGCTTCTGTTGTTTGCCTATACAAACACTATATTGGGTTTTTTTTACTTTATGCATAAAACTGACAAAAAACAAACAAGAAAAGCATCCAAGCTACAAGGTATTTAAAGATAATTGGTGTTTTTATATACTTCGACTTTTTTTGCTCTTTATATAAACAGTTTATACTGTACGCTTTTTTTAAAAAAATTTAAGTCTAACTTTCTATTTGGTTTAATTGTACATTTCTATGATATTAAGTTTTTAGGCAACCATCATAAAAATAAGTTTAATTATATATAGGTCATAACTTATAATGTAATTAATGACAAAAAACCACAGAATTACCTTCGCTGTTTATTAAAAACAAAATAATTTTAAAAGGGGAATAATTATGATTCAAAAGATGGGGAAATTAGTAGTAGTCTTTTTTATGATAATGTCTTTTGTTTTAGTTAATTCAGTTGGTGCATTTGCTTTAACAGATAATGACACAACAAAGCCAACTATTAAAAGCACGAAAATAGATAAAGAGATTGTTGAACCAGGTGGTCAAGTGCATATAGAGGTTGAAGCAGAAGACATAGATTCTGGCATAAAAACTTTGTATGTATCTCTTCAAAAGGAAGGCAGAGGTACAGAAAAAACAGTATTTTTAACTTACAACGATAGAACACAAAAATATGAAGGAACATATAATGTTCCAAGTAACTCTGGAAATGGTAAATGGGAACTGATTTTTGTTTATGCGAGCGATAATGCAGGTAATATTTATTCGGCTCTTACTGACAGACAAAGAAGGGACCTATATCAGACCTTCACTATTACGGGAGGTATTGACGACACAACAAAGCCGACTATTAAAAGTACAAAAATAGATAAAGAGATTGTTGAGCCCGGAGGACAAATACATGTTGAAGTAGAAGCAGAAGACTTAGAGTCCGGCATAAAAACTTTATATGTATCTCTTCAAAAGGAAGGTAGAGGAGCAGAAAAAACAGTATTTTTAACGTACAATTCAAGAACTCAAAAATACGAAGGAACTTATAATATTCCTAACGACGCTGGTAGCGGCAAATGGGAGCTTGTTTTTGTCTATGCAAATGATAATGCAGGTAATATCTATTCAACGCTTACTAATGGAGAGAGAAAAGACTTGTATCAATCATTTACAATAACCAACGCAATAAACGATACAACAAAGCCAACCATTAAAAGTACTAGTATAGATAAAAAGACTGTTGAGCCCGGCGGGACAGTACGTGTAGAGGTTGAAGCAGAAGATTTAGAGTCTGGTATAAAAACTTTATATGTTTCATTTCAAAAAGAAGGCAGAGGAACAGAAAAAACAGTATTTTTAACTTATAATGAGAGAACTCAAAAGTATGAAGGGACATATGATATCCCCAGTAACGCAGGAAGTGGTAAGTGGGAATTAATCTTTGTGTACGCCAATGACAATGCAGGTAATATTTATTCTGCCCTCACTGATAAAAATAGAACTGATTTATACCAAACATTTAATATAAGCAAAGATACTATTTCACCAACTCCTCCACAAGTGAACGAAATAAATGATAAAGATAATCGTGTGTTAGGAACAGCAGAGATAGGTTCTTATATTACTGTTAAATCAAATAAAACGGTTTTAGCAACTGGGACTACTGATACGGAAGGTAAATATTCGATTGGAATACCTGTTCAAAAAGCAGGAACTAAATTAACTGTAACAGCAACAGATAAATCGGGTAATGTAAGTGATGAGCAAGAAGTAACTGTAAAAGATGTAACTGCACCAAACATTACATTAATAGATGCCGTGACTGAAAAATCTACTAATGTAAAAGGAACATCTGAGGTGGGCGCAATAATAGCCATAAAAGCTGGAGAAAAAGTGTTAGGCACGGGTCTAGTTAATGAGGACGGTTCATTCTCCGTAGATATTGGTTTGCAAAAAGCAGGAACTAAATTAACAGTAGAAGCTGTAGATAACGCAGGAAATAAAAGCGAACCTAAAGAAATCATTGTAAAAGATGTGACCTCTCCAAGTATTATAGGGGCTATAGATAAAGTAGTTAATATTAATACAGTTTTTGATGCGAAGGCAGATGTAACTGCAACTGATAGCGTTGATGGAGATTTAACAAAGTCTATTCAAATAACAGGAACAGTTAATACCAAAACAGTAGGAACGTATATGTTAACTTATGTATCGGAAGACAAGTCTGGAAATATTACAACGGTGACAAGAAAAATAACAGTCGTAGACAATGTGAAGCCTGTTATTTCAGGAGCTACAAATAAGACTGTGACAATTAATACATCATTCGATGCAAAAGCTGGTGTAACCGCAACCGACAATGTGGATGGTGATTTAACAAAAGCTATTAAGATAACTGGAACCGTTAATACCAAGGTAAAAGGAATATACACATTAACATATTCGGTTTTAGATAAGTCAAATAATGTTACGACAATTACCCGGAAAATAACAGTTGTAGATAATGTAAAACCAGTTATCTCAGGAGCTACTGATAAAACAGTGACAATTAATACAACATTCGATGCAAAATCTGGAATCACAGCAAAAGATAATGTAGATGGCGATTTAACAAAAGTCATTAAAATAACAGGGACAGTTAATACTAAAGTAAAAGGAACATATACATTAACCTATTCAGTAGCGGATAAATCAGGTAATGTTTTAACGATTACTCGGAAAATAACAGTCGTAGATAATGTGAAGCCTGTTATTTCAGGAGCTGGAAACAAAACAATTCCATTAAATACAACATTCAATGCAAAAGCTGGTGTTACAGCAAAAGATAACATAGACGGAGATTTGACAAAAGCAATTAAGATAACAGGAAGCGTTAATACTAAGAAAATAGGAACATATACATTAACCTATTCAGTAGCGGACAAATCAGGTAACGTTACAACAATTACACGAAAAGTATCAGTAATTGATAATGTGAAGCCTGTTATTTCAGGAGCTGCAAACAAAACAATTAAACTAAATTCAACATTTAATCCAAAAGCAGGAGTTACAGCAAAAGATAATGTAGATGGCGATTTAACAAAGGTTATAAAGGTAACAGGAACAGTTAATACCAAGAAAAAAGGCGTATATACACTAACATATAGCGTTTCAGATAAATCAAACAACAAATCAGTAGTTACCAGAAAGATTACAGTAAAATAATAAATATATTGACGTAAAAAGCAGCGATAATTATTTTTCGCTGCTTTTTATTGTTCAGCCCGTTCATCGAGCACCCACGGTAAATAAACCTCAAATTCTAACTGGAAAACAGGTTTAGGGAAGAAACCTGGCACAAATTCTAAGTCATTAGTGAACCAGACATTAAGGTTTTCATTAACTGTGAAAGGTTCATCATCTGTTTGTTTTCGTTTTTTATCTGACACTGAAAAGCTTCCGACTAGCGGATAGCAACCAATATAATGATGAAGTTGCTCTTCGTTTTCTCCAAAGTGTGATAGGTGATTAATAATGGATGGATTAATACCTAAATGAGTAAAAAGACTGTGCGCATTTGGAGGCAGAGTTTCAATTGCTTTATAAAAATTCATGCAATATGTGCAATCACATAAGTCCCATCGCTTTTTATATTGTTCTTGTGTTGCTTCACTATCAACAGTAACATTCCATTTACCTATTTGAACGGTATTATTCATTTTACTGTCTCCTTTTTTTTGTATTTATCCGTTTGTATTATGTTATTTCATTGTAATGGATATCCTAGGAGTATTAAACACATTTAACCGGAAACAAGAACTTATTAATTAAATGGATAAAGAGGATAATATATCCACTTTAAGAAGTAGAAAAAACATGTTATCTTAAAAAGTCGAATAATGTCGAAATTACAGTATAGAGGAATACACAAAATTGTAATTGTAAAGTGTATATGTATGAGGGTGTAAATAAATGAAGGATTTTAAAATAAAGGTAAAAGACGAAAAAAGAGAGTTTGAACTTGAGGTAGGAACAGTCGAAACAAAGGAGGAATGGGACTTCCTTAAGTCGATTCTTTCATCAGTAGAAATAGCAACCATGTCCCCTGAGCCTTTAAGCTCTATGGTAGATAAACAAGAGTTAACTAAGGAAAACAACTTAATAGAATTAAAAAACGGTTATACAGCCCTACAAACAGATATTGAGGGGTTACATCATGCCAAAAGTGAATTTGAAAAGATGGAAATGATTCAAAATTTCCCTAAGTCCTTTTCAAAGAGTACTTATAATGAGCAAATTCGCCAAAAACATTCCACTTATAAAAAATCCGTAGATACAACAACCACTCCAGAACAAAGAACGCAGGATTCATCATCTAATTTGTTTAATAAACGACTTATACGTGGAGTATACCATTACCAAACTTACTATGTTTGTACGAAATGCAAACAAAAAGGAAAAGGATACATTAAAGAAAACGATAGACATGTACAATGTTATAATTGCCACCAATACATGCAGATAAGAAGTGCAACAGATAAAGGATTTCCAGACGCAGATACATTTGGAAACATATTTATCGCAGGGGAGTTCGTACCTGTTAAAACTAACGTATAGTTTAGTGGATTTTAGTTGCAAGGTGCCACACGTAGAGCTTTGTATCTGCAACCTTTGTATAGGAATAAACTCATAAATTAATTTAAAAGAAAAATAGAGCGTTTTGGTGGTTATTAGTTGAAATTAAAAAGGCTTTTTTATATTATAAAAGCAAGGTCTATTGGGTTCATTATTTTCCCCTGAACTTAATATTACTAATTCACAATCTCTATGCATGTGCCAATGTATAGAAGCTAAATGCTACTTATTTTATGTTTGCCGACATAAAAAATGTTCAAATCCCCTATTATTTCCCTAATAGGGGATTTTCCTTAAAAAGAAAGTTGAGTCTTTTTAATTGTTATTAGTTGAAATTTAAAATTGTTTTATTTAATATAAAGATAAGGTACCTATTCTGGTTAGGTACTTCCCTGGATTTAATTTAATCACTGATTTCTGACCATATGCCAATGCAAAGAAGTCAAGAAGCTGTCTATTTTATGTTGTAAGACATAAAAGTGCTTTAATCCCCTATTCTTCCTGTAATAGGGGATTTTCCTTTGGGAATAATATTTTAGGGCTTTAACTGTTATTAGTTGTTATTTAAAGATATTTTATATATCATTAAAATAAGGTTCATTTAGGCTGAACATTTCCCCTGAACTTAATTCAAATATTGCATTTTTCTTCACATTTGCAGATGCAAAGATGTACTGAAGCTGTTTATTTTTATATTTATTTCCTAGCATAAAAAAAGCACCCCCATTATTGCAGTAATAGGGGGTTTTCGTGTGGTGTACTGATATACCTGTTTTAACTTGTTTCTTCTTCAATGATACACTCGTAGTTGTTGCCCTTATAATTAATAGTATAAGAACCTATATATGTTGTTAAGGGTGTTCCTTCGATTTCTTCACCGTCCGAAGTGTAAAGACAATAATCTATGTGTGCTTTGTTATCTTGTACGTAAACAACAATATTCATTACCGCTCCATCTGAAAATGCATTACTGTGTGAAGCGATTAAATCATCTTCTTCTAAGATAAAACAGACCAGTTTTTTATTTAATTTTTCATAATCTAATGCAGGCAGAGATAATAGCATCTCAATCTCCTTAACAACTTCTGGTGCTTCTTTAATTAAAATACTTTCCATATGTTCACCGCTCTCTGTGGTATGTAAAAAAAAGACTGAGGTTAAATTAAAAATTCCTCAAGTCTCAATTGTATTTACTTGTTTAACTCTTTATGAAACGTCTTCTAATGCTTCTGTAGGCAATTTATACTCAAAGCGGTAATCAACCGTTAGCATGTCTTCAAATCCATGTTTCTTTGCAAATTTCTCTACATCTGTAAACTTAACGTCAATCATACTAACTTTTTCGTACCCTTTTTCCCTAGCATACTTTTTTAAAAAATCTATTATGTAGCTTCCTATGCCTCTTCGTTTATGGTTAATTAGCATGCTGCGGATAATTATTTCTTTGTTACTGTGGTTAAATTCTAAAATTAATTCATTTCGAGAGCTAACCATAAAGATTTTTTGTGTAGAAATGCCAATTTTCATCTTTGAATTCTTAGTAGCATCTCCTGTCATTAGCGAAATAATCTGTTTGAAATCTTCTTTGTTGGGCTTATTCATTGTCTTTCTATTTCTCCTTTTTTAACGTTTCTTTATCAGAATATATAGTATCATTGATTTTAAAGTTTTAATGTTTTATGTTTATTTAGCAAACTAAAAGAGGTTTCTTTATTTGTCACCTTTTTTCAAAAAGTAATCTATAATTTAAAAAAAATAGAAAAATAGGTGATTAACATGGAAAAAACAACTGTATTATATCATGGAACAGACAGAGAATTTAACGAATTTAAAATCGGAAAAGAATATTTAAGAAAAAAAGATGTGCATTTATCAGAAGGGCTTGGTGTTTATTTAACCGAAAAAATGGACTTTGGAAGGAGCTATGGTCATTTAATTTATGAAGTAGAAGTTCCATATGATAAAGTAAGTGACTTTACTAATAAAGATTTCATTATAACCATTTTGAAAAAGATGCGAAAAGATGTAAAGCAAAGAACCGGATGTGACATTTTTAATTATTTTGATTTTGATAATTTTGCTGAGTTGCTTTCCGAAGGAGAATATCGTTGTACGACTATGTACAAAGAGATAAGTGACCAAATAGATGCTGTAGCGGAATTTCATGAACGCCATGGGGACTTAATCACGTATGAGGATGACTGTATTCATCAAAAAATTAAACAATCATTTCTTAGACATGTTGGGGATGTTATTAAGAATACAAATATAAATTTTGCTATCCCTATTTACACATGCTTTAGAAATCCTGAAGTTTTAAAAATAGTTAAGATTCATAATATGCTTTAATGACAATTTAAACATGAGGAACTTTCGTATTATAGAAAGTTCTTTTTTTGTGTGAAAAAACTGTAAAAATAGAGCTTAAGACTTGCAATTATACTTTTGTATTAATATAATAGTAACAGTTAGATAATGTTAAATGCATAGTCACAAAGGAGGGTTAACGTGTACACGACGGAGGAAGCATTTCTTGAACTGAAATCGCTTGGACTCGCTACGAATATAACAGTTTTTAGAAGATGGATGCGTGAAGGTAAAATTAAAGCACTCAAACCTGAAAATGAAACACACTACAGATTAGGGTATCGTATCGAAGAAAAAGAGTTGCACAGGTTCATTGAAGAAAGAGCGCCAAAAGTCATGAATTTAATCAATGAAAATAAAGAGCTGAAGAGAAAAATAGAAATATTAGAAAAACAGCGGAAAAATACATAGCATACCTTTAAGAAATCACCAGATGCTGCCGATATAAATAATATAGAGGTATTTTATAAATATCAACATGATTTCCTAGAAAAATGCACTAAAATATGTAGCAATTAACTTAGTTTACAAACTTATTTGGCTTTTTTATCCAAATATTTTAAAAATACATTACTATATTTCTAACAACACACAGGGGGAAATTATCATGAAAAAAATCGTATATGGAATTGCAACTTTGACATTGGCAGCATCTATTTTAGGAGCATGCAGCAACGGAGAAGCAACTACTACAAATAAAAATGAAGATACAAAACAAGAAGCGAAAGCTGAAACGACAGAATCAACTAAATTATCAAGTGGCGTTCAGTTTGTATATAACGGAAAAGAAGTAACGGATAAAGAATTAAAAAACCACCAAAAAGAATATCTGAATTGGGTTGCTAAAGAATACATTAATCCATCATTCTTAGCTAAGAACTATGTGCTTACAAATGAATTCTTTAATTACCTTGGAACTTCAGAAAGTGAGTTTGATAAAGAATATCAAGAACACGTTAAACGTTCTAAAGATGGTGGTTTGCAATCATTAGAAAAAGGTCAATACTTAACTCAATTCTTGTCATTTAAGATGGCTGATAAAGAACTAACGGACAAAGAACTTAAAGAATTGTATAATAAAGTAGTTACAGATAAAGAAAAAATGCCATTTGTAAGCTTTAAATCAAACAAATCGGCTGTTTTCCAAAATGCAGTAAAAGAAAAAGTAATCGTACCTAAAGAAGTTGAAGATAAAGTAATGAAGCAAGCAAACATTACTAACAAAGATTTAGACTTTAATCATAAATTAACTGAAAATGATTACATGCCATTCTAATCAGGAGACCACTTTAAGTGGTCTTTTTTTATATTTAATTGACTATTACATTATTTGATTTATAAATATTAAAAGAAAAAATTCACTAAAAATAATTTGATTCGTTACTTATTTAAAGAAAGAAGGTGAATTATGGTCAAAAAATTATTTTTTCTATTACCTTTTATTTTTTTATCAGGGGCTATAAGTACCTCAGTAAATGCTGAGTATAGCAATACTTATGGACCTGATACTGAATACAACAAACCAGTAACAAGTAACCCAGACCTTGATAGTTTTTGTAAAAGTAAAGGAGGTAAAATAGATACCTCTACGGGTCTTAAACAATGTTTGGTTAAAACAAATCAAACATTTAAAAAAAATGAAAAAACCGTAATTAATAGCGTAACAATTAATCGTGGAAGTGTTTATGATGACACTTATAGAGTTGGGGATGTAGTTACTACGTATACATATAGCTACACTCAAATGAGAGTTTACGACGTTTATGCTGAAAAAAACTATAATGGTAGCGGTGCCGGTGAAGCAGGCACAATGGAACAACCAGAAGGTACTAAAAAAGAAACAAAAACCGTTACCGGTAACCATCCTCCATACGTTACAGTTTCGCTAAATTTTGGTTCTATTAACAATGGAATTAAAAAGAACTGTGCAGTGGTAGCTGGCGGTTATGGTGGAAGTAAAACTTTTTGTAAAGATACATACTATGTTAAACAAGTGACCATTACACCTACTGATAGTGGGCATCATTTAGAAGATGAGGGAGCTCCTACAGCAACATGTACAAAAACATACGGAGATAACAGTACAAAATCTTGTCCTCCTTCCCATACAACCTCTAATAAAGGTCAATACATTGAGCATAAATGGACGCATACAGACCCTATAACAGGGAAGAAGGATACAGATACAGCTAAACAATGGAACTTTAAAGATATTACATTAACAAATCCAGTTAGTGAAATAGTAGTGGACGCAGTTAGAGGTCTACAACCTGCTGATTCTCCTGTTACATGTAAACGTAATTACTATAACGGAGACACAAGGGATTGTACTGGTTCTATGACCGTAAATAAGAACTCTAATGGCTGGGGAACAGGTGGTGGAAAGCGCCGAGCTACTTGGAGCTATACATATACAGGTCCTTTATCTGGTCGTACTGATACAGAAAAGACCTATCGTGATTATTATTATGTAACGAGTGTTAAAGTAACAGGAACAAATAAAACCTATGTTACCACAAACGCAAAATATCCTGGTTCAGGAGAACTTAGCCTTACTGAAGAAGGGTATAGTGCTAGTTGTATGAAAACGTTTGGCAATGGCACAACAAGAAGCTGTGTAGATGGAGATATAACGAAGTCAGGAGGACAGAGCGGTAGCTCAGGTGGCGACTATCCAGCAAATGCTACACTTACTCATACACCAAATAAAAACGGATGGTCTCTTGGTGGAGGAGTTAGAAATAACTACTACCAATTCACAGAAAATGGACACAATGGCAGTTGGACAATTAAAATGTACTACGTAACAAAAGTTAAACTGTCTGGTGGAACAAGTGAATCCGCTAAAGTGAAAGTTCTTGAAACTCACAATCGTAACAGCAGCTTAGGTACACCAACCAAAACATCTGACCCGCAAGTAACAACTGGTTACACCGCTCCAAGCTGTTTGAAAACATATGGAGATGGTTCTAGTAGAGATTGTACCGGACAGATGGATACAAACTTAAACTATAATAACTGGAGTATGGGTGCTCCATATAGAAAAGCACGCTACATTTATAGAGAAAACGCTCATCAAGATGATTGGTTCATTACTTTAATGTACATTATGAAAGTAAATATAGTAGTGGGAAGTCCAAAAACATATCAGGACCAACCATATGGTACATATTCCTGTACAAAAACGTTTGCTGATGGCTCTTCTATGAGTTGTATGGATAAAATGTTTATCAACCAAGATACAGGTCAAAATAGCTCAATGGGTGGTTCTAGAAAAATAGATTATCGTTATGTTAATAACGGTTATCAGAGTACTAAAACGCAAACTCGTGTGTACTCTAGTAAAGTTACCATTACAGCTCCTGCAACTAGAGGAAAGACAGGATTTAAAGGTAAATACTACAGCAAAAACACATGGCAAGATGGTACTACTAAAGATATTTCGCTAATTCCTGATACATGGAAGAGCACTGTTTGTAGTACTGGTGAAGAAGTTAAGTATCTTAACTCTGTTTGGAGTTATACGGATGCTAAAGGGGATGTTCATGGTAACAGCTCTATTAATGAATTCTATATTACTGACCCAGTAGCTAAGCAATACTGTATCACAAGTACATACCCTGTATTTGGTCCAGTATACAACAATGGTCTGCCTCCAGCTGCGTATGCAAGTGACTCTAAGGCACCAAAAGAGGATAAGAAGACCTTTGACTTAATTGGAATAGATAAAGTGGAGTGGCAAGATAATACGGTTTATGTTCATGACGTAGATAAAAATAAGAACGGAAATAAACTAACAAATACATTCCCTGTCACAACAGCATCTGCGTTTAGCGGAAGCCAATCTGCACCAAGCTTTGGTTTAAGTCCAATACTAGCATTTAATAATAAGACGTATCAAACTGGACATTGGTATGACTTCAGAATGAAAGTTCACTGGAGCAATGGTTCTATAGAATATTTAGAAGATACTAGCAAATACCCTGAAGCTACGTGGCGTTTTAGAGATAAACAGGGCAATTACACATATAACTATGGCATCTATCCTGTGGGTGGCACAAATGGGTTCTTCCCATACAATTCGAATGACCATCGTTTATTATATGAAGGATGGAATGTATTGAGATTTGACATGTTCAGTGAGGCTGGAGTCCGAAAACCTTCAGCTCAGGCAGCAAGTCAATATGAACGTACATTTGTAGTAGCTCATGCGTGGGCGCACTCACCTAACAGCATTACAATAGCTGGTCCATCAGTGGTTGAAGACCCTAAAGTAACTAATGACTATATTGCTTATATAAACTGGAAAGACGGAAAAGGAATTAAGCAAGATGGTACTATTGTCGGTGCTAATAATAATCCATGGGGAGGCAATCATGGAACACGCACAAATGTAACAAATCTTTTAGACACCATTTGGCACAAAGAACAGCAATTATTGTCTACGCCAAGCAGTGGACCACTACAGGTATCATTCCCTGAGTTTGATGGAACTAAGTTTCATAGAACTATTAGTGTAAGCTGGGGAGATACGCATAGAACGTTACCTGGATTTAAATACTGGGATTACGTTTCTGGACAACTAGACGTATTATTTAGTCAGAATAAACCGATTGCTGATAGTTGTAATAAAGATGTGGTAAGTATGAATTGTCCTATACCAACCGATAACAACTATCGTTTCCCAGCTAACGATACAAAAGTATTTAACCGTACAACTGAATTCGGAATTCGATTCAACGTTACTGGAATTTCACAAGGAAGCGGAGAATAATAAGAAGAATCTCATGCCTATTACTAAAGTAGAGCATGAGATTCTTTTTTATTAAAATGAATGTAATTTTAATTTTTCACAACCTTATAAAACTCTTTACCTAGTTCTCTATTTTTTACTTTAATATCGAACTATCCCCTTGTAATTATTGGCGGAAAATGTAAAAGGAAACCATTTTTATTTTTTAAAAGGTATAATGGAAATGAGGAGGTGATTTTAATGGATAATTTACAAAAAGGTTTTTTCTTTCTTTTCATTGGTTTTGCACTACTAATTAGTACATTGATTTTTTCAATGAGTTCAACTGTTTACGGCGTAATTATTTTACTTAGCATCGTTTCAAACGTAACCGCTACTGCAATGTTCTTTAAACGCATTGCAGATAAACGAATGAATGAAGTAAGAAATTCAATTAAGCAATAATACATAATGGTAATTTAGTGTCTGTGGCTTTATATGCTATAGGCACTTTTATATTTTATAAGTAAAGAGTAAAAGCAGTGCATATTAACCAATTCACTTGTTTATTTTGAATTATTTAGAATATTATAAATGAGTATCATTATAGTTTAATTGATTGAAACGGAATTATATTCATACTATACTAAATATATGTAAATACATTATAAAGAGGAGATATTATGCCATCAGGAAAAATACACACAAGAATTAATTTTATATCACTTCCTGCTATATTAATAGCTTTAATGGCTTGGGGATTAACAAGCACCTCTTTTTACTTGTTTTTTGCCTTAGGCTTTGTAGTAGGTACATACCTTATTACCCCCGACATGGATACAAGAAGTGATTCTTATCGAAGATGGGGGATTTTTCGCTTTATATGGTACCCATACATGCGTTCAGTAAGTCACAGGTCGCCCATTTCCCACACCTTAATACTAGGAGATGTCTTTCGCCTCGTTTATTTAACAACAATACTATCCCCACTACTTATTGTTATTAATAAATACTTATTAGACGGTAACATTCTAATTTATGTTGAAGCATACAAATTTCAACTCTTATCTGTGGTTATCGGCATTATGGCAGCTAGTGCTATGCATATCATTGCGGATAACATAAGTACAAAAAGAAAAAGACTTGCTACTAAAAGAAGAAAGAGAAGAAAAAAGAAATAACGACCAAACACTCTTTGTCATCACTTATTCGTGTAACTAAAGGGTGTTTTTTCTATTTTCACAACAATTAGTAAACAGGGCTTTGTGAATATAGAAAACCGCATTTTAGGAGCTGTTTTCTTTATTTTAAAGAATTGCCTCAATCAGCTACTTTTACAGTAAATCTAGAAAACTACATTTTTAAATAAAATAGCATTTTAGACTAACTTTTTATGCTATTTTTATGGTAAAATCCACATATGTTTGTTGGCTCCAAGAAAAATTAGAAAAGGAGAAAATTCATGGAAAGTTCTATATTAAAGCTATGATGATGGCTGATGGAAACGAAAGTGTTGCAAATTATCTTACACCTCAAGCAATGGAGAAATATAATATAAAATAAACAATAATGGAGCGGAACTTCCGCTTCTTTTTTACACAAAATTAGATGTATGATTAAGGAGGAGCTATGAAGAAAATTCTACCGCTAGCTGTTATTACCGGTTTATCTTTCAGTTTGTTTGGGTGTGAACCTGATGCGCCTAATGCTAATGCTATTCAAAGTCACATGGAGCCTGCTATTAAAAACACAGACTTAGCAGGGTACATTCCCGAGATAGATAATGATGTTAAGTTTTTAGTAGCTAAAGACAAAAAGGCTGACGAATATCGTATTAATATTAACATAAAGGGGAATTCAGATTTTTCATCATTAGACCTGAGTGAAAAGTTTAGTGTTTTAGCCAGCAGTACAGATTCAATCGCTAACTCAAAATATTTTCCTAGGTGTGAAGACAACACATGTACATATGGAGAATTGACTGTAAAGACAAGTAATGGTGAAAAGTTAAAGATGAACATTAATAACAAATATGATGAGCCGATACTTTATGCAAACGGCACATCATACAAGGAATCATACTTTGCTAGCACAGATGAAAATAGTCAATAATTAAACCCCAGTGTAGACGCATTTGCTAATACATCTTCGTCATCGTTTCCGGCTTACATAAACGATGACGAATTTCATTCGATTTCTAGTTAAATTAATACTTTCTAGATTGTACTAGGTAAAGAACTCCCATACTTAGAGTTGTAATGCCACCTAGCATTACAACTAAATTAAAAATCACCAAACTTACCGTTCCTTCAAGTCCATTCCAATGCATAAAGAATGGAGAAATGAGCGGATAATTAAGGAATGAAAATAGAATTAGTACAATCCCAACCATTACTCTTGCCCTCTTATTCTTCTTAGTACCCACTAAACAAATTCCAATGATAAGAATAGCAATTAAGATAAGGACGAACACCAATTTTCTATTACCTCCTATACTTTATATCTCTAAAGCATAATCTTATTAATGGTTTAAGTCTTGCTTTATATCTTTATTAGGTAAATATCGATTTAATGCTATGAGAAGTGATGCAACAGCAAATAAAACTAGAAAGAAAGCTAATATTCCATAAGTAGCTCCTTCAAACCCTCTGATTATTACCAAACCTTTATAAAATAAAATACCAGCGGCAATAAGTGTTAAAACACTTGGCAAAACTCTTATAAAAATAGATAGCTTCACATCTCTAAACCATATTGTCAAAATTAATACTATAACACCTGGGATAACAGCGAGTAAGAACGGAGCCCAAATCATTATTTTACTAACCTCTATATAAGTGTAGTTCTATAAAATTAGTTTATTATTAACTTTGTGGGAATTATGGGCTATATCCATATCCAAAACCAAAAATGAATAAAGCTACCATAAAACCTAGACTTATTGGAATAATACTAAAACCTATAAACCACTTAAGTATTATTTCTTTTGTGAAACGAATTGTTCTTATGTATATAAACAAAAAGAAAATAGCAGCTGGTACAAGATAGGCGATGGTAATAATATTAGTCCAACCTGTATTTGTGTCCCAAAAGCTATCTGGTACAGGGGTGCCATTATATTTATAAGCTATATACTCCCGACCAATAATAAAAATCACAGCAATAGCCAAAAAGTATATAGTGAATATTTTTTTATATAGCGGTTTTGTACTTTTAGGAATTAATACATATAAGAGAGTAACTACGACAATAAGAAGTAGCGGTAAATACTCTAGAAATTTCATTTGCGTAACCTCTTCTCTACTTTATAAATGCACTTTCTATCCTAACACACTAATATATACAATTCTAGAATATATTAACTATGTATTTCAATACATTTATTCATTGTATGATGATTTTCTATCAAAAGATGAGAATCTTCACCTGAAGATTATGTGCCACAGGTTACAATAGCTGTAGCCAAAAAGTTTGGTATTATTGAGCAGGAAGCACTAGATATTTACGTAAGCAAATCCTATATTTCTGCTCAATAATAAACAGATAAAAAATATTAGGGTTGACCTAATATTTTTGTTTTCAACTACTTTATGAGTATGCTATAATGAACGTCTGTTGTATAAAGTAAGAACCAAATTTAACCCTCATGAGAAAAGGAGAACTCCGTCAATGGTTCTCCTTTTCTTTATATATTCATCGTTTAACCTATATTAACAATAGAAGGGAAGGTTCTTTTACTTAATGTTGATGTAGAAGTACTAAGACAGGCTAAAGAAGTTTATATGCAGATGTCTAAAGTGAGTAACTTTAGCGATATAACTAAACTAACGAAGCAGTGGTGGTGGTGGTGGTGGCATTTCAATAAAATTGTTAGCAGAGAACTACTAGTTAATTTTCATATTCAAACAAGAATTGTAGTGAAGAATGACCTTGAGTAGCAAGTGTTCAACCGTTAAAGCATCATAGTATGTTTTAAAGTTACTTTTGTTATCTAGCTAACGTTATTTATTTAAACCCACGCTAAGGTCTTCAAAATAAGAGTACCAACGATAATACAGTTAAATTTTTAAGGCTTTACAGTAAAAAAAAGAACCGCTTATAAACAAGCGGCTTTATAGTTTTAATTTTTAATTTTATTTTTAAATAGTTCGATATTATGATAAAGGCTTGAAGTGGATGAATATACTGGAAGTCCGTTTTCCATCACAATCTCAACTTTATCTTCAGAAACGTAAGAAATGCTCTTAGCGCCAGGTACAAAAGGCAAAATATCTCTTTTATATTTATCATTAAGACAATTTACGTATTCCTTTTCCCATGCATTAATTAATTGTGCATCATTAAAAAGGTTTGTAAATCCTATTTCAATTAAAGCATTCTTTACATCATCTATCCCAAAAGCTTCTTCCCCAATTGAATTCCACTCAAAACCATCTAAATAAGTACATTCATAATTTGAAACATTACTATCAACCATAGGTAAATCGTCTTGAGAGTCAAATCGTTCATTTATAAAAATATCCAAGTTGAAATTTCTTTTTTTTACCTCGTAGATTTTGCCCATTATAGCATCAAGTGAAATTTTGATAACTACAATGTCTTCATGACCATATTTACCAAATAATTTATTCATTTTTGCTTCTTTTAAGTGTAATTCTTCAATCGAATCTTTATTCTCTAGATTTAGTAATAGTTGAAATTTATTTAATTGGTCTGCTAATTCCTCGAAAATTTCTTTTGGTGCGGGTACAAATGTCATTTTTAAAACTCCTTTTAATTTTTAAAGATTCTACCACGTATTAAGCTAAAGTGTGAAAAATAGGTTATCTTACTGTTTTGGTAGAATACTTCTTCTTAATTTGGTATAATAACGCAGTTGCAGAAAAAATAGGTATGCAATCTTTTTAATAAGCCTGTACATTTACTTGTATTAGGTCTTTATTTTTCGCGTTTTCAGTAAGAAAAGACAATATGTTGCTTGCAAATACATATTAATTTGCAGAATTTATAAGCAAACTCAAAAAAATGAATATGTGATACATATAACGGAGGAATATATGAAGAAAAAGATTAGTGCAGCAGTCATTGCGGGAGCATCTTTGCTAATGTTAACTGCTTGTAATTCAGAAACACAGAGTAAGCACCCTTTCGGAGAAAAAATTATTCAAAAAGTAGCAGAAAAAGACCCGTTTTATAACAAACCAACAATGCTTTCAGCAAAAGAGAGTGAAAAACAAGCTAAAAAAGCTCTCCAGTCACTCTACAGCAAGATGGATAATTCAGATACAGTTGCAGTTGAAACCTCTTTAAATTACTATATTGGAGATTCTAAGCACCCAAATGCTGATGAACCAATCGCTTATGAAGACTTTATGCAGAAATATAGACACTTTAATATGCACTCTAATACCGAAATAAGCGTAATTCCTAAAAAAGAATGGTCAGCAGAAGCATTAAACCAATACGGTAAATCTGGCGAGAATAACATTCTTTTATTCTCTAAATATACAGGAAAAGAACATGCAGAACTGAGTCGTTTGGTCGTTATGACGCGAGCTGGAGACGGAAAGTTCTACTTGCGTGAAATGATTGATTTGCACGACAAAGATAAGGATAGTCGTTTAACAAGCAAGCTACTAAATAAGTACAAATTTATGTAGAGTATAAAAATTTAAGAGTAAAAGAGTTGTATATCGGGTATTAATAGCTTCTGCCAGCATTAAAGGCGGATTAGATAAAGAGACAGAAGGTGGATACTTTCTGCAAGTTATTTAAAAATAGTAGTTAATTAAAATTGGTGCTAACTGTACACCAGATAGTACCTTTTGTTTTGAGAAAATTGCAGTTTAAGCAATTAGAGCTGCTAAGCCTAAAATTTAGCACTATAACTACTATCATTACCCCCTAAATTTGCTAATACTGCTATAATAAAAGAAAAACGGCGGATAAATAATGGCGTTATCTAAAAAAAGTATATATTGCAATTGCGAAAATAGATATTATCCATGTTTATGGACGTTAAAGGGAGAATTAGATTATGAATGAATTATATATGCAATATAAAAAAAATAACCATTTGTATGAATTAGAAACGTATAATGATTTAGTTAAAATTACTCGAAACAAAAAAATAATACATCTTCAGTTTCAATACATGACATCCCATAGCGATTTAGAAGAAAAAGGTTTTAAAAACCTTAATGATATTGTAGGTGACTTTTCATCTTATATTGATTTTTGTGAAGAGAACCAGTACTATAACAGAATTTCTTTTGATGACGATGAATGGAGCAAACATACTAAAATTTATGCAAAAATTATATACAAAGATGGGGGAAATAAATACTTTGGATTAAAACGACAAGTAGATTCTATTCAAGGTAGCATGGCTAATTCTAGAACAAACAAGGTAATAACTGAATACTGTACGTTTTCAACTCAACCGAAGAAAAATAAGATTGAGACACCTATAGAAGAAAAAACATGGACAGCAGAGCAAGTTCGAGATTATTTAAACCAAGAAAACTCTGTTACCATGTACAAGTAAGAAAGTAAAGAAAGCTTTCCATTAAGGAGATTACAATGAAAATATTGTGTTTTTTTGGCGTACATCTATATAAAACTATTTTTATCCCTTATTCAGACCAACCGTTTTTAACTAACCGCGTTGAAGATGAATTATGTGTGGAAGAAGGTAAATATGCAATTAAATGTAGATGTTGTAACAAAGAGAAAAAATGGACATTTTAATAATAAAAAACCGCTTCAGTATTGTGTATAATACTAAAGCGATTTTTTATTATGGTTTACTTAGTTTTAAACTTACTTATCATTTCTTCTAGTTTCTTAGATGTTTCACTTAAGTTATGGGCTACCTCTACAATTTGATGAATGTCTTCATCAGTTTGTCTTACTCCATTTGCAATTTCAGTAGCAGACTTCGAGGAATCCTCAGAAATTCTTATGAAAGGAGTGAGAGAACTCATAATTTCTACGCTACGAACAGACATATTTTCTACAACCTGTGAAACCCCTGAAATTTGTTCGGCAACTGATTCAACAGCAGTATTAATTTCGTCAAATGTCACACCGGCATCTTTTACTGCAACAATACCTTCTTTTACTTTGAGTACACCATCAGTTACTTCTTTTACTGCATTTTGAGTTTCAATTTGAATTTCTTCAACCATTACACTTATTTTACCGGCAGCTGTATTAGTTTGTTCCGCTAGCTTTCGAACTTCATCCGCTACAACAGAGAATCCTTTTCCAGCTTCGCCAGCACGAGAAGCTTCAATTGCTGCATTAAGTGCAAGCAAGTTTGTTTTATCTGAGATTTCACTAATAGCATGAGTAATTTCGTTTATTTGACTTGTTTTGTTATCTAACTTACCAATTACATCAGCCGTATGTGTAACAATTTTACTTAGGTAGTTTATCTTTTCAACAGCACTATCTACAACTTCTTTTCCTTTTTGTGACATAGCCGAAGATTCTTGAGAGGAAGCGGCTACTTCTTCACTGTTTGCAGCGACTGTTTGAATTTCCGCTGTTAGGTTATTAATCATATTAACCATCATATGGACACCTTTAAGTTGTTCATTAGTGGTGTATGAAATAGTCCCTACTTCATTCGTAATGAGATTGCTTACCTTTTCTGTATTTACAGCACTGTTATTTAACGTGTTTGTAGTTGTTTTAACTAAGTGTGCACTTTCATTTAACTGCTCTACCATTTTACGTAGATTTGCAACAGTTACGTTAAAGTTTTGGGATAAAGAAGCAATTTCATCTTTTCCGCTAATTTCTACTTCATGATGCAATTCACCCTTAGCAACACGGGATACAAAACTGTTTAATTTAGTAATAGGCTTAGTTATACTGCTGCCAATTGCGTATGTAATAATAAGACCAATGA
>Ga0209463_1000854_pt1 | contig 20574 bp, 17 predicted proteins | sample AgamicMgSfrz_FD_187169 | JGI IMG/M metagenome (GOLD analysis project Ga0209463, IMG submission 187169) | Agave microbial communities from Guanajuato, Mexico - Mg.Sf.rz (SPAdes) (version 2) | ecosystem: Host-associated > Plants > Phyllosphere > Phylloplane/Leaf | place: Guanajuato, Mexico... | reverse complement strand
TCATAGTAGATTCTCCTTATGGCGCTGTGTTGATTGGTCTTGATACATGCATCATAATGGAGGATCTTTTTTTATGCAATCCCCTAAAAACTAATCCCACAGGAATGCTCCTGTGGGATTAGCGAGACAGTCTGAGACCCTGCAGGCTGTAAGCCGAAGCGGCTCAGCGCGAGCCCCACGGAAAGCGAACCCCTGGAGCGGAAAGCAACATCCCTATTCAAAGAGACTAATAAATATACTATATACAAACTTTTATTTTAAAATTCAGGAGTTTGTCTACAGTCTGAAATATATCTGGATATATTCTTTTAATTTCATTACTTCTCCCCCTCTGTTTCTTTCATTTTCTCTCCTCAAATATGTATTCATTGCTTCTCTACGAAAAACTTGATCATTTGGTCTCACTTTATTTTAACTTTTTCAGAGAATTGTCGTTTAATCAGGAATCTTTATAACCTCGATACACTCTAATTTTTTGAAATGAAATTAAAGTAGGACAAGGAGCCTTTCCCCCTCGTCCCAATTGGTTACAAATACTTCCCTGTATAGGATTGTGGATTTTTCACGATTAAATCTGGTGTTCCTTCACCAATAATTTGACCACCTTTCTCTCCTCCCTCTGGACCCAAATCAACAATCCAGTCTGCTCCTTTAATCATTTGGCTATTATGCTCCACCATGATAACGGTATTTCCAGCATCCACGAGTCGATTCAACAGTTTTAATAATTGAGTAACATCATTTGGATGCAATCCAGTTGTTGGTTCGTCCAACAAATACAGTGAACGCTTGTTTCCTTGTTTTAATAGTTCTTTTGCTAGTTTTAAGCGTTGTCCTTCCCCACCTGATAGGGTAGTTAATGATTGTCCCATTTTTAAATATCCTAAGCCTATCTCAACAAGTAAATCGAGAATCTCTTTGACTTTTTTCTCTTCTTTAAAAATGCTTAAACAATCCAGAATAGAACTTTCAAGTATATCATTAACAGAGAGCTCCTTATATTTTACGGATAGTACTTCTTGTTGAAATCGTTTGCCATGACAAACTGGACAAACTATCTCCATCTCTGGAAAGAAAAGCATATTTGTAGTTACATACCCTAATCCTTGACAGTTTTCACAACGCCCACCAACAGTATTAAAGGAAAAATGCTTTGCTGTTAGCCCTCTTTCTTTTGCAGCTTCCTCTTTAGCAAAAATATTTCGAATCTGTGTAAACAGATCAACATATGTTGCTATATTAGAGCGTTTCATTCGACTGAGTGGGGATTGACCGACTATGATCATCTGGTTAAAATTTTCAAGCCCTGTTACTTTCTCAAAACCCTCATGAATCTTTTCATTTCCCTTTGCTAATACATCAAAAACAAGTGACGATTTTCCTGAACCAGACACACCTGTCACAGCTGTAAGACAACCAGTAGGAAAAGATACCGTAATATCCTTTAAATTATGAGCAGTTGCATGGTGAACGACTATTTCTTGTCCCATCCCTTCTCGATATGTTTTCTTGATTCCTCCTTCTTCACGTAGATATTTCCCTGTCACAGATTCTTCTTGATTCATTAATTCCTTTAATGTTCCCTGGCCAACTACGTTTCCACCTAACTTACCTGCTCCTGGTCCAATATCAATAATGTGGTCTGCTTCCTTCATTACATCTACATCGTGCTCAATGAGTAAGACAGTATTCCCTAAATCCCTCAGCCTTTTAAGGATGCTTATTAGACCTAAAGTATCCTTTGGATGAAGTCCAACAGTTGGCTCATCCATAATGTAAAGTACACCCGTTAATGCTGAATCAAGAAGGGCAGATAATCTTAATCTTTGTGCTTCTCCTCCCGATAGGGTGATAACTTGCCGATCTAATGTTAAGTAGCCTAAACCTATTTTTATTATTCTAGTAAGTTTCGTTTTCATGTCTTGTATAAAGGTTTCAACAAGTAAATAGCTTTCTTTGTCTAATGCTCTCTCCAGATGCAGAATCCAATGGAACATTTCTTCCAAGGAATGGCTAACCAACTTGGGAATCGTCCTATTTTCTACAGTTACGTTTCTACTTATTTCATTTAGTCGTTCACCATTACATTCAGGGCATACTTGAGTATAAAAATATTCATCTGCCTCAGAGGATGAACCGGATTTTTCTGCAAATCGTCTCCACATTCCTGTTAGAACACCCTCAAATTTCCCTTTATTCACAGTCTTTGGAGGCTTCTTATCAGGAAAGTACTCTTTCACTTCATCACTATCAACACCATAATATAGAATTACCCTTTGTTCTGGGCTGTATTCCATTAACGGAAGCCCTTCTTCAATTGGCACACCATAATAAGACATGGCGGCTTTTACTACCGCTATTTGCCATTCTGCATAGCTCCCTTTCCATAAATCAACTGCTCCTTCCTCAATAGAAAGTGGTTGATGAAAGACAGATTCCAGATGTATGTTGACTGTCTCACCTAAACCTTTACAGGTAGGACAGGCTCCTTCAGACTTATTATAAGAAAAATGGGTCCGTGTTAATTTTTCCATCCGATGATGACAATTGGAACAGAAAATGTATTCTTTAAAACTACCTGCCTCTTTCTCAATATCTTCTGCATTAAATGTCGGATCAATTTTATGACTACAAACGGGACATAACCTCTCACCAAGTTTTTCAAAAATCATCCGTAAACTCGTGTACATATCTGTTACAGTACCGACCGTTGAACGTGGGTTTCTATTTGTAATTTGTTGGTTGATGCTAATGGCTGGAGAAAGTCCGCTCATTGTGTCAACCTTTGGTTTATTGATTCCTTGTAAACCCATCGATTCTAAATACTGTCTCTGACATTCCTTAAACAATGTATCCATAGCTAATGTAGACTTTCCTGAGCCAGAAGGACCTGTTAATACGACTAGTTTATTTTTTGGAATAGTTACCGACAGGTTTTTGAGATTGTTTTCTTTAGCACCTTTTACAATAATTACGTCATTCAAACTTAACGCCTCCTTTTCAACTTCTAAATTAAGCATACAACATTTATGCAAGTGCAGATATTTATGGATTATGGTACTATTATGACAGCTTTCAAATAAATAAAGCCGTCATGGTACTATAATGTTTTAATTTAATCTTAAGTTGGAGGTTCATATGGAACTTAGACCAATAGATATTGCACAAAAATTAGATGTTGGAACAAGCGCATTACGTCATTATGAAGAATGGGGTATTGTACCAAAATCCAAGCGAAAGCCAAATGGTTATCGTATTTATACAGAAGAACATGAGGCATATTTCCAATGTATACGAGCAATGTATCATGGTTTTGGGATGGCAACTGTCCGAAAAATAATGCCCATGATTCAACAGAATAAATTTACACAAGCATTATGGGAAGTAAATAGAGTCCAAGCAGATTTATTTCAAAAAAAAGAACAAGCAACAAAGGCACTGGAAATATTGAAACCTGAAAATATGCAAAGGTTCATGGATAAAAGAAACAAAAAATGGTATACGATTGGCGAAGTGGAAAAGGAGATTGAAGTACCCGCTACAACTCTTAGGCATTGGGAAAAGGAAGGATTGATTAAACCTCGTAGAAACCCAGAAAGTGGATATCGCATTTATAATCGCGAAGATATTCGTAGGTTATTAATTATTCGAACTGTGCAATCATCGGTTTACTTGCTTGATATAGTTCGAGTGGTAATGGGCAAAATCAATCAGCATAGTATTTCTGAGGCACGAAAAATTACAATGGAATCATTAGCATATATGGATTATCAAATCGATCAACAGCTTCGTGGAGCACATTACTTATACAAATTAATAGAATTGCTCAAGAAAAAAGAAAATGATACTTAAATTTGGTTCATCACCGAACCTTGGATTGATTTCAGGGAAGATCAACCTTACACTAAATTTCCCATTTACAAATCATGGATAACTGATCATCTTTTAAGGCAGCAGTGAGATCCCCACCCATTTTGGTCATCAGGCTTTTAGCAATGGATAACCCTAATCCTGTACTTTTTTCCGTTCTCGTTTTATCTGCTTTATAAAATCGATCAAAGAGATGATTAATATCATGTTCATTGAGCTGTTCAACATTGTTACTTATAACTAGTTGTACAGATGATTGCATTTTCTCGAGACGTATGGAAACATTCCCATTTGAATGTTTAATAGCATTGACCACTAAGTTTTCTATCACTCTTTTTACTGCCGAGGAGTCAGCTATGATATTTATCTCTTCTTCTGGAATATGAAGGGCTGGCTCCAGACCATGCTGATAAAATTGTTCATAAAATCCTACCAGAACTTCTAAAACTAACTGGCTCAAATTTACTTTTTCAGGCTTTAATGGATAATCGGCAGATTCAATAATTGACAACTCAAAGAAATCCTCTAATAGAACCTTCAATCTCAACGCACCGCTTTTTACAACTGCAGTATACTCTGCTTTTTTCTCTGCGGATAATTCAGTGGACTCTAAAAATTGAATATATCCTAAAATAGATGTCATTGGAGTCCGAATATCATGAGAAATATTAGCAATTGCTTGCTTTAATTCATTCTCTTTACGCCGTTTTTCTGCGTTTGCCTGTTTCGTTACATCAATTTGAATGTTTATTTCTTTCACAAGCTTTTCCATATCCTTGTCAAAAAAAATTAGATCAACTTTTTTATCAGTTTTATTATTGTTTAACTCGTTCAATTGCTTTTCAGCTCTTTTTATTTCCCTTTTCAACAACAAATAGCGAGTGAGAACAACAACAGTGATTACTATTGAAATGACCGCCATATAAATAATATTTCTCACCCGCTTTCTTTTTTATTTTATTTCCTTTCGTTGAAACACAAAACTGCCTATAAGTCCAATTACAATAAATGTCATGACGGGCACCAGCAATAGCTTAAGGAATTCTCCATTCCCAATATTAGGTTTACTAATATCTAAAAATAGCTTAAACACTGAATAATTGAAGATGGTTTCAAACAAGGAAAACTTTTGGCTTAAAGCATATAGGATACTATCAAAGAGAATAAAAAACAAAATTAAAAAACCTATTGTCTTGCCACTGTCTGTAAATATAATCGCAACTAAAGCCATAATAGCAGAAAATGCCGATGCATAAAGGATGGTTAATCCGATGGTACGAACAAAGTAGCTCAGTTCAGGCATATCATTGAAACCAGAAAAAATGGCTGTAATTCCAGTTATGACAATTGGGAATATCAGTGAGATAATCGCAGCACCTATTGAAAAGACTAATAATTTAGAAGAAAAAAGACGAAATCTACTGTTACCAGAAGCAGTCATACTTTTCATTGTTCCAATTGAATATTCGCTAGAAATAAAGAAACCAGCTTGAATACAAGGTACTAGTCGGACAATATAATTATTTCCTCCAAGTGCTGTATACGTGTATAATTCTTTTACGGAAACTAGCTCCGAACTAAAGGCTCCATCATTAAAAAAGATTAGCATAGGATAAAAAGCGGCTGAAGCAATTAGCCCATAGACCAACGTCCAGAAAGACCGATCTTTCCTCAGCTTAAAAAACTCAAATTTCAGTAGGTTATCCATGGTGAACACCTCCAATTCGATTGGCAAAATATGATTCTAAGTCTTCACCCATTGGCATAAATTGTTCCATTATTAACCCTTCGTCCGATAGTGTTTTTGAAACTTTCCCTGGCGTATCCAAATAGCGAAATAGCTTGATTGTCCCGTCTGGAAGGACCTCATAATGTGTTGTCTCAAGACGAGTTTCAATAATGGTTGCTGCTCTATCAGGATTATCCACTTTAATATGAATATACTGTTGGCATTTCTTATTAAGCTCATTTACGGTTAATTGTTCCAATAATTCCCCTTTATGAATGATTCCATAGTGGGTGGCAAGTAAATGAAGTTCACTTAAAATATGACTTGATATTAAGATTGTAATTCCATATTCATGATTGAGTTTCTTCAATAACTCTCGTATTTCCACAACGCCCATCGGGTCAAGACCATTGATAGGTTCATCAAGGATTAAGAATTCTGGATCACCTATCAACGCAATCGCAATTCCAAGTCTTTGTTTCATTCCTAATGAAAAATTCTTCGTCTTCTTTTTTCCGGTATCTTGGAGCCCAACGATCTCAAGTGTCTTTTGAATACATTCCTTCCCAGGAATCCCTTTTAACAGTCTGTGTGCTTCTAGATTTTCAGCTGCACTCAAATGAGGATACAAAGCTGGGCCTTCAATAATCGTTCCAATTCGCTTTCTAGCTTCAATAAGCTCTCTTTCATTATTTTGTCCAAATAACTCGATCTTCCCCATAGTCGGACAAGCAAGACCTGTTACTAATCGAATAAGTGTTGATTTACCCGCACCATTTTGTCCAATAAATCCATATATGGAGCCTTTTTTTATCGTAAGATTTACTTTATTAAGGACCAATTGATGTTTATATTGCTTTGATACGCTATGCGTTCTAAGTACATACTCGACCATATCCTTTCCCTCCCTTATGTGATGCTTTTAATTTAAAAAAGAAATCATAAAAAAGAGTTAAGAAAAGTCTTAAGAAAGTCTTAAGTTTGCAACTTATATCCGACTCCCCAGACTGTCTCAATATAGTCTTCATTTGGATTTGCCTTCGATAATTTACTTCTGAGGTTACTCATATGAACACTTATCGTATTATCATCTCCATAGTATTTCTCATTCCATACGCTCTCAAACAGATTCGCTTTCGTGAAGACTTTCTGAGGAAAAGACAAAAGAAGTGTTAAAATGGCATATTCTCTTGCTGTAAAAATAAGGGCTTTTCCATTTACATATACTGTTTGCGAATCCCTATCAATATAAATATCTTTATACCTTAACTCTTTACTAGGAGGAGCCTGGCTCATACGTCGATATCTACGTAAATGGGAATCAATCCTCGCAGATACTTCCTCTATATCAAAGGGTTTCGTAATATAATCATCTGCCCCTGTTCTTAATGCGTCGATTTTGGTTTGCTGCTCCCCCTTCGCTGATATAATCATGACAGGAACAGGTATCTCCTCACTTATTTTTGCAAGAAGCTCTTCTCCGGACATTCCGGGAAGCATCAAATCCAGCAACACCATATCCCAGTCTCGTTTTTCCAAGTAAAGCAAAGCTTCTGTTCCAGAATAAGCAGGCTGAGGGATATAATCACTATTTCTTATAATATCGCATAACAATTTATTGATATCATTATCATCTTCCACTACTAAAATTTTTATTTGTTTCTCCATTTTATCTACACCTTATTATTTGATTTATACATTTCTAATAAACTTCTTCTATTCGAATAACAGACCTCAAAGAATGTATTCTATTTTGAAGCATTTATATTTTCCTCACTCGACATCCTTTTTATAGAATTATTGTATTATAAAACATTCAGATATTCTAATTAACACAATAAAGTCTGTCCAGATAGTAACATATTCCATTAATAATATAACTTTCATAATTGATGGAAAGAGGCAATAAATACAATGGGCCATGTTATTAACCCTTATTTAACAAGGCATATTGGGCATAGCAAAAAGCTGGATCACTATTGGATCCAGCTTGGATTCTTATTGAATTAAACTTACCTAGTTCTTAAATATACTATTAAAAAAAATCTTAAGTATGATTAAGAAGGATCAGAGAATTAATTCCTTCTAAATTAGTGCAATAAGGGAAATATCACATTTATTAAAACGACAATGGATCTACTGCCTTAAATGTTCAGAATCATTTCTGAGCATTTTTTTGTGAATTTATTTAGTAGAGCCTATATACCGATCTCTAGCTGCACCTAAACCAAATATCAGAAGAAGTATCGACGCACCAACCAAAATGAAAAGTGGAATAGTCCAGCTATTCGTTACATCATGTAAATATCCGAAGAGGGTTGGACCGATAGCAGCGAGTAAATAGCCAACTGATTGAGCCATACCAGATAGTTCTGCAGCCTGCCTAGCATTCTCTGTTCGCAACCCAAAAAACATCATCGCCAAACTGAATGCAAAACCTCCTCCAATACCGAGCATGACGATCCAACAAACAATTAAGCGCAAATTTCCGTAAATTAGTCCAAGCGTTCCAGATAAAAGTAAGATAGTTGTTATAGTAACTAAGAAACGCTGACTTTTCATGCGCCCCGCAATAATTGGAACGATAAAAGTAAATGGTAGCAAAGCTAATTGCATAACAGAAAGTAACCAGCCAGATTGATCCGAGCTTATTCCTTGCTGCTTTAAAATCTCAGGAAGCCATGCGATAAGTATGTAGAACACCATGGATTGTAGTCCCATAAATAAAGTCACTTGCCAAGCTAGTACGGAACGCCACAAATTCACATTACTTTCAAGCGCTTGATTTTGAATGTCTGTTGTTGCTCTGTTTTGCCGTTTGATTTGAGGTACCCATAATACAATCGATATAAAGCTAAGCATCCCCCAAATTCCCATTGCTCCTTGCCAACCAAATCCTAACCCAACGGCAATCGGAACACTAATTCCAGAAGCAATCGCACCTAATAAGTTCATAGAAATGGAATACACACCTGTCATTAAGCCAATTCGTGTTGGAAATTCTTGTTTAATAAGGCTAGGTAGTAACACATTAGAGACTGAAATTGCTAATCCTAACACAGCAGTACCAATATATAAAGTAGCAACTCCTGACAGAGAGCGTAAAATAATTCCTATTGTAAGAAAGATGATGGAAATTAGAATAATTACTTCTACACCAATTTTTCGCGCCAATTTAGGGACAATAGGTGAAAAAAGCGCAAAAGATAATAATGGCAATGTCGTAATCATACCTGCCAATGTGTTTGAAATGTGAACTTCATCCCTTATAATACCTACTAAAGGACCCACTGAAGTTAAAGGAGCCCTTAAATTAACCGCAATAAATATAATACCTACAATAATCATCCAAACTGCAGACTTACGAACAATTGGATTTGATTGTATATGTTGATTACTCATGATTTCCCCCTAGTTAATTTTTGACCGTTCGAACAAAAAATATATTATAATATATAAAAACAATAATATTAAACAATATAATATAACGAATGAAACTTGTCCAATCTTTTTTTAAGAAATAAAAAGAGCCTCTAACCACTTAAGTGATAGAGACCATTATAGAGGAAAAATAAAGCATTAAATCCCATATTTCAATAAAATATGGAGAACAACCACTTTATTCGTATTATTTATATAAGTATGCACCCCATTCGCATTAAAACTAATAGTGTCATATTCATTTAATGTGTATGACTCATCTTCTACATTAATTGTAATCGTCCCTGACATTACTGTCGCAAGTTCGGTTGTATCATGATGATGTTGCTCTGGATGATAGGAACTATTCGGTTGTAAATATGCTCGATACATTTCAATCTCATCATTTGAATTTTGAAATATTGGTTCAACTGCCCAATTCCCACCATCGCCCGCAATTCTTAACCCGCTCCCAGCTCGAGATACATTCACACTTTTTTCAGATGAAAATAAAGCCATGAGAGGAATAGATAAACTTTTGGATATTTTCCATAACATCCCGATTGTTGGATTGGTTTCTCCACGCTCTATATTTCCAAGTGTCAACTTACTCACACCCGATATCTCTGATAAATTTTCGAGGCTTAACTGCCTTTCCTTTCGCAATCTTTTAAGTACTGCTCCAACTTGGATAACTACCTGTTTTGAATCATCTTTATCTAAATTCATTTTCATCCTCCAACACGAAAGTATGATTAACGATTTATATATTATAGGTTACAAAATACTAATAAACCAACTATATTGTATATCATTTTATATAATCATCCATACTCACAGTAATAAAATTTTCTATTTCAAAAACTATTAAGTAAAATCTAGAAATATAGATTTATGTATAAAAATAACTGGATGAACTTTTAAATTCAGTAAAATGGCAAAATTAATAATGAGGTTTACTAATTTAGGAAAAAAAACGAAGGTCTACCGGAATAGTAACCGGACAGACCTTCGAATTTAAGTCACTCCACCGTAACACTCTTAGCCAAGTTACGTGGTTTATCTACATCACAGCCTCTATGAAGTGCTGCATAGTAAGCAATTAATTGTAATGGTACTACAGAGATAAGGGGTGTTAACAGATCGTGCACAGCTGGTACGATGTAGCGATCGCCTTCCATTTCTAACCCTTTCATGGAAATGATACATGGGTTTGCTCCGCGGGCCACTACCTCTTTTACGTTACCACGTATGCTTAAGTTAACACTTTCTTGTGTTGCTAATGCGATAATAGGTGTTCCATCTTCAATCAAAGCAATTGTTCCATGCTTTAATTCTCCACCTGCAAAACCTTCTGCTTGGATGTAAGAGATTTCTTTTAATTTTAATGCACCTTCAAGTACAACATAATAGTCAATACCACGTCCGATAAAGAAAGCGTTTCTTGATATTTCAAGATACTCTTTAGCAATTGCTTCAAGCTCTTCCTTATCTTCAAAAATGACTTCCATAGCATTAGCGATGATGCCTAGTTCATGGATAAGGTCAAAATCCACTTCATAGCCCTTACTTTTTGCTGTCACTTCTGCAAGGATAGATAATACAGCCATCTGTGAAGTATAAGCTTTCGTTGAAGCTACAGCAATTTCAGGACCTGCATATAATAATAAGGTATGGTCAGCTTCACGAGACAGTGTAGAGCCTGGTACATTTGTGATCGTTAAAGTTGGATAACCCATTTCTTTCACTTGCACTAGTACTGCTCGGCTGTCTGCTGTTTCTCCACTTTGCGTAATGAAAATGAACAAAGGCTTTTCTGAAAGCAATGGCATATTGTAGCCAAATTCACTAGCTACATGAACTTCAACTGGAATTTTTGCTAATTTCTCAATAAATTGCTTTCCAAGAAGACCAGCATGATAAGATGTACCAGCAGCAATAATATAGAGACGATCTGCTGCGTTTACAGCATCAACGATAGCCGGATCAATTTTTAACTTACCATCTTTATCTTGGTATTCTTGAATGATTTTGCGAATAGCTAATGGCTGTTCGTCAATTTCTTTTAGCATATAATGAGGATATGTGCCTTTTTCAATATCACTAGCATCCAATTCCGCAGTATAAGCTTCCCGGGAAATAATTTCTCCCTCTAATGTCTCAATGGTTACCGCTTCTTTTGTCACGATTACAATTTCTTTATCTACTAATTCCACATATTGATCTGTTACTTGAAGCATAGCCATTGCGTCACTAGCAACGACATTGAAGTTTTCTCCTAAACCAATCAATAGTGGGCTTTTATTTTTTGCCACATATATCATGTCTTTGTTTTGCTCATCTAATAAAGCAAAAGCATAAGACCCTTTTAATAATTTTAATGTTTGAACAAAAGCAGCCTTTACATCGCTTCCTGTCTCAACAAAATGTTCAATAAGCTGAACTACTACTTCTGTATCTGTATCACTTTTTAACGAAACGTCAGAAAGGTACTCTTTCTTTAGTAAGTCGTAGTTCTCAATTACTCCGTTATGAACAATGGTGAAACGTTCTGAAGCACTTTTATGTGGATGAGCGTTCAATCTGCTTGGTACACCATGTGTTGCCCAGCGTGTATGACCAATTCCTGCAGGTGCAAACACATCTTCGTCCACAATATTACGAAGATCTGCAATTCTTCCTTTTTCTTTAAAAACTTGCACTCCTTCTCCATTGCTTAAAGCAATACCAGCTGAGTCATAGCCTCTATATTCAAGTTTTTCTAAACCTTTTAATAAAATCTCTTTCGCATCCTGGTTTCCAATATAACCAACAATTCCGCACATACTTCTTTTCCTCCGTTCTAAGGGAGCAAGAAGTCACTATTTAGGGAACAAACTTGCTCCCTTACCTCTGATTATTTTTTTCATAAATCATATTACTTTTCATTGTTAGATTTTCTACTTATTCATCCACTTTCTCTGGGAATAAGCATGTAAAATCGAAGCAATGTAAAATGATACAACTTAAAAGAAATGCTTATATTATTAGCATGCCCTACTCTTTGTGCATTAAGTTGCCTTAATGTTTTAAAGTAGTACTTACGATTGGCTAACACAACCGGGAGGCATCCGCCGAAAAATCGATAAACCTCCTCCTCGTCAACTAGTTTCGTGTCGTCCATCACTAGTCCAGGCGCTTCATTTTCCTATTTCCACTCCTATCCTCCTTTTTCACATAATGGCTTTTTTCCAAAAGCAATTTAATCATACCCTACCTCGATTCCCCTCGTCAAATACATTCCTGTGACAAAACCGTAAATTTTATATTTCTCTATTTGCAGTAGGATATACCTCTGACACGAAAGCGGAAATAAAATCATAATAGGGTGAAAAGCATTTAATTTCTTAAGTGCCCTTCACCCTAATAATGTATTCTATCGTGCTATATTTGTTCCTAATTGCATAGATATTAGTATAAGTTCCTTATGTTTAAGCTTACTCTTCTGGTAAACCCATTTCATTTTTAACTACTTCTGAAATAACATTTACATAGGCTTCACATAATTCCTCTGTTGGAGCCTCAGCCATAACGCGTACAAGCGGCTCTGTTCCAGAAGGACGAACTAAAATTCTTCCATTTCCGTTCATGTCCTGTTCCACTTTTGCAATAACTTCTTTAACTTTTTCATTATCTGTAACATGGAATTTATCTGTCACTTTAATATTTACCAGCTTTTGTGGGAACTTTTTCATTTCCCCAGCAAGCTCTGATAATTTTTTCTTTGTAACTTTCATGATATTAACCAATTGCAATCCAGTTAAAAGTCCGTCACCCGTTGTATTGAAGTCAAGGAAGATAATATGACCTGACTGCTCTCCACCAAGATTATAGCCATTATTACGCATTTCTTCGACTACATAACGGTCACCAACAGCAGTTGGAATACTAGTAATCTCATGTTGCTTTAATGCTTTATAAAAGCCTAAATTACTCATTACAGTAGATACAACCGTATTATTTTTCAATCTTCCCGTTTCTTTTAAATATTTTGCACAAATATACATAATTTGATCGCCATCCACGATATCACCATTTTCATCAATAGCTATCAGACGATCGCCATCACCATCAAATGCTAACCCAACATCTGCTTCTTTTTCCAAAACAAATTTAGCAAGTGCTTCTGGATGTGTAGAACCTACCCCATCATTAATATTTAAGCCATTTGGAGATGCACCCATTGTGGAAATATCCGCATCTAAATCTGCAAATAAATGCATCGCCAAGGAAGATGTTGCTCCATGTGCACAATCTAACGCAATATGAATACCAGCAAATTCTTCATCTACTGTTTGCTTTAGGAATTGCAGATATTTCTGGCCACCTTCGAAATAATCATCTACCTGCCCAAGATCAGCACCAGTCGGTCTTGGAAGAGTATCTTCTTCTTTATCGATTAGTGCTTCTATTTCTAATTCTTGCTCATCTGAAAGCTTAAAACCATCTGGTCCAAAAAATTTAATTCCGTTATCTGCGACCGGGTTATGCGATGCAGAAATCATTACTCCCGCCTGTGCGCCTAGTGCCTTCGTCAAATAGGAAACACCAGGTGTAGAAATAACACCTAAGCGCATTACTTCTGCACCAATGGAAAGTAATCCTGCTACAAGCGCTCCTTCCAGCATATGGCCGGAAATACGAGTATCTCTTCCGATTAATACCTTTGGTCTATCGTGGTCTTTTGTTAGGACAAAACCACCATATCTTCCTAGCTTAAACGCTATTTCTGGTGTTAGTTCACTATTTGCCACACCTCGTACTCCGTCCGTACCGAAATATTTACCCATTTCTATATCGCTCCTTCTAACTAGTATAGATCACGTTTTATGTTAAGCCTCTTTATTTGTAATAGACACACTTGCTGTATCAATGGCAAGTTCCCAATCTATATCCGCTGGCCCATTTACTTTAATAGGTACTTCGTGCTCTCCATCATCCATTCCCGTTAAATCTATATAGAGATTAAAATCAGAGATACTCATTTCTCTTACCCTGTTTTGCTCTCCAGAAATCCGAAGACTTGTACTACTACTTCTTGGATTCTTAATGCTTGCTTCCAGACTACTATTTAAACCTTGAATATTAATTGGTATACTACTAATCATTCTTGTTTCTGTTTTTTCTGTAGCAGCAGTTTCCTCCGAATCCTGATTTTCTTGTGTATCCTCTTCCTGTTCTTCTTGTTCCTCTTGTGCAACAGTTACTTTTACGGTTACCTTAACGAGCTCTGGATCGACAGACGTCACTCCATTAGATATGATAACTGGTAACGTCAATTCTTCATCTTTTTCAATCTTACTTAGATCCACTTCAACCCTTGTGCTATCCACTTCTTTCAAAACATCCTCTGGTCCACTAATGGTTGCTTCCTTTTTATCTAACGTAATCGAGTCAATGTTTATATTTGCAGGTAGTGTACCTTGTTCGACTATATTTATCGGTACTGTTTTACTCGTTCTTTTAACAGGAATATTCACTTCCACTGTCTCTGGTTCCACTTGCACATTTAATTTATTTAAACTACTATCCAACACGGAAACTTTTGCCTGCTGACTAACTGCCTCATTTGTATTTTCATTCAAATTAACATTTGCCTTTACATAGGCAATTTTTTCAATTTCGTCTTTTGCTCCTGTAACCTTCACTGTTTTTGGTTCAATTTTCGGTGTTCCAGCAGCATAGCCTTTCTCAATAGCATTATTACTAAATTCTGCTTCCACAGTAAATTCCTTTGTAACCTTTTCCTTCACTGTGACTTTTATCGTTTCAGGATCTATCGTAGCTTTTATTTTATCGGATAAATCCTTTATTTCTAGTGGAACAGTTTTACTACCTAAATCAGCATTTGCTAAATTAACATATACCTCAAAGTCTTTTTTTAGTTTAGCCTGCTGTATATGAACGGTTGGCCCTCTTAACGTTACAGTAACAGTTTTCGGTATACCTGTTACGACAACATTTTCCGTATCGTAATAAGCTGTTACCGGAATGTCCTCTAAATTAGCTGTTTCTGAATCACCAGGAACGTTCACATCTGTTGAACTTTCATTGGGATCATATGCATAGGAAAAAAGTAAAAGGGCAAATGCGAGAGATAGTACTTTAGTAAACCAATTTTTGCCTATTACATTATTAAACAGTTTATTCATTTTTCTTCCCCTTCCAGCTCCACTTACTTGACGTGGTTTGTTTGGTAGAAGGTGTTATCAGGGCACTAGATAACATTTCTCTAAAAGCATCTAGTTTCAATTCTCTATGCAAATCACCATTCTTTGTAATAGAGATAGCACCTGTTTCCTCTGAAACAACAACAGTTAAGCTATCCGTCACTTCGCTAATACCTAATGCTGCTCTATGCCTAGTTCCCAGCTCTTTTGAAATAAATGGACTTTCGGAAAGAGGAAGGTAACATGCGGCTGCAGCAATATTTGTTTTTTGTATAATGACAGCTCCATCATGTAGTGGAGTATTCGGAATAAAGATGTTAATCAATAGCTCTGCAGATATTTTTGAATCGAGCGCGATACCTGTTTCTATGTAATCACTCATCCCTGTCTCTCTTTCAATCGTAATTAACGCTCCAATTCGTCGTTTAGCCATATAGTCTACTGCTTTTACAATTGATTCCACTAACTGTTCCTGAAGTTCATGTTCCTGAACTACTGAGCGTGAGAAGAATTTTCCTCGTCCCAGCTGTTCGAGAGCTCTTCTTAGTTCTCCCTGGAAAATAATAATAAGTGCTAATGCCCCCCACTGTATTACCTGCTGCATCATCCAGCCTAATGTTTGTAGTTGGAAATAGTCACTCAACATTTTAATAATCAAAATAACAAATATTCCATTCAATAACTGGACAGCCTTCGTCCCACGAATTATTGTGATAATTTTATATATGACATACCAAACAAGGATAATGTCTACTGTATTCGCTAAATATTTTAAAAAAGGGAAATCTGCAAACGACATTTTCCTTCCTCCAAAGTGTATATTTCAAAAGTTACTACTGCCTACTTAAAAATGCATTTTTCTATAAAGGTTCTTCCCATTAAATAAATAATGGAATGAAAAAAACCTACAATTATCATATTATAACACAATTCAAATTAATACAAAGAAAAGCATAACTAAGTCTCTAGATTGTCCATATCATTAGTATATGTCCCCGCATTGTATTTAGCCCTATTTTCACCTGAAAGAAAAAGGAACTTACAATACTCGTAATATAGAAAGCCCTACCGCTTTAAAAATGCAAAGAACCCTGCAATTTATAACTAAATTGCAGGGAGGCTGTTTTTATCTTTCATGTTGTCATTACTAAATAACTCTGTAAAATCAGTTACAGTTTTCTTTATATGGTACCACAGCCATTCAAACACTTCATTCACTTCTTTTATTTCTCCAGTAACTTGGCTGGCAGAAGCCATATACTTCTTCCCATTGATTACTGTTACATTGCCTTCAACTTGTCCTTCTATTTTAATATCACCATTTCGAACGATAATATCACCTTTTACTGTTTCTCCCTCAGGCACAATAGCTGTGTTATTTTCCACTAGTATATTGGGCTGCTTTGATACAGAGAATTGATGATCTTGATTCCATGCTGACATTAAACTTGATATCATTAAGATAAGAAAAAGGGATGCAGCAGCAAGCATAGGATGGTGCCGTAGCCATCGTTTCACTCTTACTCTTTTTGGCTCTTCTGGCAACCTATCAAGTATATTCTCCGTAAAATTCATTGGCGCATGGATATGAGAAGTACTTTGCACCAGTGCGATGGTTTTCTTCAATTCATGAAAATGTGTTGCACATTCTTCACACTGATCTAAATGCTGCTTCAATTCTTTTAGATTTTCTTCTTCTATTTCTTCATCAAGATATTGATGCATATAGGAAATAATCCTTGTTGAACAAGACATATTAATTTCACCTTCTTTATCAGACATACCGTAATTGTTTTCTCAACGCTTCTCTTCCCCTATGAATTCGCGTTTTCACTGTTCCTAAAGGAAGCTCCAGAATCTCACTTATCTCGTTTAAAGAAAGTTCTTCGATATACTTTAACACTATGACTGCTCGATACTTTTCAGGAAGTTTCGAAATTTCCCTTTGTATCATTGCTTGTAGTTCCATACTTTCCACATCTTCCTCAGGTAATTTCCCCTCTGATGGAATCTGCGAATACATATTTAGGCCATCTGTCCCTGGAACCTCTGCATCAAGATAATAATCTGGCTTCCTTTTTCTAATACGGTCAATGCATAGGTTTGTTGCAATTCGATATAACCATGTCGAAAACTTATATTCCATATTATATCGATGGATATTAACATATGCACGAATAAAAGCTTCTTGTGCTATATCCTCTGCTTCATGCCTATTGCCTAGCATCCGATAACAAATTTGAAACACTTTATCTTTATATAGTTCGATTATGTCACCAAATGCATTTTTATCCCCTTTTAAAACTTGTTGGATCCTTTTTTTTACTAATGCTTCCATCTATTTACCTCCGCTCTAGTGCGGCTAATCGATTTACGAATCGACAGCAGGAAAGGTTTCATTTTTTATTAAAGATTTTTTTATTATGTATTAAAAAATATTTATTTCCACTTACATGAAGTGAAAAATCTCCCTATTATGCACATCTGTCTTTTTTAGGATACTCATTCTTATTTTAACAAATAATGCCACATAATGTTTAAAATTTTTAGAATTGGTTATAAAAAAAGTAATAATATGCTAAAATCAAGTCAAGCACATTTGAATTTACTGAGGCTATATAAATGAAGAAATATTAAAAAACATATAGAGGGTGAAGTAAATGAGTGATAGAAAACTATTAAAAGACATTGAAGAACATCGTGAAATGATGATCTATTTGGCAAACAACACTTCTTTTTCACACCCCCAAGTTGTTGACATAAGCACAAAACTTGATTTGTTATTAAATAAATATGAAAAAAAATGTAGCGAATTATCGATTAAATAATAATAAAGGTAACTTTAATCCATACTCTCAACCCACTTATCATATGAACAGCAGCGCACATCCATGACTGCTTTTTAGATTTCGGATAAAGTTACCTTCTTAAAACTTATAATAATTTTTCCCCAAATAAAGAGCCCATCATTGCTACTGCTAACGATGCGGTTTTGTTTCTTTCATCTAATATCGGATTGACCTCCACGAATTCAGCAGAAGTAATAAGTCCTGATTCTGCTAACATTTCCATTGCTAAATGACTTTCTCTGTAACTTATTCCCCCGGGCACTGGGGTGCCAACACCTGGTGCGTCATTGGGATCTAGTCCATCCAAATCAAGAGATAAATGGACTCCATCGGTATGATCCTTTAAATATTCAATTGTTTCTTCCATTACTTTTGTCATTCCTAAGCGATCAATTTCATGCATCGTAAAAACTTTTATTCCCAATTCCTTTATAAGCTTACGCTCACCTTCATCTAAGGACCTTGCACCAATTATTACTACGTGCTCAGGTTTAATTTTAGGCGAAGTACCTAATAAATTGGTTAAAAGTTCATGGCCATATCCTAAACTAGCAGCAAGTGGCATCCCATGAATATTTCCAGATGGAGAGGTTTCTGCAGTATTTAAATCTCCGTGTGCATCATACCAAATGACCCCTAGATTTTTATAATGCTTAGAAACACCAGCTAGTGTTCCTATTGCTATGCTATGATCTCCACCTAATACAAGAGGAAAGGATTTGGATTGAATAATTTTATCTACCATTTCAGCAAGCCTTTGATTTTTTTCTGCTATTAAATGAAGATTTCTCAGATTGCTTTGTTCATCTATTATGGTTTCTGGTCTTCCAACTGAAATATCACCCCAATCTTCAATAGAGGAAAATAACGTTGATAGCCTTTCAAATACTCCAGCATAACGTATAGCACTTGGCCCCATATCTACACCTCTACGCATTTGTCCAAGATCCATAGGCATTCCAATAATAGTTAGCTTCTTCATAAAAATCCTCCCCATCCTCTTGTCTCTCTTTCCTTATATTGTACCTTTTTCTAAATCAATGACTCAACTCAACATTTTTATGTATATATATGCGAATATTCAAAAAAGACTTCGGAAATTAAAACAGCAAAAGAAGACGTAGGATACATGTATGCCAGTAGAAATATACTTTGAAAATAAATAAAAAGAACATAAAAAAACCAAACACTTCAGTGTTTGGTTTAAATAATATGAGCCATGGAGGATTCGAACCTCCGACCCTCTGATTAAAAGTCAGATGCTCTACCGACTGAGCTAATGGCTCGATGGCTGGGCTAGCTGGATTCGAACCAACGAGTGACGGAGTCAAAGTCCGTTGCCTTACCGCTTGGCTATAGCCCAAAAATATAAAAAGGACATATACCTTAATATTGTCCAATGATAAATGGTGGAGGGGGACGGATTCGAACCGCCGAACCCGAAGGAGCGGATTTACAGTCCGCCGCGTTTAGCCACTTCGCTACCCCTCCGATATTCAAACTAATGACAATTAAAAAAAGTGGTGCCGGCTAGAGGACTTGAACCCCCAACCTACTGATTACAAGTCAGTTGCTCTACCAATTGAGCTAAACCGGCGATAAATCTATATGCTTTTAAAAGTTAATGGTGGAGGATGACGGGATCGAACCGCCGACCCTCTGCTTGTAAGGCAGATGCTCTCCCAGCTGAGCTAATCCTCCATAATGGTGACCCATACGGGATTCGAACCCGTGTTACCGCCGTGAAAGGGCGGTGTCTTAACCGCTTGACCAATGGGCCATATTTTCTTTTTCTTAAGCTTCCAACCGGGCTCGAACCGGTGACCTCTTCCTTACCATGGAAGTGCTCTACCTGCTGAGCTATGGAAGCACTTTGGCTAACATATGAACAAAATAATGGCTCCGCAGGTAGGACTCGAACCTACGACCGTTCGGTTAACAGCCGAATGCTCTACCACTGAGCTACTGCGGAACAAATGGTATGCCTGGCGACGTCCTACTCTCACAGGGGGAGATCCCCCAACTACCATCGGCGCTGAGAAGCTTAACTTCCGTGTTCGGTATGGGAACGGGTGTGACCTTCTCGCTATCGCCACCAGACTATTTTTCTCAAGACATATATTATTATACATGTTTTCGAGATTTTTTCAAGTATAATCTTAAAAATTATTCCCTGAAAACTAGATTATGAAGTAAAAGAAAGAAATGAGTAATCATTATTGTCCAGCTCCAACGCCTATCGCCTATCAAACTTCCGATCATCTCCCTATGATAAGTCAACATCGATTCACTTGCGTTCATCGTGTTTCCTTTATCTCAGTCGAAGCTCTTCCAGTTTGTACGCCGATAAACAGGCGTTTCCGCTTTTCGTTTTAGTTAAGTCCTCGATCTATTAGTATCAGTCAACTCCACATGTCGCCACGCTTCCATCTCTGACCTATCAACCTGATCATCTTTCAGGGATCTTACTAGCTTACGCTATGGGAAATCTCATCTT
>Ga0209463_1000852_pt1 | contig 20583 bp, 19 predicted proteins | sample AgamicMgSfrz_FD_187169 | JGI IMG/M metagenome (GOLD analysis project Ga0209463, IMG submission 187169) | Agave microbial communities from Guanajuato, Mexico - Mg.Sf.rz (SPAdes) (version 2) | ecosystem: Host-associated > Plants > Phyllosphere > Phylloplane/Leaf | place: Guanajuato, Mexico... | reverse complement strand
GGCGGCCACCTCCGCGTAAAATCTCATATTCAAAAATAAGTGATGCATCTAAATTAGGAAATCGATTAAATAAATCTTGTAGTTTATTGTAACTATCAATCCATGCTCTCTTTTGAGAAGCTATTTTGGGATCGTTTGTATTGGTTTTATAAACATGATATTGCAATTGTTTAATGAATGATCTTAAATCTAATTCTTTGAATTGTTCAATAGTTCCAGCCCAGCCATAGTTCAATACAAAGGCCTCCTCGAATCACAGTGTTATATGTGTAAATTTATATTATACGAAATTATATGACTAATTTGGAATAAGAAATGAGTTAAGCCGTATATTTTCTGAAAAATTGTGTAGTAATAAAAGATTTTCGTTATATTTTAAGGGCTATCGATAACAAAAGAATTGATTCAGATGAATATCTATATTAGATAATGGTTTTAATCCCTATAAATCGGTTTATTTTTCTTCCGATGAATTCAAATGTTGATTTACTTTATAAACTAAGTTAACATTGATTTATAAAGTAAATCAATGTTTTATTTTGAGGTTAAAAAAAGTAAACGGATGGAGATGGGAGCATGTTAGGTTTAGAGTTGGTTGTTAAATTAAAAGGAATGAATTATAGAGAAATTGCAGGAATTTTAGATGTAACACCTCAATCAGTTAGTAGTTGGGTAAATAACAAAAGAGATATTCCACTGGCGCGTTTAAGCCAATTGTCCAAATATTTTGGTGTGGATGCTAGTCTAATTGGTAAAGAAATTACAGAAGATGAGAAAGCAATGATACATTATCAATTAGGTCATCCTCTAGAAGAAAAAGTAGTAGCTTCAGACGAGGCAGAAGAATTCCCTAATGATGATTTATTAGATGTAGACCAGGATAATCAAGTAACCTTTGATTTAGAAATTGAACTACCTAATCAATTGACATTAGAAACATTAGAGGCACAAATTAAAGAAGGGCGTGCTGAAGTTAAAACTGATGAAATTGATATGACGATTTCAGAATTATTTAATATGTATCATACAAGAAAAGTAATAGATATCCATCCAGAATTCCAAAGATTGTTTAGATGGAGCCCTCATCAAAAGTCAAACCTAGTGGAATCTATACTTTTAGGAATTCCTATTCCACCTTTATTTATTGCTGAAACTGAGGATTCTTCATGGGATGTTATCGATGGAGTCCAGAGACTTTCAACTTTATTCGAATTTATGGGTGTTTTAATTGATGAAAGTGGTAAAAAAGTTGAACCAAGCATTTTGGTAGGTACTGATAAACTTCCAGCTTTGGAAGGGAAAGTTTGGGAAAATAAAATCCCAAAGTTTAAACACAGATATTCTTTTTTAGATAATACAGCACTTCAAAATAAGTTCTTATTTTCCAAATTAAAAATAATTAGAGTAAGCAATGAAAGCAATCCCAATGCTAAGTATGACATTTTTGATCGTTTAAATACTGGCGGAAGTAAATTAACACCACAAGAAGTGCGAAATTGCCTTGCTATTATGATGAATAGGGAATTTTACGTATGGTTAAGAAAGCTTTCATTAAATCCTAGTTTCCGAACAACCTTACCATTAAGTGAAAGAGCTTTACATGAACAAAAGGATATTGAATTTGTCTTACGTTTTGTAGTATATAGACATATCAAAGAAGACGAGTATTCGTCAACAGCTGATATTAATGAATTATTAACCACCAAAATGAAGTCTTTCTGTTTAAATGACGAGATTAATTTAGAACAAGAGAAGGGAGTTTTCGATAAAACTTTTGAATTAATTCATAATGCTTTAGGAGAAAATGCATTCAAAAAATATGACGGATCTCGCTTCAGTGGGCAAGTAATGCTATCCAATTTTGAAATTATTGCGATTGGTATCGCGAATAATTTAGATAGTATCGTAAACTTGAAAGATCCTTTAGCGTTTATTATAGAAAAATCAAAGGACTTATACAGCAATGCAGAGTATGAGAAAAATAAAAAGGTAATAAGTGGTCGTGCAGTGACTCGTTTTGGAATATTAACTGAAATGGGTTCTCGTTATTTTAGACCTTAGTGTAAGAAAAGAATAAATATATATTCTTACAAAAGGTAGGAGAACTTATTTTATATCTAAAGCGAAAAGAGATAACATGGTTAGCAATAAGTTATTAAAGGAGTTTGAGAAAAGCTGGTAAAGAGTAATTTATGTAACAACAATTGAGCATAGCTGATGATCAAGACAAGATTGGTAGTAAATTAGTTGGAGATTAGATACCAGGAGTTGTTGTTATAAACTTTTTAAACCCAATTTTAATTTCATTATCTTTATATAAAAAAAGATATAGGGTGAGTTGTAGGAGCTGCCTTGGAAGCAGATACCTATAATCCGCCCTATTTTTTATCTTTGATGGAGTTTATCATTAAAATGGTGAGTGAGTAACATCGTATTAAATGATCCTAAATAAAAATAAAAATAAAAATTATCGGAAAAGTATATTTTATTGGGTTTTTAATTTTTTGACATTTGTACCAGTTTTTCTGATAATATGTTTTTATATAGAATATTAAATGTTAGTTAACAAGGAGAGAATAATGAAGCTTTTATCAATATCTGTTATGGGTGTGAAAAAATTTCTAATTAGAACCACCTTTGATTTTAGTGAAGCAGGAAATGTTAATACCATAAGTGGGAAAAACGGGTCGGGGAAAACAACAATTGCAGATGCTATGCTCCTTCTGCAACAAGCATTTTTTTTAGAGTTAATAGAAGAGCAGTTCCGCAACAATTCATTTGCATCAATTGCTCGTAATGAATTTATAGGGAAATTAAATGACAGTATGTGTAATAGAAGTGCAATTGTTAGTGTAACTTTTGGAATTGAAGATGATGTTATAGGAATTGAATTAGTTGCAAATAGAAATGGATTATCTTTAAACTGGGAACTTCGAGCTACAGAGGAAGAAAAAGAGAAATTAAGAAGGTACTGGAATCTGGAAAATCCAACAAATATTATTTTATACATTGAATCTAATAAACATTATGATGAAACAAATACTCCTTTTTCTGAAGTGAACATTAAAACAACCTATGAATTGCCTGTTTCTAGGGAAGCTTGGTTAACGTTGAACATGATATATTTTCCGACAAGAACCTTTCATATGCTATATAAGAACTTATTAATGGATTGGGCTTATGAAAGACTGATTCCTACAAAGGGCAAGCAAGATCTTTATTTTAAGTTAGGTAGTTTTCTTTTCAATCAATTGTTTCCGCATATTCGATTTAAAAATTTTTCAGCTAACAATTTTAGATCAGACGAAGTAGTTGCTTTAGTATCAAATGATGCAACAGGTGGGAGTAGGTATGATTTAAGACAATTAAGTTCTGGTGAAAAAACCGTGTTCTATTTATTTTTATATTTAAATCTTGTAGGTAGGATTAGTTTGCTAATAATAGATGAGCCTGAAAATCATTTGCATGAAGACCTTATATTAAAATTTGTTACTTTATTATTCCAGCTTGGCAGAGATGATATCAACTATAAACAGGTATTGAACGAATTGAACTTACCAAATAACTTGGCAGAGAAAGTTGATACCTATATGCCTCAAGCAGGGTACAATAAAATTTCACAGACGATTCTAATGACACATTCTAAAATATTGATATATTCAGCTTTTGACCTGGGGAATAATTTTATTTTAAACGAAGATGGATTAAGTATTTTGGAATATGATAGATGTGAAAGAACGCTCAGGGAATTAGGAATAAGCTCTATATATAATAAAGTTCTTTTTGTTGAAGGAGATAAAGAAGTTGAATTTCTTGAATCCCTTGCAGTTGAGAACAACGTAAAGATAGAAAAAGTGGGCAATTGTAGAAAAATGATAGAAATTTATTCAGGACTTAAAGATGTAGAACGGCATTTAACTGAATCCTATTTTGTTTTTCTTTTAGACAGGGATGTTACGAATGATGAAAGGGTAAGCGAATTTATTGATAATGAGGAATTTATTCTTTTAGACCGTCATGAAATAGAAAATTATTTGCTTGATGAGTCGGTGTGGCTTGAGGCAGCTAAAAGCCTTGCTTCTGATGACCAACAAGAAGAACTTACTTTAGATTTAATTAAGAGTGATTTAAAAACTGCTGCGGACAGGCAATTAGATGTTACTAAAAAGCAATATGTAACAAATAAGATTCGTGATCTTATTTCTGATTTTCAAACAGAAGTACGACATAGGGACGTTAATATTGCTTCAGAAACAGAATTTCAAGGATATACTGATGCATTGTTAAGTGGTCCACGATTAGAACAATTAAAGGATAAGATAAATTCCGTATATAGTTTATGTGAAGAAAAATATTCAATAGCTAATTGGGAAGAAAATTGGATAAGTTTATGCCCTGGTAAACAGGTTTTACTTATTGCATCGAATACTGTTGGAAATAGAATTGGCGTCACTCAAAATAGATTTTTAAAAGAAATTGAAAAAATTTCAAAAAGAAATACTTCAGCACCCTTATATGTATTATTGGGAAGTATTAAAGATAAATTAGAAATTAATTAAGGAAGAATACTGTGCTATTCTTCCTTAATTAATTTTTGTAAGAAGTATTCACAGTCTTTTATTTTTTCTATGTTTTCATTAACATCGTGCTCATTTACATCACAACCATCAAACCAATATTCAATTGCTTCATTTGCATACCTTAAAAGATTGGTTAATTTCTCCTTTTCTTCAAAACTAAATAGGACTCCTTTTTTTTCCTCCATACTAATCCCCCAATTATATCCGGTTTATATTAATAATATAAACCCAAAGATGAATATTACATTAAAATTTTGTTAAAAAGTACTGTATGTTATTTATAATTTAAAATTAATATATATAATATTAATGGTTTTTATATATTGAAATACACCAACGAGTTTTTTTGAATTTAGTTATTTATACAAGGAGAAAAAATGAATACGTGTGAGGTTCTTAGTAGGGAATGATAAGTATTTTTTATCTAATTTATTAAGAAGTAATGAAATGCTTTCAACAGCAATGTCTATAACTCTTTTTTTAGCTGCATGAACCTTACACATTATATTTTTATAATTGAAATCCTAATCTTCAGCATCATTTTCCTCATTGTTCTCATCTTGTGGGTAAATGTCTTTCTTATTTTTTTGAGAATGATATCATTTGTCTCAAATGTTCGTTGAACAATCTGGATATATTTCTGAAATTGAATAAACTCATTATGATTAATTTTAACGTTTTCATAACTGCAATTATAAAGATTATAGTCTGTTAAATACTGAGGATTTATACGAATTTTTTTCCTATATACTTATGCAATAATTCCGTATATCATGATATGCTATATATAAGGTTAATAAAGGGTCCACATTATTGGTACGAGGTTGATTTTAATTTATCAATATGGGACATGCACATTTGATTTCTAGTATAGGGGATAAGATTATGAATTTATTTAAGGGTAGTAAAGAAAAAGTAGAGGATTATTTCATAAGAATAAGAGAAGAAGGTTATAAGCCATTACCTTCATATCAAAATATAACTTTGAAGAATATTGAAGTTTTTCTAAAAACAATTGATCGCTATTCAGAGGATATGCGGGACGTTATTTATTGTTTACTAAACGATGAATTACCTAACCTTTACTCGAAAATTTCTAAAACATATAGTATTTCCGCGGCAGCTTCTGTAGCGCACATAGGGTCTTATATAGGTATTTTAATTAGGGGAAAGAGTAAGCTAGACCGTGAGGGGAGAGACTATTGGATTAAACCCCTAGTTGAAATAGGGGTTATAGAAATGATAACCGTTAATGGGGATGGATTTGAGCAAGGTCATTTGAAGGCAAAATCACCGAATTCTGCTTATAGATTAAATGTAGAATTTATAGAATTATTGAAAAAAATTAACAGTAAGGATTTTAATCAATTAGTAAAAGAGTGGTTTGCATCTGCTGAGGAAAGAAGAAGATTGATTGTAACATATGAAAAAAATGATTCTAACAACAATGTTATAGGTCATAAAGGGCTAATTGAAGACTCGATAAGTATTTATGCAAAAAATTACCTTCCAGGTTATTTATGTATTTTTAAAGATGCTGACAACGGGGATAGAATAAACCCAGAAGAAAAACTTCTTCTAGACAAATACGGTATAAAATTTGGAGATCTAGACGATGTGTGGCCTGATGTAATACTTTATAACCCAGATCATGATTCCCTTTGGTTTATTGAAGCTGTGACTTCGGATGGAGAAATTGATAATCATAAATTACAGGGGTTTAAAAAAATTTGCATCAAATCAAATAAAAAGTTTGGAGGTGGTACGACAACTTATTATACGTGGAAGAGGTTATATGAAAGACAAAACACAAATAACAACCTCGCACCGGGTACATACTTTTGGATAAAAGATTGTTCTGAAAAAACCTTTTATGTTTATTAATATGTTAATAAAGATTATAAAAAGAAAACTGCAATTTAAGCAGTTTTCTTTTTTAATTAAAATAAAATTTGGTTAATTATTTGATCAATAGTCTCTTGAGAGGGCAATTCGTCATTATATGATTCCCCTATAATTTCCAAACATTGATAAGAGGGATACTTTAGTGACTTTAAATCAGATACATTTACCTGCGTACTGCCACTAAATGTTCTAAAGTAAAAATCCACAATAGATGAATTAAGGTATAGTGATAGTCCCTTTGCAAGAGCTTTACTATTTAAACCTTTCTTTTTAATATGAAAGTAATTTACTTTATTTTCGAAAGCAACATTCGTATTGCTGATATTATGACTATCATAAATTGCAGCCACAATTCTTTTCCGCTCTTCTTTTGAACTGATTCTTTTAACAAGAACATATATACCGGGTGGTCTAAGTTTCTTATAGTTTGTTTCATCTTCAATTAAGTAACAAGGTTTTTTCCCGGTGATAGGCCATTGGATAAATCCATTTGAAAAATTTTCTGGATATATAATAGGTATTGTAAATAGAGTTCCCTCATATAAAAGCAAGTCTTGATTCTCCCTAAAATCAACTACCGGGCCAGTAGAAATATCTATGCCCAGCTGTTCCAAAGTACATGGTAATGAATGCATTCGATCTACAATAGAGAGGTCATCCCCTTTTATAATTCGAATTATCTTTTCTTGATCGTGAGGGAATATAACATTATCAAAACGCTTTTTTACTTTACTGCTATTAGCAAAATCATGATCTATACTCTCTGTAATGTCTATATTATCGTTAAGCCGTTGTATATTCCTTGTTACCATCATTATCATAGTCTCTTGCAAAACATCATCAACAAATAAATCCTTTCTTGATCCGAAAAGGTGAATTTTTTCGATCCTTACATGTCTTTGAATATCGATTCTGAATGACTTAAAATATTGACCATTGCAGAAGCTTCTTGGTGTTATACATACCAATTGTGCGTTATCTTTTAACAATCTGTAGGATAAGGATACAAAGGCTGCATAATAGTTGGGAACATCAATCCCTATTTTTGAAAGTGATTTTTTATGTGTTGAATTGGTGTTTAGTTTTTTATAAGGTGGATTTAGGATAATAAAATCGTATAGTTCAAAGTGGTCTTTAGTAAGATTCTTCACCGAACTCTCAATAAAGTCCTCATTATTAATTTTTACTTCTAAATTTATATTGTTTTTAATACATAATTCTGAACAACTTTTTATATTGACCTTTAATTCATTAATAAGAGTAGGGTCTATCTCATAAAGTGTTGCATTAATTTTTTTAGGCTTTCTCTTCCAACTGCAAACATATGCTATAAATGAAGCTGTTAGGTTACCAACTCCTGCTCCCGTATCCATAAAATCAATTTCTGATTTATTCGTAGGTTTAAACATAGAACTCATGTAATAAGCGATCTGTATTGGTGTGAAAAACTGCTCATTCAGTTCTTTATTAATATCATTTGTCCTCTTATTAGTTATACTATTGGCGAAATGATCAATTTCTTTTAAAAACTCGATTACCATATTTACACCCTCCGTAAAGTTTATTATATAGCAAAAAATTGAATTTGAATAAAATAAAAATAGTCAAAGAAATTAAGGGTGTAAATAAGTTACTTTGTTATTATTTAAACAAAAAAGAGGATCCTATCCTTTTATTTAAAATCCATTATTAATGTTTTATCTAAATATTATATGTGTTCATGAACGAAATATAGTGATCCTTACTAACCTAATTAGCAGAATTAAATTCTCTAAAAAACAGGTATATACCTAGTGAATCATGCGATCTGTTATGAATATATTTGTCGTATGAAAGTACTATAAAATCCCCCTATAAATGGGATTTATACGTATCTCATTATGTTTGAGAACATTGTTATTGTAGAATGGATAACAATAAATTTTATGGTGTGGATGTTATTCGTGTTTATATTACGTTGTTATTACTGCTTAAAAGTTTTGTAGGTGTTTGTAAAAAATTATAAGTTTGTTTATACGAATACAATATATGTTATATCAAAAAAATGCACATTTTCAAAAATATGTCATAATGTATATCTATTTACAATGAGTTAAGGGGATTTTGAATCTGTACATTTCTTAATCTATTTTAAGTAAACGGATATTTTTTTATCTATCTTAGAGTGCTATTTATATAAAACGTGACTTTTATGTAATATGTTCCTATTTACAACCTTATTTAATGTCAAACTGTTATACAAATTGACTTTCCGTCAGGTTTCAAAGGCAGGTGAAGTACGTGACCATAACGTATATTCAAGATGGTGCGATAGATATAAAATTATTAGACAACTTGATTCTAAAGAGTGGTTTAAAAAGCAAACCGTATTAAAAATTTGCGATCAAGAATTATTAAACGAACAACGTGAAGTAATAAAGCACAAGGCATATGAAATAAATTCCTTTAAATAGTTAATTTAATATTATCGGTCAAATCGTAGACTCATGCTGGGACGGGGCTTATTGGATATTGAATCAGAGGATTGAATGGATAGGAACATAATTCATGAATTCCTTTACAAACTAATAAAACCGGCCTTTGATTAGTTTGTAAAGGATTGTACTTCAACTAATGGGGCAGGTTAGTTGAAGATGGCTTAAACATAAAAGAAAAAACATTTGGAAAACCAAGTGTTTTTTCTCTACTTTATCAAATTATTTAAGTTATGTAGAAGGTTCACTTTTGGATAAACAAAGAGTAGCTTCAAACTCCTCAAGCAATCTTTTGGTTTCATTTGTACTTAACCTGAGTGGTACAATTTGATCTATAACTATATAATAATCACCTATTTGAGATTGTTCTTCTTTTGTAAAAAATGTATCAATACCCACAACAGCCTCTTTTTTTGTATAAATAGTGCTTTGTTTAATTTCTATATAATTTTGTTTAAGAACCTCCGATTCGAAAAACAGCGATATATAGTCAACTTGTGTTAAATGTTTTTTTGATTCGTCAGAAAGAACAAAATCAATTAAAAAATTATTACCCTTGTATTCTTCAAAGTAAAGGCGACCTTTTTCTTGAAGCAATATAATGTTGAAGCGATATTACGTTTGCTAGTGATAGAAATGAAGAATCGATTAAATGGTAAACATTCCAATTATCTCATTACACATAGTTAGGGTGGTCTTATTGCAAGACAGCTGATATTTCATTTTTTAGACATGGAAGAACTCAACTAAATTGCGCCATTAGTTTTCTATCTTGCTGAAATGAAAAATAAGGAAGAGAACCTAAATGCCATTATTAAGTCTTTTGAGTGGTCAATAAAATTATCTCTAGATCCGACTAGCTATCAAAATCAATCTGCTCGTTCAAAACGAAGTAAAGTTTTCATTGATAAAGGTCTGCTTAACAAGGGTGTTAAGTATCTCAATTAAGCAATTAATAATTTAATATTACTCATTGAGGAGACGAGGAGAATTAATTTCAATTCCAATAATTTGCATTTTTCCTTTTTTCAAATCTGATAGATGCTTTTAGTTCCTTATATAAGGTTGAAAAAGACAATTCAAAACTCATTCAACCACTTAAAAGAGGCTTGGAACTTTTTTAGAATATAACTATAGATTCGGTATCACTAGTTTGAATAAGTTACTTGGAATAGCTTACTGGTCCCTTTACGATGAAAATAATCTCTACCACTGTACAACATTGAAATATTCAATGAATCACTATCGAGTTGCGGGATCAATATTTTACATCAGTAGCCTTTTATTTTGGAACTGGAATATTCTCTCGATTGTTAGAGCGTGAGGGTTTACGATAGTAAGAAATAACTATTTCTCACAATAATAAGGTAGATTAAGCTGAGAGAATATAATAAATTAAAAGAATAATGATAGTCGATTCATTAATCATTGTACTGTTGATTTAACATCTTCAAAGTAAAAAGAAAAAACGATAATTTTGAGATTATCGTTTGTGTATCTTTAGCTACGGAGGCTTGAATCTGCCTCTTTCACTGCATTGTACCAAGCAAACACCATATTCCCTAAAATTCCACATGTCGCTGAATTTATAGTAAATAGAATTGATTGTGTTAGATTACGTGTGAATTTCATACGAATCACCTCCGAAAATGTAACAAGAGAAAGCAATATGATGAAAAATAGGAATGGGGAAACATAGGTGAAACCTGCGCAGCTAAAGATACAAAATAGTTAAACTTTTATGTAATTATACCGTATAATCCGTATATCTGCTATGTTATTTTTAAAATGCAATAACAGAAAGTGGATGAGGGGGAATTTCCACATTTTTCACCCTTGAATCTAGGGAATTAGTACATAGTAGATATATACACATGTCACGAAAAATTTATTGTTTCCCAAGCGAAGCTAAATAATCAGCCCTCAGTCCTTATGGAAATACATAAACTCTGATGATTAATCTCTTTGCCACTCTTTTTTATAATCTGAACATTGTCATTTAATAATCCTAATAGATTCCATACTTGTGATACCGATTTTTCTTGCAAAATAAGTTGCATTGATTCGTAAAAAATAGCACTATTTTAAGAGGTATACATTCAAAGTTATCGTGCCTTCTAAGCCATTAGTCGGGAGTTCGAATTTCTCTTCGGACGGTCAGTTAAAATGGTGTTAAGGCATGATATGACCGGGGGAACAGGTAAGGAATGCAAACATAGATTTGAACACTGTGGCAGCATCCCTTTGTTGTTCTATTATTGGTTTGGTAACATATTTGAAAAACATTCTAAGACTGCAAGGACAAAGGTAGTGATAAGAACATATTGAGGGATTTCTAAATTAAAGTAAGCTCTTCCCCCTTCATTAATAGTAACATTTACTATTTTTGCAAATCCATCAGGCCCAAGCCATTGCATACCTAACCAAAAAGCTAGTATTCCATAACCTATCGTTTTACCTACTTTAATAAGTGTATATATAATATTCATTTCTGCCCTCCTCATTTCTTAATGTTATAGAAATATATTTTGTTTTTCAACATTGTAATAATTAAATTTGATAGAGTTCTTATATTTTTTGAAATATAGGAGGTCATAATATAACAAAGGAGAACAGCATCTTTGAGGTAAACACTGATTTATCTTTCTTTCAGCAAGCAGTAATGAAACAACCACATGGTATTACCAAGCAGGGTAGACACTTAAATCAAATCATGGAATTTCTCTCACAAGAAATGAAAGTAAATGGATATATAACTATTAAAGATTACAATGTGTATATGGAACTTTTTAGACATGTGACAAAGGTAGATTTCCTAGAGGATATTACTGTGGATACAATTTACTAGTAGCTCAATTCAATGAATGTATCTAACTAGACAAAACTAAAATGCTTAAAAGCAATCTTGGAAAAATGCTTTAATAAAAGTAAGCAAATAAATAATAGACAGAGCAAAAGAGCATATTTATAAAAAATTAACTTAAGATGAGATGAATGAGACTTACAAGGGTATCGTATTTAAAAAAAATGAAGCATCAATGCAACACCATCTGGAATAAAGGATAGAAACTTTAGAATTTATTGAGCGGGAGCTGAAAAATTTATTGAGCTTCTTGCAAAAAGAAATTGATAGTTATTGTGAGAATTACATGGGGAAATATATTAGGGACTAGGCTAATAAGCTTAGTCCTTTTGTTTTGGAAATTGAAACTGGCAATCAGAAGAAACCTTTACACATAATCTCAAACATGTATTTTAAATAGCTTGTTTAAAGAATTGAGTTCCTAATTATTTTCCTTTAATTTATTAGAAAGCACATACCTACAATACTAATATTATCCATTATGGTAAAATTACTATATACAGCATAGTTAAGGACTCGAAGGAGGTTCTTAACTATGAAAGGTAGCGTCAAAAAAGATAAGAAAACAGAAAAGTATTTTATATTGTAGACATTGGTATTGGCCCTCTAACAGGTAAAAGAAAGAAAAAAGAAGCAGAAAATGCTCTCACAAAGTTGCTTTCAGAGATACCTATACGCCTTCCGTTAACGGACTACGAGATGATTATACGAGACTAAGGAACAAAGAAAGACGACGGAAGTATGGTGAATTTATTCAACTGTGGAAGAATATTACCATAAATGAGCTTAGGCCCACATAAAACTAGTGTGGGCTTTATTTTAAGGTTAATTTACTAATAAATCTTTTGGTAAAATGCCAATTTCGATTAAAGTTTTTAATAGTTTAGGTTCAAATTGCTCTCTAAATAGTAGGGTTGTCAAATACTTTTCAACCTTTAAAAAACTATCATAAGCAACATATACTTGTTCTCTTGTAATATCTTGCTTTCCCGTATGAACAATTTGATTTCTATATAAGTATAAATTATCTATCCAATTTTTTATTTCTTTGTTATTGTTAAAGTTTAAATTTTCATTTAGATATTTTGATAATTCCTTTTCGATAAGTTTTTTTAAAGGCAGTTTTTCAACTTCCTGAACTTTTTTGTTTGTTACTGATAGTTTTTCATTATTTTTTACTCCATCATCAATAATAATTTTTTTAAAAGAAGCTTTAACTATGATTTCAAATGCAGTTTGAAGTTGAATTATTGCAATAGAAAATTTTCCTTGGTGCATAGACGCTTTAGCTTGTGAATGGAATTGGTTGATTAATCTATATTCTGGGTTAGAAATCCAAAAGTTCATGACGTTAAGGACTTTGGAAAATGAGCCTTTATCTACAAAATGCTCATTTGCGCATATCTCTGAAACCTGTATATACTCTGTTTCACTATTAATTAAGACAGGTAAAGGGTTAGGTAAGTCAAGAAGGTCTATATTTTTCATGTAATCTAGGTTAGAAACATCTCGAAAGGCATCTAAAAAAAGTTGACAAACTGTAATCCTTGAAATACAAAATCTTTTAAAACTTCACCTTTGTTCTTTATGGAATCTACATCTTCTATATGATCAAGATACTTAGTTATCCAAATAACTGTGTTTGTTTTTTTAGGGAAGTTTAATGATTCAATTTGTTGATATGTTATTTTTTGAACATATGTATCGAATGAAACTATATTATCATCGAACAGGATTACATCGTTTTCTGAAACAGGTATTTCATAAGGTAGTAGGAAGGGTAGTTTAAGTTGCATTTGTGGCCTCCTGATATTTTTGGAATTAATGTTTATAGTAAACTTTAGCATATTTTAGGTGATAATTCTAAAAAACTATATTTTATTCAGTTCTTAAATATACGGAAGTCTACTACAAACTAAGCGGTTATTCTTTTGAGGCACTAATGGGTAAAGTGTCTACTACTATTTCTCAAATAAATAGTTATACAGGCAGAAATAACCGACCTATTTACTTAGTAGATAAAAACGAGCAGATAGATGCAAATTATAAAAGGATAGATTAATTTGATGTGATGTCTGGCCTTCTAGCTGGTGTTAAAAGATAACATCAAATTTATTAATAAACCGCTATTTTTAGCGGTTATTTTTATTTATAGAAGAAGGGAAGCAAAATCGTAAGTACAAACGAAAAGTATGATAAATATTGACGCAAAAGGACGGCAGAAAGGCATTTTAAGGTTGGATTTCGTTGATAATAACAAGGAAAAACCGGCGACTATATAGTTAACAGTGTAATTGTATTAGGAAAGGCTATAACGTAATGGAATGCGTAATAAAAACGAGAGGAGAAAGAAATAAAATTTATATTTATAGATTAATAGAAATTAAAAGAGGGATGTATATGGATAATATCATACAAGTCATGCTTTAAGGGCCCTTAAATTTTTATATTAGTAAATATAGGAAAGAGATATAAATATGTTATAATAAGTAATTATAATATCTCTTTTTAAGAAGGTGTCTCATGGGAAAGTACAGGGTATTTTTAGTTTTATTTAGTTTTATTATTATGTACGTTGATGTATATATAAATAAGGCGACGTCGTCTTATTTTGTATCTTCTAGTGTTTTTTTTGCTATGCTTTTATATGATTATGAAAAAATGAATAAAGAGGCAACAAATAAGTTTGATCGTATCTTTTCTAATTTCGGGGCGACCACCTATTTAATAATATTATTTATTAATTTCATATGTACAATACTTTCTTTTTATAAATTAATTACTTTTAAAGAAAATCAGGATAGTATGACATTTAAATTAGACTTGGTTATTTTAAAAGATTATAAATGTGATTTCGGGATGATTTTTACTATTCTGTTTATTTTTTTGTTAGGAGTAACTCTGATAGAGGTCTTTAGAGCAAACTATAAAACTAGAGAGCAATCTTCTGTAGAATCAACTACCTAGGAAGGAGGAGAGTATTGTGATGAATGTATTCGAAATGTTGCTCCCTGCTTTTCTTATAGTAGTTTTAGGGTTAATTTTGGCGTATTATTTGGCTTTATATATAGCATTTCTTACTGTAGATGAGGGAAACAGACCGAAAGGAATTACTTTAGTATTTCTTACAATCACAACCCCCTTAATCTTAATAATTAAACTTATAAATTTCAGAAGAACAACAGATGAAATAAATAAGGAGAAAAGTTTTTTTAAGTATTTAAAAGAGTTATGGGAGATTTTCACTCAATTTATTCTTAATCCACAGTTAATTAGTAAACATTTGAATCAAACTGGTTTACAGGCATTTGAAACCACTCATACAGAGCCGAAAATAGTAAAAAAGAAAAGAATGAAAAAAAGAAATATTAAAAATGAAAGAAAAATATTTAACCGTGTTATGACTTCGATAATTAAAGAAATGGTTAATAAGATTCAATCCAAAATTAAATTATAGTAATTTGATAAGATAAAGGATTAATGAAAAAACGCCTAGCTAATATTAGGTGTTTTTTTGTGTAATTAAATAATAAGTTGTTGGAAATATACATCTATATAATTATCTCAATAAGTTACAATATAACTCGACCAATTTACGATGCAACACACCGTAATAATAGGCATACGGATTGTTCCGGACTTTATTACGCTCCAATGCACGAATCATATGCTTAAATGCCTGTAATCCGGTGTCAGTAATTCCTTGCTATCATATGCTGTTAAGCCAATACATAGATATACCATACATACAGTAATATTCTTCAATAATGGTAGCATCGTCAAAGAAATACTTCACTAACGAATCCTTTAACTAACACAGGAGAAGCACCTCGTATTTTAAATGAGCCATTTATATCTCGTTCTCCATATGACTATACTAACCCCAGGAAATTGAATATAATTAAATTGAAGTCTATTTACAAAATTTGTTTGCTATATCTATTTAGCAGATATATAGGATGAAAATATAAATTAGGAGTGTGCATCATTTATGGCTAGAGAGGGAGAGCAGATTCTACAAGATTTTCTTGTGCATTTAGGTTTAGTTCCCAAAAAAATTAAAGAGGGTGTTAAAAAGAACCCCGATTATGAAATATACAAAGATGGAAGGTTAATTTTTTATGTTGAAGAGAAAACTTTGGATTATGATGATTTTCAAGGGATTAAAAATGATTCTGCTAGAAATAAGATTTCAACACATATACATAAAGCCGTAAAGCAATTTAAGTCTGTGAATCCAGACCATATATTACCTAATGTTCTGATTTTTAATAATTTCGATACATTGCTAAACCCGAATGATTTGCTTATTACATTAACGGGAAAAGGAATGCTAGAGGATGGAGGCTTTATCAATTTATATAAAGATGTTGGAAGAATTAAGGAAGATTTAGAGTATATTGATCTATACATTTGGTTTAACCAAGGTGCCTGTTCAAGTGTTTTTTGGAGTGAAATTAATAAAGAGCACGATATTGTTTTAAAATCAGCTTTTAGTAACTTGAAAAATTAATAAAAAAGTTTAGTGTCCTTTATAAAAAGGTATTAATGGTGGGTACATAGGCTCATTAGGGGGCATATGTTTTTTTATTGTACTAATTTTTTTAGAAATTTCTTTTGGAATAGGATAATACTCTTTATCTACAATGATAAATTGTAAATCTTTCAATTCATTCGCTGCTAATTTATAAAGAAAAGAGTAAAAGCCTTTAAAAATGTCTGCATTTTCTCGTTCACTAATATTTATCATTGGTGTGTCAATCATAAGAAAGCTTGGGAGAGGTACTTTCCTTTGTTTAGCTAAGCGGTGTATTGCTAAAGCAACGCAACACTTAAAAATTGTCTTTTTACCTCCGCTACCAAGATTGGAAAACTGCATTTCATATCCATCATTATCTTTTGAACGATAGATTTTTGGAATAAAGTCATTTGTACTAATTGAAACTATGTCACTTTGGTTAACGCCTGGAAATGCTACTTCTATTAGGTTTTCAAGGAATAATGACTTAAGTTCTTCCAGATTAGCATTACCCTCTCTGCTTTTTCTCTTGCTTTCTCGAGTTCCCGTTTTAAGCGTTCCTCGTCAACTAAAAAGTTCTCTGCTTTATTTTGTAACTCGTTTACTTGATTTGATAAAGGAAGCAATCTGTTTAGTGCTACCTTTTCAGCTTGATGTTCTCCTAATTTGCGTTCATAAGCTTTTGCTAGATAAATTGACTCATAAGTAGTTTATAATTCTAATATTTTTTCATCAATTATTTGTTTTTCTTCCCTAACTCGATGTAACTCTTTTAATTCATTATATCTAGATGTCAAGTCAGTTTTCATTACTTCTATATTATCACTTTCAAAATAATTATTATCGTCAAATGGAACTTACTCAACTTACACCAATGGCAATTCAAAAGCTGTATAACCAACTAACTAAAGGAAAAGTAATATCTGATGAAAATATACAAAAAGTACATACATTTATAAATGACTCTTATCGAACCAGGGCCCTACACCCTGTCAAGATGGTGCTCTCATAACTAAGTTATGGGAAGTAACCACTTTACAATCTTCAAACCTAATCCACAAAATTTGTTAATCTGCAACCAATTACTTCCTTCTTTTCTCCTCATATTCTATAATTAATCTATAAAATTAAATGGGGGTAATTTCCAAAATGAAGCTTCAAACCGTGACCCAAAAAGCTACTCAATTTGAACCCGATATTTCATTGCTTGCTGAAAAAGAATCAGGACGCCAAGAATTCGTAAAACGTTTCCCGTTAGAATCCTTAAGAAATCTAACCATAGAAGAATATGCCAATACTAAAACCAAAAATTGTTTCAATTACTGGCTCGAGCGAAAAAATATATTAGGCGGCATTGGTGGAGCCAATTCTGCTAAATTCGGTATTTATCTTGCTAAAACTGGTGAGTACTGTAAAAGTTACGGTAAACAAAAAGTGGTATTAAAAGATGAACAGTTACAAGAAGAATTTAGAGCTCTAAAAGAGGGGATTTGTGAAGCGATTCAACTTGCAAAGGAAGGCCGCATTTCTGAAATTGTTACATTAGATTTACCAATTTATAATATGGTACTACTAAAAATTTTAAATATTTATGTTCCAGAGAAATTTTTAAATATTTATTCACCACCAATTTTGATTGAGCTTGGAAAGGAATTACATATAAAAGATGAATTGCTTACCCCCCTGAATGCAATTGAATTGAATCATGAAGTGTTACAGGCTATTAAGAAAGAAAATGTTTTTTTAGATTGGTCTAATGAAAAGATTTCACGATTTATCTGGGAGACATTTTCAGAACGAGATAAATCGCTTGATAAGAATACAAACTATTGGCTAGCTGGACATACTTATGGAAAAGATCGTTCCATCCAAGATTATTTGTTGAAAAACAACTGTATAGCGATAGGCTTTTTACGTGAAAATTTATCCTCTCTTTTAGAAGAAGAAAATATTGAGGATATCATTGATGAGAAGGAAGAAACATCAGCAGGACAAAAAGCATTAAAGCAATTTTTAAAAATGAAAGAAGGAGACCTTGTTGCTTTAAAAACATCTTTTACTCGTAAGGTTGATGGGAAGACACGATCAGTGTTACGAGTTAGTGCTGTAGGAAAAATTACTAAAGATACTATCGATGGTTATGAATTCTCTGAAGAGTACGGGCATCTCCTTCCAGTCGAGTGGATTAATACTGAGGAGAGAGAGTTCATAGGTTACGGAGGATATCGTAGTACATTAAATGAAGTGAAAAATAAAAATGTCATTAACTTAGTATTTATGCAGGGAAAGGAAATTAGCAATACGCCCCAAGAATCTAGTGAAGTATTAGATACAGATCCAAGAAACTATGTATTTTTTGGTCCACCTGGAACGGGGAAAACATATCAAATTGTTGAACGTGCTCTTGAATTAATCGATAAAAGAACATATGAGGAATTGAAAGCAGATGGACGAGAGGCATTGCAACAAGAATTTTCACGTTTAACTAAAGATGGGAACATTCATCTCGTGACATTCCATCAGTCCTATGGATATGAAGATTTTATAGAAGGATTGAAATCTGATGGAAAAGGGAACTTTGTGCCAACAGATGGTATTTTGAAAAAAGCCGCTCTTGAAGCGATGTATGAAGGAATTCAAAGCACTAGTCAGGACTTTTCTAATGAAGTTCGTTTTGAGCAACTTTATGATTACCTGGTAGAGAATGGTTTGAAGAATAATATTCAATTTGAATCAAAAACAGGAACGACAAATTTCATTTCATACATATCAGAGCAAAACAATATTGTTGTAACGAGTGAAGTTGTAAAAACTAGTTCAATAGTTTCAAAGAATCGTTTACTAAATCTGTATCGCTATGTTCAGGAGCATGATATTGATTGGAAGAATAATATTATGTTTGTTCGTGAGGCGATTGGTGGGTGTAATCAGACGAGATATTGGTCTGTACTAAATTGGATATTAGAAAAAATGGAAGATACAACAGAAGAAGAAAAAATTGAGGTTGAAGGAGAAGAGAAAAAGGCAATTATTCAAAAGGCATTGCTGGAAAACGGTTCCTTTGATTATTCGAATGCGAAAAAATATGTTGTAATTATTGATGAAATGAACCGAGGTAATCTTTCTAAGATTTTTGGTGAGCTGTTAACGTTACTGGAAGAGGATAAGCGTTTAACACAAAGTAATGAATTGATTGTTGAATTACCTTATTCAAAAGAGAAGTTTACGTTACCTCCCAATCTATATGTAATTGGGACAATGAATACGGCTGACCGTTCAATTGCACTGCTTGATACAGCGTTACGTCGCCGCTTTGTGTTTGAAGAAATCATGCCAAATACAGATCTTCTTGAATCGATTGGTGATGAAATTGACCTTGCTGAAATGCTTTCTGTTATTAATAAGCGGATTGAAGTACTGTATGACCGCGATCATATGATTGGGCATGCGTATTTTATAAACGCGAAAACAGATAATGAAGTTATAGCTATTTTTCAAACGAAAATCATTCCACTATTACAAGAGTATTTTTATGATGATTGGGAAAAAATTGGTCTTGTTTTGGGTGGAATAGGGAGTTCAAAGGAAGATCAATATATTGTTTATAAAGAAGAAGTTAATGTAAATGAACTGTTTAAACAAAAGCCATCTATTTATATTCCTGCACTATACCGAGTAAAACGAAAATTAACAGCACAAGAGCTAATAGCGATTTATGAATAAGACAATTATAGTGCGTGAGGCGTATGACTGGATTACAGAAAATGACGTTACAGTAGAACAATTTGATGAGCTTATACGGTATATTGAAGAAAAATATCCTAATGAACAGGTCATTGATCAGAAGTATAAACGACTTCGCTTTATTAATTATGTTGGAGTGATACAATGTTCAGATGTGAGGTACGAAATTATTCCTAAATTAAAACTCACACCTACTGACGATCGAAAGGCATTGCTAGGAATGCTTTCAATTACAGGGTTTTTGCCGGTTTCATTTTATGAGGAAGTGCTAAATGGTAAGGATAGAGGAGAACTGCTTACGGCATTTCTTGCTACATTTCTTACTCGTTTGCTAAATGAACTCAGAAAAGGGACTTTTAAAACATACGAACGTCATGAAGAAAATTTAAATACACTGCGTGGCAAACTCGAGCTTAGTAAACACATTTATAAGAATGTATTTCAAAAAACAAAAGCATATTGTGCATTTGATGAATATACGGAAAATAACTCTTTAAA
>Ga0209463_1000851_pt1 | contig 20584 bp, 18 predicted proteins | sample AgamicMgSfrz_FD_187169 | JGI IMG/M metagenome (GOLD analysis project Ga0209463, IMG submission 187169) | Agave microbial communities from Guanajuato, Mexico - Mg.Sf.rz (SPAdes) (version 2) | ecosystem: Host-associated > Plants > Phyllosphere > Phylloplane/Leaf | place: Guanajuato, Mexico... | reverse complement strand
AATCAGCAGCGCCAGTAACGCGCCCAACGCTGCGCCCCAAACGCTGGCATCAATACCTGATGAGGGAATAAACTGCGCCAGGCTGAAAATGCTGGCCAGCCCGAAAGAGTATGCGCTGCCGCCGCTGAATCCGGCAACACAGCCGCCCAACGCGCCGCCGAGACAGCCAAAAATAAAGGGACGGCGATTCGGCAGCGTAACGCCATAAACCGCTGGCTCAGTAATACCAAAAACACCGGCGGTGGCGCCCGATCCCGCCAGCATTTTCAGCTGCGGATCGCGGGTGCGTAACATGACGCCGAGGCTGGCGCCGACCTGTCCCATTACCGCAGGCACAATTAGCGGCATCAGCGAATCATGGCCCAGCACCGCCAGATTATTCATCATTAGCGGCACCAGTCCCCAGTGCAGGCCAAACATGACGCATACCTGCCAGATGCCGCCAATTACCAGACCGGCCAGCCAGGGCGCAAAAGCATAAATGCCCTGATAGCCATAAGCCAGCAGCTGGCTGAGCCAGGTCGCCGCCGGGCCAATTAACAGAAAGGTTAACGGTACGGTGACCATCAAACAGATCAGCGGCGTGAAGAAATTTTTGATCGCCGCCGGCAGCACTTTGCCACACTGTTTTTCCAGCCAGCAGCTGACCCAGGCGGCAAAAATAATCGGAATAACCGAGGAGCTGTAATTAAGGAAGGTAATGGGCATACCCATAAAGCTGATTATGGCCGCATCGGGCTGACGGCTTGCCTCAAATGCCTGAATCATTAACGGATGCGTAAGCGCGCCGCCGATAGCCATCGTAAGGAATGGACTGCCGCCAAATTTTTTACCGGCGGTGTAGCCCAGCACCAGCGGGAAAAAGTAAAACAGCGCATCGCTGGCGGCGTACCAAAGCTGCCAGGTGCCGCTCCCGGTTGTCAGCCAGCCGCAGACTACACAGAGTGCCAGCAGTCCTTTTAATATTCCCGATCCCGCCATCACGCCAAGAAAAGGGGTGAAAATGGCGGAAATGATGTCGATCAGCCGATTAAAAAGATTACCTTGTTTCTCCCCGGCGGCAGCAGACGCAGTCTGGTCACCCGGCCCATGTTGCTGACATATTGCCTGATAGACATCATGCACATGGTTGCCAATAACCACCTGAAACTGCCCGCCGCTTGATACCACCATAATGATGCCCGGATGCGCTTTAAGCTGCTCGCTGTCGGCGCGGTTAAGGTCTTTTAACTGAAAACGCAGACGAGTAGCGCAATGTACAACGCTGATAATATTATCGCTTCCGCCTACCCCACTGATAATTTCCCTGGCCAGCTGTTGATACGACATACCTAATCCTTTTATGACGGCTGCCTGGCGGCAACATATAACTGATAAAAAAAACCTGAAAGCAAGCCTCCGTCAGAAAGCCTGCTTTCAGGTTTTGCCTGCCGCAGCAGTAACAATCCCCATTCAACTGTGATTAATTGACCAGCGTCTGATGATTCTCTTTACGTACCCGCTCAATATGGATAGCCAGAAACATCTTCTCTTCGTTAGTTAAATCAGTCTGATATTGCTGATGTAAATGCTGGTTAATTTTTTCCGCGCAACGCCAGGCTTTGGGGTAATTCTCTTTTACCGAGAGATAAAGCTTCACGTCATCATCTGCTATTACGCAGCGCCCCAGCATACGTTGCGCAAAGAATTTCAGATGGGTGACAAAGCGCTGATAGCTAAGCGATTGCTGGTCATATTCCAGATGCAGCTGATACTTAACAATATGCAGGATCTCCTGCATCACTCGCGTTATATGCATCACTTCCGGCATTTCGCTATGAAGCTGCGCATTAACCAGATGCAGCGCAATAAAACCCGCCTCATCCTCCGCCAGCTGCACGCCAAGCCGCTGGTGAATAATCTCCAGCGCCTCCAGCCCGATGCTGAACTCTTTGGGATAAAGCTGTTTGATTTCCCATAACAGCGCGTTGGGAAGTGGAATATTGCCGTTATGACGTACGATGGCAAAATGACAGTGATCGCTAAGCGCAATGCAGAGGTTTTCCTGCAGCTTGCCGAGCCGCTGACGCGCCAGCTCGGTAATACGATCGCAGGCAGTCAGCACCTCAGGCGGGATCTGACTTAACAACTCCGTTAAGCGAGCAACTAACGCATCGTTTTGCCGCGCAAAAACCTTTTCGACTTTACGGCTATCGACACTGTCGCCAATGCGTTTCTGGAAGCCTAACCCGCGCCCCATCACCACCTGTTCGCACTGATGTTCATCCAGAACGACCACTACGTTGTTATTCAACACCTTGGTGATCTTCATGCTTCCCTCAAAAACAAAAAAACCCGATCTCCGGCGCAGGCCGGATAACCAGGTTTTGCCTGCGGATGCAGTAACAATTCAGCGCATTCACTCTACCAGCTTTCCCTGGCGTCTCAATGCGACGTGGGTAAAAACGTGATGGTGATCCAATCGCCCTCGTCAGCGTCGCAGAGGGGATTTCTCTAAAAGGTAATAAATCCAGCCAGGCAAGAAGGCTATTTCGCCTGAGATTATTATCACGGGTGCTGGCTATTATTGAAGGTAATAAAACTGATGAATAGCTGTATATACAAACAGTATATTTTATATGTTCTTCGCCATGCTGCCGGATAAAGTTTTCATAAGCCCACGCACCAGCCGCGCTATTCCTGACAGAGGATAATAGCTGTTGAATGCACAGAAAATAATGTGGACGGCAAATGAGAATGAGAATATGCAGATTATTGTCTTTAGGATAATTCCTGACAATATCCGCCGCCATTCAGTTCATTCCTATATTTTTGCGCGGACCTTATCTCTACTCTTAATTGCATTGAAACATTTGTAAATAATTGCCTGGTTAACTCTACAAACGAGCCCTTATTCCTTCACTTTTAGGCCGTAAAGTGAAAGGCATTAAGAAAAAGAAGGAGTTCACCATGCGAATAATGATAAAAAGCGCCTCTGTTCTGGCGATTGTCAGCATGCTAAGCGGTTGTATAATAGCTCACGATCGCGGCGGGCCGGGATGGCATCACGATCGCGGTCATCATCACGGCTGGCATCATCACCGCGGGCGTTAAATCAAATTCTAAACGGGCGCGTCACAGTAACGTACCTGGCGGGCAAAGCCTGCACACAGCAATATAATAAAAAATAAACCAGGAAAAATTGGGCGAGAATATTCTCGCCCTTTTCTTTATTAACCTTTTATCGCGAAATTACATTGATACCAGGCGGTTTTTAATCCGGGTATATGACTGTCCTGCACGGGTAATGGATCAACCAGATCAAAGCCCTGCGCATTACAATAATTCGCCACGTCATTTTCCAGTGCCGTCTTATTCACTTTCTGAGGATGGTATCGATATTGAACCGTATGTGAGACCGGATCTTCATCGACGCGTTCAAACGCCCCTGGTTTGCTGGCCGTACAGCCTGCTAATAAAAACAGCGCCAGAGCGCCGTAAATTTTACTCTTCATTTCTCTTCCTTATGCTGGTGCGGCATCTTAACAGGCAGCACCAGAGGCACAATCAGAATGTCCCTTAAAGCGCCGTTTCCATTAACGCTTTTACCAATTGAATCGATTCAACTTAACGCTTTGTGCGGTTGCCTGTCAGGTGCGATTATCATTTCAGACGCCATGATGTCTGTGCCAGTCACCAGGTTTATCACTATAAATAACAATGATTTGACTGTTAACGCCCGCTGTTTGCGGGCTTTTTTTTGTCTGTCATCCGGCGTCAGCGCTAAGCATCATACGCAAAACGTTAGCCGATTGTTTGGGAGGAAGTGCGAGGATGCTGCGATACAGGTCAATAGTCATATCGCACATTTTCTGCCGATTCACATGGCTGTCTGCTGGCGCGTTAAGCCACTGCAAATCATTGCCCCATGTGGCATAAAGCTGCTGTACCACTTTATTTAAGTTTTGATGTGCGGCGGCCAGATCGACCTGCTGCTCAGGCCCCGCGCTGTCCTGCAACAGCTGTTCAATTTCCCGTAAATCCCGCTGTACCAGACGGGCGGGCAATACCTCGCTCAGATTAACGCCGCCGCTAACCTGCGGAAACAGAAAGCGAAAGCAGAGCTGGACATCGCGCGCGCGCAGACTTTCCATCTGCTCCAGCGATAGCGCGATATAACGGTTAATCGCTTCATCCCCGGCACGGCCTATGCGCTGATTCAACAGATCGCCCAGCATGGCGCGCAGATTGCTCGTTGCCTGTTCAGGCGCGATCCCGGCGCGCATCTGCGCCGCCAGTTCCGCATTAAGCTGCCGCCACAGCGCGGGTTCCTGCCGTTGTAAAATACGATAGCCAGGCAGCTGAGCCAGCCGTTGCTGCGCCGTCTCGATCTGCGTCTGCAAACGCGCTTCCGGCAGAATAACCGTACGATAGCCCAGCCAGCCGCCGACAACGATAATTACCGCAATGGCCAACAGCGAAGCCTGGGTAACGGAAAGCTTTTTATAGCGATACAGGGCGATAAGCCCAAAAAGCAACGCCGCCAACAGAGCGGCGCTGATAACAAAATCATGCCTCAAAACGTTATTCCTGCTTCAGGGCGCTACTGCGCCCGCACGTCGACCAGCACCGGACAATGGGCGCGCTCAATGACGGCCGCGCTGACAGAACCTTTCAGCAGGCGGTTAAAGGGGGAAAGATGACGCCGTCCCATAATAATCATTTTTGCCTCCAGCGCGGCGGCCTGCGCCACAATGGTTTCCGCCGACTCGCCAGCCACCACGCGACCGCGCGCTTCAATGCCGGCGCCCAGCAGCTGCGCCAGCGCATGACGAATCACCAGCTCCGCCGTGTTTTGCTCATCCAGCGCAGCGCCAAAATCAGCCGGATCCTCACCAGCGGTGATATCCAGCGGCTCGCCACAGGTAGCGTAAGCGGGATCGATACAGCACAGCACCATAATCTGCGCGTTTAGCGCCCGCGCCTGTTCTGTCGCCAGTGAAACCACTTTGCGAGAGAGATCCGAGTTATCTATTGCCACCAGCAAGGTTGTCATTTTCTTTATTCCTCAGTCATGCGCCAGATGTTTACCAATTTCACGCGTCATCGTCTCTTTACATCTTAGTATTTCATGGCGATAGAGCGCTTCATTCCTGTGAAAGCGCGCCGCCGGCACCAGCAGCGAAACGGCAAAGCGTCCCAGCAGCGTATCCAGCGCCACGCCCATGGTTGAGATACCTTCCAGCGTTTCGCCGCGATCGAAGGAGACGCCGGTTTTACGGATCTCTTTCAGCTGCCGCAGCAGTTCCGGCAGGGTTTTAATGGTGTTTTCGGTGATGGGATCCCAGGATTCGCCGACCAGCGTGCGCACATCTTCATCGCTTTCCAGCGCCAGCAGCGCGCGGCCGCCGGACGTGCTGTAGAGCGGTAAATTCAGCCCCATTCGCGGCACCACGCGCAGTTCGCGATCGGCCACGATAAAATGGACAATCGCCAGCTGAATGCCGCTGGCGCGGGCCAGCGAAACGGTTTCGCCGGTGGCGTCACACAGTGCCTGAAGGGCCGGACGCGCGACTTCCACAACATCGGTATGCACGCTGGAGATCAACCGCAACAGCGCCGGCCCCAGCCGTACGCCGCCTGCGCCGTGGCTGCGCACCATCTGGGCGGCGTCCAGCGCGGCCACAATGCGCTGCACCGTTGAGCGCGGCAACGCTACCGCCTGCGCAATTTCGCCCAGGCTCATACCGCCCGGATGTTCGCCTAAAGCGTTAAGGATATTTGCCGCGCGCGCAATCACCTGGATGCCGCCCGTTTTCTCATCATCGCGATGATGCGGTTTATCAGACATGAACATGCTGTTCTCTTTCCATGAAGGGCGGCGATACTGTAGCGCGTTTTATGCCGCTTTCCCACCCTGTACCGCATTGCAATACATCTACTCACCATGTAAGATTGCGCGCTCGCTAAATTGCAACAACATCATCACACCATAATAAAAAAACACTATGGAGTACCTGCTATGAACGGTCAGCCTGCCGCTGCACCGGCTCCCCACCCTTTTACCCTGCGTCTGGCGCTGGGTCTGGTCGGCGTGCTGATTGCGGCCCTCGCTTCCGGGCTTAACGATCGCGTCACCGACATCGCGCTGGCCGATATTCGCGTGGCGCTGGGCATCGATTATGCTCAGGGCAGCTGGCTGATTGCGGGGTATCAGGCGGCAGAAGTCGCCGCCATGATGATCGCGCCCTGGTTTGCCGTCACGCTGTCGCTGCGACGCTTCGCCCTCGGCGTAGCGTTTGGCTTCGCCGTTACCGCGTTACTGCTGCCCTTCGCCACGCACTATCCGCTGTTTCTGACGCTACGCGTGCTGCAGGGCATTTTCGGCGGCGCGCTGCCGCCGCTGTTGATGACGGTCGCCCTGCGCTTTTTGCCGCCGCCGCTTAAGCTTTACGGCCTGAGCGCCTATGCGTTAACCGCCACCTTCGGCCCCAATATGGCGGCCTCGCTGGCGGCACTCTGGACGGACAGCGTCGGCTGGCCCTTTGTTTTCTGGCAGGTGATCCCGGCGATGCTGATCGCCATGTTGCTGATTGGTTGGGGTATTCCGCAGGATCCGGCGCGCGTTGAGCGCTTTCGCCAGATCGATCTGTTCGGCATGCTGACCGGCTGTAGCGGCATCGCTTTGCTGATACTGGTGCTCAATCAGGGAGAACGCCTCAACTGGCTGAGCTCCCCGTTGATTGCGGCAATGCTGCTGGCAAGTCTGGCGCTGCTGCTGGTCTTTTTTATTAATGAATGGTTTCACCCGTTGCCGCTGTTCCGCCTGCAAATGCTGTCGCGTCCTAATCTGACGCATGGCCTGCTAACGCTGGCGGGCGTGCTGCTGGTGGCGCTGTCCGGTTCGGCGCTGCCGTCGGCTTATTTCGCTCAGGTTGAAGGCTTTCGTACCGCGCAATTTGCGCCGCTGGCGCTGACTATCGGCGCGCCGCAGCTGTTGATCGCACCCTTTATCGCCATGCTGCTCAATATCCGCTGGATCGACTGCCGCTGGATGTTAACCTGCGGCGCGCTGCTGATGGCTGCCTCCTGCCTGATGGGTTCGCAAATTACCAGCGACTGGGCGCGGCAGAACTTCTGGCTGATTCAGATTATGCAGGCGTTCGGTCAGCCGATGATGATTTTGCCGGTGCTAATGAGCGCTACTTCTGTGGTATTGCCGCCGGAAGGTCCGTTTGCCTCCGCAATGTTTAACACCGTACGCGGCTTTTCCAGCGTGGCGGCCGGTGCGCTGGTGGAGTGGTTTATCAGCCACCGCGAGCAGTTCCACTCGCATATTCTGCTGGACGGCACAGCCGGTCGAAGCTGGCTGCTGCGCGCCGATTCCGCCAGCGAAGCCAGCGCTTTTGCGCCGTTACTGCCCGACGGCAGCATCAGCTCCACGGAAAATATCGCGCATTTTTCCACGCTGGTTAAACATCAGGCGCAGGTATTGAGCCTCAGCGACGCTTATTTATTGCTGGTTGCCTTCGCTCTGCTCCTGATCCTGCTTACCGCCTGGCTGCCAAAACGCGTCTGGCCGCCGCAAACCTTATTACAACCACCTGTTACGCCAAAACCGGAAATTTAATGATCTCTTTTACACCTGCTAAACGTACTGGCCTGCTGGCAGTGCTGTTAATTGTTCTGCTGGCGATCGCCTTTTTTATCTGGTCCGCCATGACGCGCGCCGACTATCAAACCGACGATGCCTGGGTCGCCGCCGACTATACGCTGGTCGCGCCGAAGGTTTCTGGCTATATCAGCCAGGTTCTGGTGCGTGATAACCAGCGGGTTAAGGCGGGCGATTTGCTGGCGACGCTGGACGATCGCGATTATCGCGTGGCGCTGGAAAGCGCCGAAGCGAGCCTGCAGCTAAGCCAGGCGAAGCTCGCCAGCATTGCCGCGCAGCGCGAGCAGCAGCAGGCTGTTATTGCGCAAAATAAAGCGGCGGTAACCGCCAGCCAGGCGACGCTCAGCTATGCCGGCCAAAATGCCGATCGCTATCGCCGCCTGCTCCAGAGCGGCACCGCAACCGCTGACGAGCAGCAGAAAGCCAGCTCCACCATGCGATCCGCTGCGGCGCAGGTGGCGCAAAACCAGGCTGCGGTGCTGGCGGCGGAAAAAGAGTTGGGCATTTTGCTGGCCAGCCAGAAGCAGGCGGAAGCGGAGATCGCCTCGGCGAAAGCCTCGGTCGATCAGGCGCAGCTTAATCTGTCTTATACACGGATTGTTGCGCCGGTAAGCGGCATGGTTGGCCAGCGCAGCCTGCGTCAGGGCGCCTGGGTTTCCGCCGGCAGCCGCCTGCTGGCGCTGGTGCCGCTGGAAAAGAGCTATATCATCGCCAACTATCTGGAAACCCAGCTGGCTAACGTGCGGCCAGGCCAGCCGGTGGAGATCACCGTGGACGCCCTGCCCGGCCAGCATTTTCACGGTCACGTAGAGAGTATCGCCCCCGCGACCGGCGCGACCTTTTCCGCCATTGCCGCCGATAACGCCACGGGCAACTTTACCAAGGTGGTACAGCGTCTGCCGGTGAAAATTACGCTGGACGACCATCAGCCCAACCTGGCGCATTTGCGGGTCGGCATGTCGGTCATACCGGAAATTCAGGTGGAATAAGGGCGTCGGAGGCGGGTTGCAGCTCGGATCATGCCTATTTATTTTGACCGCGAATGCGCGTAAATTAGCGCGCGATCCTGTTCTGAGCGATTCAGAGCTATCTGGAAACAACGGCGTCATACCAAAGAAAGCGCGCCTTGTTCTTATTCTGTTCAGGTTATGCAGGTTTGGGATCGCCACCGACATAATCGTCAGAGGAGTTTTCAGGTGAAATATGCGTTGATGGGAATCTCTTTTTTCCTGTTAGTCTGGGTTGGCACCTTCATGCTGATGCTGTAAAAGTGCGGCAACAGAGGCGACGCAATGCGTCGCCTGATTGCTTCTTATGACGCGGAAGCGTCGTTTTCCGTTTCAACCAACCCGCTGCTTTTCACGCTGCCCGGCAGAACGCCGTCGGCACGAAACATCGCTTTAATCCCGCGCACCGCCTGCCGGATACGATCGCAGTTTTCAATCAGCGCAAAACGCACATGCGTATCGCCATAGTCGCCGAAACCGATGCCCGGCGAGACGCAGACCTTCGCCTCCTGCAACAGTCGTTTGGCGAACTCCAGCGATCCGAGATGGGCATAATGATCGGGGATTTTGGCCCAGACATACATTGAGGCTTTCGGCATCTCCACCATCCAGCCCGCTTCATGCAGCCCTTTTACCAGCACGTCGCGGCGACGTTTATACTGCCCGGCGATGTCACGCACGCACTGCTGATCGCCTTCCAGCGCGGCGATGGCCGCCACCTGCAACGGCGTAAAGGTGCCGTAATCGTGATAGCTTTTAATGCGCGCCAGCGCGGCGACCAGCTCTTTATTGCCGACCATAAAGCCGATGCGCCAGCCCGCCATATTGTAACTTTTCGACAGCGTAAAGAACTCCACGGCCACGTCGCGCGCGCCCGGCACCTGCATAATAGACGGCGCTTTCCAGCCATCATAAACAATGTCGGCGTAGGCCAGATCGTGAACCACCAGCACGTTGTACTGTTTCGCCAGCGCGATAACGCGCTCAAAGAAGTCCAGTTCGACGCATTGCGAGGTAGGGTTTGACGGGAATCCGAGGATCATCATTTTTGGCTTTGGATAGCTCTCCCGAATCGCCCTTTCCAGCTCGTTGAAAAAATCAACGCCAGCCACCAGCGGCACTGAACGCACCTGAGCGCCAGCGATCACCGCGCCGTAAATATGAATGGGATAGCTGGGATTCGGCACCAGCACGGTATCGCCATGATCGAGCGTCGCCAGCATCAGATGCGCCAGCCCCTCTTTCGAACCGATGGTGACAATGGCTTCCGATTCAGGATCGATCTCCACCTCGTAGCGATCGGCATACCAGCGCGAAATCGCCCGACGCAGACGCGGAATGCCGCGCGAAGTGGAGTAACCGTGGGTATCATCGCGCTGTGCCACCTGACAGAGTTTTGCCACAATATGCGGCGGCGTGGCGCCGTCCGGGTTGCCCATGCTGAAATCGATAATATCTTCGCCGCGCCGACGCGCAGCCATTTTCAGCTCAGCGGTAATGTTAAAAACATAAGGAGGAAGACGTTCAATGCGGGAAAAACGACGAGACGAGCTGTTATCAGCCATAGCAACCCCTGTGAGTACGTAAGCGCCCGGACCGTCCGAGCGACGCTGACCACCGTTGTGGTCGAAGAATGACCATAGCCTGGCGGAGATAACGTTGTCGACAGGGGCGGAAAAATAAATTTTTCGCGCCTGCTTCCGTAAAATGCAAAGATCGTGGCGCGCTAAGGCCACATTTTTTATCATGATGTCCCCTGTGTTAAGCCACGAGATGCCTGTGCAATCCATATTCGATATGCTGCTGGCGGTGTTTGACCGCGCCGCCCTGATGCTGATCTGCCTGTTCTTTTTGACGCGCACGCGCCACTTTCGCCAGCTGTTACAGAAGGATGAACACTCGCGTCAGGAGCTGCTGGCGGTAACGGCGATTTTCTCGCTGTTCGCTCTGTTCAGTACCTGGTCGGCGGTCAATGTCGATGGTTCGCTGCTGAACGTGCGCGTGATCGCCGTGATGTCGGGCGGCATTTTATTTGGCCCCTGGGTGGGCATCGCGACCGGCGTCATCGCTGGCGTGCATCGCTTCTTAATCGATATGCACGGCGTTTCGGCGGTGCCCTGCCTGATTACCAGCATTATCGCCGGCGTGGTCTCCGGCTGGATTAACCTGAGGGTGGCGAAAGAGCATCGCTGGCGACTGGGGATCCTTGGCGGCATGCTGTGCGAAACCCTGACGATGCTGCTGATCCTGCTGTGGGCGACGCCGCGCGCGCGCGGCATTGAGATCGTTTCTGAAATCGCTATTCCCATGATCCTGGGTGCGGTGAGCATTGGGCTGATTGTGCTGCTGGTACAGAGCGTGGAAGGAGAAAAAGAGGCGGTGGCCGCGCGTCATGCCAAGCTGGCGCTGGATATTGCCAATAAAACGCTGCCGCTGTTTCGTCAGGTCAACAGCGATTCCCTGCGCAAGGTATGCGAAATTATTTGCAGCGATATTAATGCGGATGCCGTAGCTATCACCAACAAGCATCATATTCTGGCCTACGTCGGCTACGGCGAACAGCATTACCGCCAGGGCGACGACGGGCTGAGCCCGACCACCCGCCAGGCGCTTAATTACGGCAAAATTATTATTAAAAATAACGATGAAGCCTACCGCACGCGTGATATTCATTCGATGATTGTGATTCCGCTCTGGGAAAAAGGCGAAGTCACCGGCACATTGAAAATCTATTATCGCCACGCTCACCGGATTACCTGGTCGCTCAAAGAGATGGCGGTCGGCCTGTCGCAAATTATCTCCACCCAGCTGGAAGTGTCGCGCACCGAGCAGCTGCGCGAGATGGCAAATAAGGCCGAACTGCGCGCTCTGCAAAGCAAGATCAACCCTCACTTTCTGTTTAACGCCCTGAACGCCATCTCTTCCTCGATTCGTTTAAATCCCGATACCGCGCGCCAGCTGATCATTAATCTGTCGCGTTATCTACGCTATAACCTGGAGCTGAACGACGACGAAACGATCGACATTAAAAAAGAGCTGTATCAGGTGAAAGACTATATCGCCATTGAACAGGCGCGCTTTGGCGATAAGCTCACGATGATTTATCACATCGATGAAGAGGTAAACTGCACGCTTCCCAGCCTGCTGATCCAGCCGCTGGTGGAGAATGCCATCGTCCACGGCATTCAGCCCTGCCGCGGTAAAGGCGTGGTGACGCTGTCGGTTGAAGATTGGGGCGATCGGGTGCGCATTGCGGTGCGCGATACCGGCAACGGCATCAGCGATGAGGTCATCGCCCGCGTTGAGCGTAATGAGATGCCCGGTAATAAAATCGGCCTGTTGAACGTGCATCATCGCGTTAAGTTGCTGTACGGCGGCGGCTTGCAGATTAAGCAGCTTCATCCGGGTACGGAAATTGCGTTCTTTATCAGTAAAAACGGTGAAAAACTGCCGGAAAAAACCTTATCGCTGACGGCCTGAGCGGGAGAAGCAAGTGAAAGCCATCATTGTAGAAGATGAGTTTCTGGCGCAGCAGGAGCTGAGCTGGATAATTAAGCAGCACAGCGCTATCGATATTGTCGCCTGCTTTGACAACGGGCTCGACGTACTGAAGTTTTTGCAGCACAGCGAAGTAGATGTGATCTTCCTGGATATTAATATTCCTTCGCTGGACGGCGTTTTACTGGCGCAAAACATCAGCAAGTTCGCCCATAAGCCGCAAATTGTATTTATCACCGCCTGGAAAGAACATGCGGTGCAGGCGTTTGAACTGGAAGCCTTTGACTACATTCTGAAGCCTTACCATGAGTCACGCATTGTCGCCATGCTGCACAAACTGGAAGCGCACTGGCAACAGCAGCATCAGCCGAACGTGCCCGACGCGGCAACGCTTCGCCCGATAGCGCAAACCGTGAATCTGATAAAGGATGAGCGGATTATTGTGACAGACATTAATGAGATCTATTACGTCGAAGCCCATGAGAAGCTGTCGTTTGTCTATACACGCCGGGAAGAGTACGTGATGTCGATGACCATTACCGAGTTCTGTCATCGGCTGCCGGAAAGCCAGTTTTTCCGCTGCCATCGTTCTTACTGCGTAAACCTGAGCAAGATCCGCGAAATCGAGCCCTGGTTTAATAACACCTATATTTTGCGGCTGCGCGACCTGGATTTTCAGGTGCCGGTAAGCCGCAGCAAGGTAAAAGCGTTTCGCCAGCTGATGCGTTTATGACGCTGTTCGCCGCAGGTGAATATTAAAAAGGTGATGAGGCCCAGATAAAAGCTTGCTCAAAAAAAGTAATGGGGCCAGACAGAAGCCCGCTGAAAACGAAAGTGCTAAAACCCGAATAAAAAGCCTGCTTAAAGCAGGCTTTTTATCAATTTCTTACATGAGGCCCGTACCGATGCCGGTTTTCGCAGACTGAGATGCGCAGCGTTACAGCACGCGGCCCAGCGTCTGGCGCAGATGCGCGCCCGCGCCCAGCAGGCCAGGCTGATCGTGCGTAATCATATAAACCGGAATGTTATGAACGTAATCGCGGAAACGCCCTTTATCTTCAAAGGCGGCGCGGAAGCCGGATGCTTTAAAGAATTCAAGGAAACGCGGCACAATACCGCCGGCAATATAAACGCCGCCGAAGGTGCCCAGCGTTAACGCCAGGTTGCCGCCGAAGCGCCCCATAATCACGCAAAACAGCGACAGCGCGCGGCGGCAATCGGTGCAGCTGTCAGCCAGCGCCCGCTCTGACACATCTTTCGGCTTCAGGTTTTCCGGCACGCGCTTATCCGATTTCACAATGGCGCGATAAAGATTCACCAGGCCAGCGCCTGACAGTACGCGCTCCGCTGAAACGTGGCCCAGCTCCTCACGCAGCACCTGCAGAATAAGATCTTCTTCCACGCTGTTTGGCGCTAAATCGACGTGTCCGCCTTCGCCCGGCAGGCTGACCCAGCGACGATCGACATGTACCAGATGCGCCACGCCAAGGCCGGTGCCCGCACCGTAAACGGCGATCGGTTTATCTTTAATTGCTTCCTTACCGCCGAACTGAATAACGTCGCTTTCCGTCAGCATCGGGATCGCCATCGAAACCGCAGTGAAATCGTTAATGATTTCCAGATGTTCAAATTCCAGGCTGGCTTTCAGCGCTTTGGTAGAGAATGCCCAGTCATGATTGGTCATTTCTACCCAGTCTTCGGTAATCGGGCAGGCAATGGCGATACAGCCATCTTTTATCTCCTGCTGCTGCTCTTCCAGGAACAGGCGGATCACCGCTTCGAGGCTGGGATGCTCAGAGGTGGAATAGGTGGTTACCTGAGAAATCAGGCCGGATTCTACTTCACACAGCGCCAGGCGCGCGTTGGTACCGCCAACGTCACCCACCAAAGCGTATTTAGTCATTATTCTGCTGCTCCGCTTATGTCAATTCACTACGGGACACTATAAATTTCCCCCGGTAAAACAACAACGCTCACCGAAATGAAAGCGCCTTGCCAAATCGCCCGTTACCTTAACCGTGAAAGCCGGATCTGAACAGCACCATCTTTCTGAAATCGCTATGCCGAATTGCGCTGATGCAGCGAGGCGGAGACCTGCTGTAAGAGCGGCGGCAAATCGAGACGCGGCAACACCACTTCCACCAGCGAAAGACGCGGCGCGTCGGCAATCAGTTTCATCACTTCTGTTAACTGTACGGTTTCCATCACGCGCCAGCTTTGCGCGGGACACGCCTGGCTTAATGCCTGCGGTATCTGCGTCCAGTTCCAGGCGGCAATATCGTTATAACGCTGGTCGGCGCCGTTGATCGCGCGCTCAACGGTATAACCGTCGTTGTTTAACAGAAAGATGAGCGGTTTCAAATTATCGCGCATCATCGAACCCAGCTCCTGCACCGTTAACTGCGCCGAACCGTCGCCAATAAGCAGAATCACCCGTCGTGCCGGCTCGGCGGTTTGGATGCCAAAGGCTGCCGGCAAAGTATAGCCGATAGATCCCCAGAGCGGCTGAACCACCAGCCTGGCGTCGCTCGGCAAGCGCAGCGCCGCCGCGCCAAAGGCGGCGGTGCCCTGCTCCGCCACGATCAGATCGCCCGGACGCAGGAAATCCTGGATCGCCTGCCAGAAGGCATTTTGCGTCAGGCCGGGCCGGGCGACCTGTGCCAGCGGCGCGGGCTGGCAGCGATCCAGCATCCAGCCCGCGCTGTAGCGCTGGCAAAGCTGCTGCAATTCATCGATTACGCGAGACATCGGCAGTTGCTCAAAACACTCTCCGGCGACCGTGACGCTAAACGGCTGAACATCTATCGTTTTTGCGGCCTCGATTTGCTGGGTAAAACCGACGGTGATGGTATCGGTAAAGCGCACGCCAACGGTAATGATAACGTCCGCCTGTTCAATAACGCGGCGCGTTGCGGCAGCGCAGCCCTCCCCGGCATAGGTTCCGGCGAAACCTGGGCGCTGCTCATCCAGTACACCTTTCCCCATCAGCAGCGTGGCGTGCGGCAGCGGTACGGCCTCCAGCCAGTGTGCAAGCTGCTGTTGAACGCCAAAGCGATCGGCCAGAAAATCCGCCAGCAGCGAAACGCTGCGCGCGTCGGCAAGCAGGCGTTCCGCCGCCAGACGAAAACCCTGCAGGGAGGAGGCATCAAGCGGATACTGAATGACCAGCGGCTGACGCGGCGCCGGAGCGGGCGCAACGGCGACATCTACCGGCAGCAGCAGGTAAGCGGGCCGCCGCTGCGTCAGCGCTTCGCTTATGACCCGATCGATTTCGGCACAGGCGTTTTCTACCGTCAGCGTCGCCTGCGCGACCGTCACCTCCTGCTGCATACGCGCAAAGTGTCCGAAGTCGCCGTCACCCAGCGAGTGATGGATAAGATCGCCGCGCTGCTGGGCTGACAATGAAGGCGCGCCAACAATATGAATAACCGGCAGATATTCCGCGTAGCTGCCCGCAATGCCGTTAATGGCGCTCAACTCCCCTACGCCAAAGGTGGTCAATAACGCGGCGGCCCGGCGGCTACGCGCATAACCATCGGCAGCGTAAGCGGCGTTAAGCTCATTGGCGCAGCCAACCCAGGCCAGACGGGGATGGGCGATCACCCGATCAAGAAAGGTCAGGTTAAAATCGCCCGGCACGCCAAACAGATGATCGATGCCGATTTCATTCAGCCGCTGCAGCAGATAATCACTTACCGTTAGTCCAGACATAGCAGACTCCTTGCGTAATCAGGTCATTTGAGTATCGATTATTCTGCTGCCGCGTCGACATACGATATTGTTATCCTGCTTTGCCCGCTGGCAACCGGGCGTTACGCCTGTGGATTTTTCTGTAATTGCGATCCGTCACGCGCTTTTCATCCCGTGTAAACGTATACACTGCTAAGCTCCTTGCTTTAATGACCTATTTCTTCAGGGAATTGCTATGCATTATCAACCTGCCGCTGAGCGTTATCAGCAGATGGAATATCGTCGTTCAGGGCGCAGCGGCCTTAAGCTGCCCGCTGTTTCCCTTGGTCTGTGGCATAACTTTGGCGACAGTACGCGCGTCGATAACAGCCGCGCCCTGTTGCGCCACGCCTTTGACTGCGGCATCACTCATTTTGATTTGGCGAATAATTACGGCCCGCCGCCCGGCTCGGCAGAAGAGAACTTCGGTCGAATTTTACGGGAAGATTTTCACGGCTATCGCGACGAGCTGATTATCTCCACCAAAGCGGGCTATACCATGTGGGATGGACCTTACGGCGACTGGGGTTCGCGTAAGTATCTGATCTCCAGCCTCGATCAGAGTCTGAAGCGTATGGGCCTTGAGTACGTTGATATTTTCTATCATCATCGTCCCGATCCAGAGACGCCGCTGGAAGAGACGATGATGGCGCTGGATCAGGTGGTTCGTCAGGGCAAGGCGCTGTATGCCGCGATTTCAAACTATCCTGCCGATCGGGCGGCAGAGGCCATTCAGATTCTGCGCGAGCTGGGTACGCCCTGCTTAATCCATCAGCCGAAATACTCGATGTTTGAGCGTACGCCGGAAGCGGGTTTGCTGGATGTACTCCAGCGCGAAGGCGTAGGCTGCATCGCGTTTTCCCCGCTGGCGGGCGGCGTGCTGACCGATCGCTATCTGCACGGCGTGCCGGAAGATTCCCGCGCGGCCAGCGGCAGCCGTTTCCTGAATGCCGACCAGCTGACGCCGGAAAAGATGAATACCGTACAGCAGCTAAACGCCATCGCCCGGCGTCGCGGGCAGAAACTGGCGCAAATGGCGCTGAGCTGGGTGCTGCGCCAGCCCGCCATGACCAGCGTACTCATCGGCGCCAGCAAAACCAGCCAGATTGATGATGCGGTGCAGATGCTACAGCAGAGCCAGCTCAGCGCAGAAGAGATCCAGGAAATTGATGCCTTACTGAAGTAATTCCCCTCGCTGGCTGTCGGATGGCAGCCAGAAAATTCCCAATTAAGTTTATCCTTATCTTTTTCAGAAAGCTGCCGATGCTATATGCGCCCTTTCTTTCTATGCTGGCGCCAACAGTGCTGCTGTTTGCGCACTGATAAGGAGAAATATGAAACGTGCCGTTATTTTTGCCGCTTTGCTGGCAACCTTGTCCCCTTTTGCTACATCCACAGCACATGCCGACGGCGCGACCATTACGCTGGCGCCCGGCATAACATTACAACTGGGCGATCGCGATCGCCACGGCCAATACTGGGATGGCGGACGCTGGCGCGACGGGCGCTGGTGGCACGATCGCTATGAATGGCAACAGGGCCGCTGGTGGCGTCATGAACAGTGGCGACGTCATCGCGACTGGGAGCGTCAACAGTGGCAGCGCCGTGAATGGCAGCGGGAGCGGGAATGGCGTCATCATGAGCGCGCCCGTGAGCGCGAACATCGTAAGTGGGAAAAGCATCACCATCATCATCATGACTAAATCGCCATCCTGCCGGTGGCGATCCGTTTAACGCTTTACCCTGGCGCAGCGCGGCAAACCGGTGCGCGCTGCGCCAGCAGAGCAGGCAACTGTTCTCAGCCCAGTCCCAGGGCTTCCCCTGCCAGCAGATAGATATTCAGCGTGACCACCAGCGCGACGATAATCCAGCCGACGGTCTGCATGGTGCGCGTGTTGGTCATATCCCCCATCAGCTCCTGCTTGCCGGTAAATACCAGCAGCGGAATCAGCGCCAGCGCGATGCCGAAGCTCAGCAGCACCTGACTCATCACCAGAATACGCGTGGGATCCCAGCCCGCCATAATGACGATAAAGGAGGGGAGCATGGTAATGGCGCGACGCAGCCACAGCGGAATATGGAAGTGGATAAAGCCCTGCATCACCACCTGCCCTGCCAGCGTCCCGACGACCGTGGATGACAGACCGGCTGCCACCAGGCTCAGACCAAACACCAGTGCCGCGGCATCGCTTAACAGCGGCTTCAGCGTCAGGTAGGCCTGATCGAGATCCGCCACGCCGGAATGACCGTTAAAATGAAAAGCCGCCGCCGCCGTCGCCATCATCGCCAGGTTAACGAAGCCGGCAATGGTCATGGCGATGGCGACATCCAGCTTGGTTGAAGAGTAGCGCTCGCTGCGCGAGCTGCCGCGCCCGCCGTTTTGCGTCAGCGAAGAGTGCAGATAAATTACGTGCGGCATAATGGTAGCGCCCAGCACGCCCGCCGCCAGAAACACGGCGTCAGCCGTAGGCAGCGAAGGCAGCGCCATGCCGCGCACCAGTTCGGTCATTTGCGGCTGCGAAAAAAACAGTTCAACAATATAGGCAGCGGCGACAAACAGCAGCAGCCCGCCAATCACCAGCTCCAGCGGCTTTTGCCCGCGATTTTGCAGCATCAAAATTAAAAAGGTGGCGACGCCGGTTAACACCGCGCCCTGCAGGAGCGAAATGCCGAGCAGCATTTTAAAACCGAGCGCAGCGCCAATAAACTCCGCCAGATCGGTGGCCATAGCGATAATTTCCGCCTGTACCCAGTAGAACCAGACCGCCGGGCGCGGAAAGCGATCACGAATATGTTCCGCGAGATTTTTACCGGTAGCGATGCCGAGCTTGGCGGACATCAGCTGAATGAGGGTTGCCATAATATTGGCCCAGACCACAACCCACAGCAGCTTATAGCCATAGGACGCGCCCGCCTGAATATTGGTGGCGAAGTTGCCAGGATCGATGTAGCCAATTGCCGCAATAAAAGCGGGCCCCAGCAACGCCAGCTTTACCTTACGGGCTCCGCGTGCAGCTCGTTCCGCGGTGCGGCTTTCTAACATAGTCATTATCCTGTCTGGAAATGGTGTCACCCTTACAGCGTAAAGGGACATAACCCATAGTGAAATATGATTGTCGTTATCGTTGTGATAGCTCGCGCTATAAAGTATAGCAACGGCTATATTTGTATCCACAATAGCCGACTGTTTAAACATCATCAACCCACTAACTGTAGGCCATCTCAAAAATGTTAACAATGAAGATGTGGTTTTTTTAATCAGTGTTACAGTTGTGATCGAGCAGTCTTTTCTTGTGCTTAACACGATAAGCAATTGTTATATTGTGGACTTGATCTCGTTTTTACGCTCGGTGTTACATAGAATACGCAGCGAAATATAACCTGCCTCAAATTTGGAGCATACATGTCCCGCATTTTGCATTTTGTTCTGGCGCTGGTGGTGGTTGCGTTGCTGGCATTGCTGGTAAGCCGCGATCGTAAAAATATCCGCGTCCGTTTTATCATACAGCTATTAGTGATTGAGGTTCTGCTGGCCTGGTTTTTCCTCAATTCTGAAGTTGGCCTGGGATTCGTCAAAGGCTTTGCCGGCCTGTTTGATTATCTGCTGAAATACGCTGCTGAAGGGACCAACTTCGTATTTGGTGGAATGAATGACAAAGGTCTGGCGTTCTTCTTCCTTAATGTTCTCTGCCCTATCGTCTTTATCTCTGCTCTGATCGGTATTCTGCAACATTTCCGCATTCTGCCTGTCGTTATTCGCGCTATCGGTACGGTACTGTCGAAAATTAACGGTATGGGCAAACTGGAATCCTTTAACGCGGTTAGCTCACTGATTTTGGGACAGTCAGAAAACTTTATCGCCTATAAGGATATCCTTGGTCAGATGTCGCAGCGCCGCATGTACACCATGGCGGCTACCGCGATGTCTACGGTTTCCATGTCTATCGTGGGCGCCTATATGACCATGCTGCAGCCGAAATATGTGGTCGCCGCGCTGGTGTTGAATATGTTCAGTACCTTTATCGTGCTGTCATTGATCAACCCTTACCGCGTGGATAAAGAAGAAGATTTGCAGCTTCGCAACCTGCACGAAGGCCAGAGTTTCTTTGAAATGCTGGGCGAATATATCCTTGCCGGTTTCCGCGTGGCGATTATCGTTGCCGCAATGCTGATCGGTTTTATCGCCCTGATTTCCGGCGTTAACGCACTGTTCGACGCCATTTTCGGTATCAGTTTCCAGGGCGTGCTGGGCTATGTGTTCTTCCCGTTTGCGTGGGTTATGGGCGTTCCGTCCAGCGAAGCGTTGCAGGTTGGCAGCATTATGGCGACCAAACTGGTTTCCAACGAGTTTGTGGCAATGATGGATCTGCAGAAAATCGCCGGGCAACTCTCGCCGCGCGGTGAAGGCATCCTCTCCGTATTCCTGGTCTCTTTTGCTAACTTCTCTTCTATCGGCATCGTGGCCGGTGCGATTAAAGGTCTGCATGAAGAACAGGGTAACGTGGTATCACGCTTTGGCCTGAAACTGCTGTACGGTTCTACGCTGGTCAGCGTGCTGTCAGCCTCTATCGCCGGTCTGGTTCTCTCCTGATCGCGTGATTGACGCTAAAAACCGGGCCTGCCCTAATGCCGATCGTTTAAGGATCGGTTGACCGATCCGGTGGCTGGTGTAAAAAGGGGTTCATGTTCATCATGGAGC
>Ga0209463_1000850_pt1 | contig 20603 bp, 25 predicted proteins | sample AgamicMgSfrz_FD_187169 | JGI IMG/M metagenome (GOLD analysis project Ga0209463, IMG submission 187169) | Agave microbial communities from Guanajuato, Mexico - Mg.Sf.rz (SPAdes) (version 2) | ecosystem: Host-associated > Plants > Phyllosphere > Phylloplane/Leaf | place: Guanajuato, Mexico... | reverse complement strand
AATTAACCCTGTCATGCTATGTGGTATTGTCCTCATTATCGGCGGTGTTTTTTTGTTAAATGGTGCGGAAAAAGGAGAAACAGCCAAAAAGCCGGCAAACTGAGTCTGGCTTCTCGGCTGTTTTCTTATTAAGTAGCAGCTGAACTGTTCAAATGGAAAGCAATTTCCCGAATTCTTTTATCAATTTCAGCCTCTAGCTTCTCCCGCTCTGCTGTATAAGCATAAAAGGTATCACCTTGAAGCAGATGGTCAGAGAGATTAAGCAAGCTGACTGCTTTCCGATTAAATTTATTGGCAACAGCAAGTGTTGCTGCCGTTTCCATATCAACCCCAATATGTCCATCAAGCGACCATTTAAGAACGAGCTTGGACGTTTCAAGAAAAGGCGTGCTTGTAGATATGACACTCCCTGTTATATAGCTATAGTTCTTTTTCTCACAATACTCCATTGCTTTATTAACCAATTGCTCATCCGATTTTACGACATTGTGTCCTGGTTTATAGTGCGAAGACACCCCATCTTCCATCTTTGCTTCTGTCACTATAAAAATATCGCCATACTTAACGGCTTGTGACAAACCGCCAAAATATCCTGTCTGAATAAAACACTTCGTTCCAATAGAAGCAAATTGATGACAAATAGCAGCTGCCATTGGACTACCATATACGTTAGCAAATCCTGTTAACACACCATTTTGTTTGCCTAATACTGTATTCCATTTAGGAAGCAGCATATCATCACTTAATTGCTCCTTCCATAATTTTAAATTTTCTGCGTGATTCCACTCGCCATGAATAATAAAGGATTTTGGCACATCATTACTCTCGATACCAATTGCATGCAGCCAGTCTTCCTTCGAAAACTCTCCGTACAGTTTCACATTCTCCCTCCGTCCTTTGTTACATAGTTTTTTAAGAAATGTCCTAATTCCACGAAAACGCTCTTTTATTCCCATATCACATCTAATTTATCAGCATAAAAGCGTATTGCTTTCTGATAGTTTAATAGTTGTTCATCTGCAGTCGTATCCACCAAACAAGTTAACAGTAGCTTCATTGCTTGATTGTGCTCCTTAAGATTGTAGAGGGTCATCGCGTAAAATATTTGAAAGGCTTTATTTTCAGGGAAGCTCGCTATCCCCTGTAAAAAGGTATTTCGGGACTTCTCATACTCCCCTAATGTACGATATGTGCTGCCAAGTCCAAGTAACGCACCCTCCAATTCATCCATGTGCAATTTCAGCTCTATTGCTTTTTCATAATAGGTCACTGCTTTTCGTTCTTCCCCTAATAAATCAAAGCTCCATGCACATTGATAAAGGATAGACGCGTCCTTAGGGAATTGTTCCGCCAAGCCTAAAAGCAAACGGTTTGAGTTGGCATATTCTCCACATGCTCTTAAGTGCAAGGCTGCCGATAATTTTTTTTCCATCTAATCCCTCTTTCTAATAGGCTTTCTTTACCATTCGACCATTTCAACATATCCCCTTCTTTTACTTCCGAGAAATGAGAATCATTAGATTATTTGATTATTTTTTATAAATTCCACCTAAACCACTTGGATTAGTTCATTTTTTTAAGTATAATGAATATACAATAATAAGAACACCAAATCAGAGTGCAAGTTTTCTTGATTTATAGACTATCCATTAGGAGGGATTACCGTGGTAAATCTTAATGAAGCAAAAAGAAGAATCATGATCCAAAAATTAGAGGTGTATGGCAACTATTCGTTTGATGCATTACACAGCTTTTCTCTTTCTGAATTGAATAAAAGATACCATGAGTGTATGGCAGCAATGCATCCTCATGATGGAACAGGCTCTATTAAATGGAAAAAACTGCGTTAACTTTACCATTAAACCAACTTTACAGGTATGAATAATTATATTTAATAACGACTAACTAAATGAATATGCCGATCAGTCAGCCTGAAGGCCCTAATGTATAGTGTTTGCTATACTTAGGGCCTTTTATTGTTCACTTGAAGGGTGGTGATAGATGCTTAACTGATTTATGTTCTTTACTTTCTATTAAAATCGTATTGGAGGATACATAATGTTTTCATTGAAAAAAGCATATTTTCTACTATCTGTGATTTTATTAACCTTAATCATTTCAGCATGCGGTGCTGCCTCGTCTACTAACGGCTCTGGTGACGGAGATGGCGAAATAACTGTAAATATCGGTGTACAGCAAAGCATTTGGCCCATCCTGCTTGCAAAGGAAAAGGGCTGGTTTGAGGAAGAGTTTGAGAAGGCTGGGGCTAAGGTCAAGTGGGTCGAATTCCAAAGCGGTCCATCCTACTTTGAATCCATTGCCTCTAATCGCCTTGACTTCGGTCGAGTTGGTAATATACCAGTACTAGCTGGTCAAGGCGGCGGCATAAAATTTGAGGAAATTGCCACAGCAAGCACTGGTGAGCTTGGCGATGCAATCATTGTCCCAGAGAATAGCTCTATTAAAACAGCACAGGATTTGAAAGGCAAAAAAATCGCGGTTGCAAAAGGAAGCAGCGCATATGGACTTTTATACAGATTGCTTGAAAAAGAAGGCATTAAACCATCAGAACTAGAAATCATTCAGCTTCAGCCAGATGAAGCACAGCCTGCTTTTGAAACCGGCTCTGTCGATGCATGGGCCATTTGGGAACCATATCAATCGGTTCAAGTCGTCAAAAACAAAGCGAAGGTAATCGCAACAGGCAAGGATATTGGCAGCTACAGTCCCGGCTTCCAAATTGTTCGCACCGAATTTGCGAAAGAGCATCCAGAGCTTGTAGAACTATATTTGAAAGTAACAGAAAAAGCGACAAGATGGCAAAATGAGCATAAAGAAGAGGCAATAAAAATTTACGCAGACTTAAAAAACACAGATGAAGAAATTATCAGCAGGGTGCTTGAAAATTCCGTGCCAGAAAATACACCTATCAGTGATGATATTATAAAGGAACAACAAGCAACAGCTGACTTGCTGTTAGAGCAAGGCGGTTTAACAAAAAAATTGGATGCAGCGGATGTTGTTAACAACACATATATCGAAAAAGTGTTGAAGGAATACGATAACTAAAATAGAAATTTGCCCCCCTGTCATTTCGTAGGGGGGCCTTGTTTGTTTTTAAATTCACAATCGTAAAGGTCATTATACAGCATAAAGATAATAGTCAGTAGTGAGCATATGTTTACAGAAACGCTCCTTTTTATCCGACGAAATGTTATAATACTTACAATTATTAGAAATAAATAACAAATAGAAAGGCTGATAAGAATGGCATATGTAATTCGAAAAATAACACAAGAAGATATTACACAAGTTCAAGATGTAGCAAAAACGACTTGGAACGCTACTTATGAAGGAATAATTCCTGCAGAGATACAAGAAAATTTCTTGAAATCAGCCTACAATGATGACAGAATGAAGCAACGAATAGAAAGCTCTACTCTTTATGTAGCTGAAGTTGAAGATACAGTTGTCGGGTTTGCCAACTTTTCTCCAGTAAGAGAAAATGGTAAAGTGGAGTTAGGGGCTATTTATCTTTATCCAAAGCATCAAGGGAAAGGTATTGGTTCAGCATTAGTACAAACAGGAATTAAAGATTTAGATGGTGTAAATGAAATTTATATAAATGTCGAAAAGGATAATAAGATCGGAAAGACCTTTTATGAAGCCAAGGGTTTTGAGGTTGTTAAAGAGTTTGATGACGATTTTGATGGTCATATTCTAAAGACTGTGAGAATGGTGTTAAAAGTTTAAAGCTCGCAAGATGCGAGCTTTTTTAGTGCAAATAGATAATATAACTCCAAGTAAATTGGTTTTCTTGCAATTTTGATGCTTACTCTTAAACCGAACCTGTAACTAAAAAAGAGACACGTTTTCCTTAGCCGCCTCTAATCCTAAATTGCTTCGCAGTGTGCCGCCAGCATATTCTGTTTTGAATAATCCTCTGTGCTGCAGCTCTGGGATAACGAATTCTACGAATTGAGACAAGCCTTCACTCATTTGCTGTGGCATAATGTTAAAGCCGTCTGCTGCTCCATTTTCAAACCATAACTGCAATTCATCAGCAATACTCTCTGGTGTTCCAGCAATGGTGTAATGCCCTCTCCCGCCAGCCAAACGCAATAAAAGCTGTCTGATTGTCAGGTTTTCCTTTTTCGCTAGATCACTGATCAATTTTGTCCTGCTTTGATGTCCCTTGATTGCCTCTATTTCAGGCAGCTCTGGGAATGGTCCATCTAACGGATAGGAAGTCAAGTCAAAGCCAACTCTGTTGGAAAGCTGTAAAAGACTGTATTCAGGATTAGTGAGATTATGGAGCTCTGTCTCTTTTGCATTTGCCTCCTCCACCGTATTGGCAATCACAGGGCAAATCCCAGGCAGGATTAATACTTTTTCTGGGTCACGGCCAAAGTCACGAACCCTGGATTTCAACTTTGTATAGAAGCTTTTAGCCTCTTCTAATGTTTGCTGTGCAGTAAACACGATTTCTGCATATTTTGCTGCGAAATCTATTCCATCCTTAGAGGACCCTGCTTGGACAATAATCGGTTTTCCTTGTGGAGATCGTGGACTGTTTAAGGGACCTTTTACAGAAAAGTGGCTGCCTTTATGGTTGATTTCATGGACCTTCTCACTTAACGCATACACCCCTGCCTCTTTATCCTTAACAAGTGAGCCTTCCTCCCAGCTGTCCCAAAGCTTATGTGTCACCTCTAAAAATTCTGTTGCTCTTTTATACCTTTCCTCATGTCCGGCAATCTCTTCAAGACTGAAGTTCCTTGCTTCCTCATCTGTTCCAGAAGTGATGACATTCCAGCCTGCTCTGCCATTGCTCAAATGGTCGAGAGAAGAGAAGCTTCTAGCGACATTGAAGGGCTCAGTAAAGGATGTTGAAACAGTTCCAATTAAACCGATGTTTTTTGTAACAGCTGCTAGTGCGGGCAAGAGGATGAGCGGCTCCATCCCACCTCCTCCAAGCTCACCATACTGAACAGCTTTTTTCGAAACAGAATATCTGTTGGCCATAAAGATTGAATCAAATTTTGCTGCTTCTGCTTTTGCCGCAATTTCCTGGTAATAATTGAAATCTTGGACCCTTTCTACCTCGGAGGATGGATGCCTCCATGCCCCCTCATGATGTCCCATACTTGTTAAAAACAAATTCAAACGCATCTCTCTAGCAGTATGATTAGCCATATAAATCTCCTCCTTTTTCTTTTTTATCCTTTAAAGCTATCCTGCCATTTGAGCAGTCTTCTTTCAAAAAGCCTAACAAATGAATCAGACACTTTTCCAAATACAGCAAAGATAATAATTCCCACAAACACAACCGTTGTTTGGGAGAACTGTCTTGCATCGGTAATCAGGTAACCAATTCCTTCACTTGAACCCATAAGCTCTGCTGCTACTAACGCAAGCCATGCTGCACCTAACGCAAGGCGGAGGCCAAGCAGGATATTCGGCAATGCAGATGGGATAATTAAGTTTGTAATCTGTTTCCATTTGCTGTATTGCAAAATTCTAGCAACCTCAAACATCTTTCCGTCGACACTGCGAATGCCAAGAAAGGCATTTACATAAAGGGGAAAAAACGCGCCTTTTGCAATCAGGAGAATCTTTGAAACCTCTCCAAATCCGAACCACAATATAAACAGGGGAATTACTGCTAATGTCGGAATTGTCCGCAGCATTTGCATCGTCGGATCAAGTGTATGTTCCATTTTGTTCGAAAATCCAACTGCCAGCCCTGCCAAAAGGCCAAGTGATCCGCCAATTAAAAATCCGCCAATTGCCCGCAGAAAACTGACTTGAAAGTGATACAGCAGATTTCCATTCCTCAGTAAATCAATGAAGGCCATGAAGATTTCGCTTGGCCTTGGCAGCAGCGTTTCTGACACAAATCCATAAATTCCTGCTGCCTCCCAAACAGCGATAAGAAGAGCTGGAAAAATGAAGCCTCTAAGTAAGATAATGAGCTTTGAATCAAGCTGCCTTTTTTTCTTGCTTTTCTTCGTTTTATTCACAACGGTTTCTTCGTAAATTAGTTCGGTATTATTACTCAACGTGCACTCCCTCCAATCAGTTCATTATCCCTTTGCTCTGTTTTCTCAAATTCCTGCAATATTTGCTGACGGTATGATTGAAACGTAATGTCTGATTTTTTCCTTGGGTATGGCAAATTCACATCGATAATCTTCTGAATTGACCCTGGTCTGGCATTCATGATCACAACCCTATTACCTAAATAAATTGCTTCATCAAGGTCATGTGTAACAAAAAGCATCGTTGTTTTGTTTTCCTGCCATATATTTAATAGAGCATCCTGCATATGTGTTCTTGTGAAAGCATCTAAAGCACCGAATGGTTCATCCAGCAAAAGCACCTTAGGATTGCGTAGCAATGCCCTTGCGATTGCTGCTCTTTGGGCCATTCCACCTGAAAGCTCTCGCGGATACGATTTTGCAAAGCCGTCCAATTTCACTAGCTTAATTAACTCTGCCACCTGCTTTTTTATGTCTTTATTCTTTAAGGAGAAGTTTGCTGCAATATTCTTTTCAACCGTATGCCATGGAAACAGACGCGGTTCTTGAAAGATAAAGCCCTTATCAATGCTTGGACCAGCCACTTCCTCTCCATCAATCAGTACAGAGCCAGTTGTATCGATATCAAGACCAGCGATAATTTTCAACAACGTGCTTTTTCCACATCCGCTTGGACCGATGATTGTGATGAATTCACCTTTTTCTACCGTTAAATCAATATCCTTTAATGCATGTGTATCACCGTTTTTTGAGCTGAACCTTTTATTTAAATCATGGACTGCAAGTAATGCCATTGAAAACTTCTCCCTTCTTTGTCTTCAAACATTGAAATTAATATGTACAAAAAAAAGACACGCGCTTCCAATAGCAATCGTGTCTTCTCCGGATGACCGGTCGAATGACTTTATGTTATTAGCCTTTTTTGAGATTGTCCGTTTGAATGCGGATTTTTTCTTCCCGTTCAATTTGAGCAATCTTTCCAGCATGGAGTGTGATTGTAACAGAACCGTACTCAATTTCCTTTAAAATCGAAATGATATATTTTTCATTTTCGAAAGTCACTTCTGCCATTTTAATAACCCCTTTACGAATTTTTTCCAATTCTTTTGCTAGATTAAAAAAGGCCGCTTACTCCATTTATTTGGGTAGCGGCCTTCAGTTTTCTGATCAGCACTATTATTCTTTTATATTTTTCAAGCGCGCAAACTCGATTTCCAAATCTGTTAAAGTTAATTCATACAAATGCTGTTCGCCTTTTTTATAATGCTTAGCTGCTATTAAAGAATCAATGATATAATGCTTTCGTCTATCAACCAACTCTCTTAATATACGAGACATTGTCATCTCCCCTTAATTAAACTAGTCGAATACTAATTATTCTAATCTTTTTACTTGGTTTTAGAACAAAATATAATTAACGATGAATTTTTTCCATATATCTCGCCTTGTAATCCACTGTATCTGGATATTTGATGCCAACACCTGTATTTAAGCAAACTACTTTTTCTTCCGTGCCAATCCAGCCTGATTCACGCAGTTTGTCTGCTGCGGCAACTGTTGCTGCGCCTTCTGGACATATGAACTGTCCCTCTGACTTTGCAATAAACTGCTGGGCATTTGTGATTTCTTCTTCTGACACTGCAATCGCACAGCCTTTCGTCTCATAGATTGCCTCTAAAACAAGAAAGTCGCCTAAAGCCTTAGGCACATTTATTCCGAATGCCTTCGTTTCAGAGTTATCCCAAAAGTCAGATTCTTTTTTTCCTTCTACATATGCTTTAACAATTGGTGCACAGCCTTCTGCTTGAACGGCAACTAAGCGTGGGAATGGCCCATTAATCCAGCCGAGCTCCTGCATTTCAAGAAACGCCTTATATATACCGATTAATCCAACGCCACCTCCAGTTGGATAAAGAATAACATCTGGAAGCTCCCAGCCAAATTGTTCAGCAATTTCATAGCCCATCGTCTTTTTACCTTCTATGCGATAAGGCTCCTTTAATGTAGATGCATCGAAATAACCGTTTTCTTTTATAAGCTCTGCGGTGATTTTTCCTGCATCACTAATTACTCCATCAACAAGGTATAATTCTCCCCCAGATATACTTACTTCCTTTCTCGTGATTTCAGGAGCATCTAATGGCATTACAACATGTGCACGAATACCAGCTTTAGCAGAATAAAGGGACCACGCTGCACCTGCATTGCCATTTGTCGGCATTGCCAGCTCCTTTACACCAAGCTCCTTTGCTTTCGAAACCCCGACTGCAGCGCCTCTTGCTTTAAAGGAGCCTGTTGGTACAAGCCCTTCATCCTTTAAATAAAGCTTGTGGAGCTGTAATTCCTTTCCTGCTCTTTCTAGTGGAAGAAGTGGCGTCATCCCTTCTCCTAGTGTTTTAACATTCTTTTCATTAAGCACTGGCAGGACCTCGTGGTATCTCCATAGAGTTTTTTCCCTGCTTTGTAAATCGTCCTTATGAATTTCATTTTTTAATGATTGTAAGTCATAACGAGCAAGCAATGGCGAGCCACAGCTACATAGTTGCTGTATTTCTTCGGCAGAATATTGATTGCTGCATTTCGGGCATTCTAGATTGTTTATGTAGCTATATCTCATGCTAACCTCCAAAATTAATTTATTTAAGATGAAAAAAAGAGACCAACAAAATACAGGCCGGAATGGACCCGTAATTCGCTGAATCTCTAGTGATCTAGTCGATTCTTTTCAATATTTTGCAATATCTGATAAACCTATGTTAACAGCATCTAAAAGTTGTTGTCAATCATTTTTTAGGGTATTCTTATTGATTTACTTGGAATAATTGTTTAGTCCCATTATTCAGTCTGTATTTTTTCTTTTTCCATTAGCTTTTTGTTAGGATAGACTGTCGAAACATAATGATAAAACAATCCAGTCACTGATTGGGTAAATAAAAAGATTGGAAAGGCAAAAGGTAAGCTATAGTTATTCTGATATGTAATAATATGCAGGATGGTGAAAAGCCACTGTGCAAGAACCCCGAATAAAGCCCACCCAGCTACATAATATCCAAACGTCCTTTTGCGTATTTTCATCACTTCATAAAAATACATAAAGGCATAACCAAAAGGACCATATAATGCATAGTAAACCAGGTCGAAAAACTCATAATGGTTTGTGTCATTTTCGCGATATAAATCCAGTAATCCTCCCCCTATCGTAAAGTCGTACACGATACCTGTTGAAATCCCCCATAATAAACTCATACATGTTATTTCCCTGCGAAGCTTTTTTGGCGAAAACACAACGAATAAGTACGCGGCAACAGTAAAAATCAATAAGGAAATTTCATTGATATCAAATTTTCCGATCCAAATCATCGTGTCAGCACCTCGTTTTCTTTTTCTACTATGTATGTTTGATACCACTTATGTATCAAAAGCCCAAAAATATGCAATGCAACATAGTAAGAAAAATCATACAGTATGGACCAATCTTTAACTGTTGTCACCTTTAAATAATGACTAATACTAGTCACAGCTAAAATAACCAAAGATGAAACAATGATGTGTGTAAGCTTTTTGAATAGTGAAGCATCTGTACGCCCAAAATTTAAAGAAATTAAGACAATTAGCGGAATAACGATACTCCTTTTTATTAAATAAGCGATAAAATTCCAAGTATCATGGGAATAGGTAATGAAACCAAGCTCTTCATAAATAAGCCATGTCCAATTAAGATTAACAATTAACACACATAAAAACAAAACGGTGTTTTCTACGACACTAAGCTTCTTTTTTTGTACAAAAAAACAAATGATGGAAATCCAGCCTATAAAAAAGTAAACTGCAAACGCCATTTTAACCTCCAGTGACTTTTTTTTCTATTATTTCCTTTAAAAGTGCACATTATTATGCGTTTTTTGCCGTTTGGCTCGTCTTTTTTTTTAGGACTACACGAATGCCTTACCGTTTTTTCAAATACTTCATTTAATAATATAGAGTAAATTTAGAATAAGAAGAGAGGTGTAAAAATGAGGGAACAGGAACTGCACATTTTTCTACACATCCCAAAAACCGGTGGATCTACCTTAAACTCCATTTTCACAAGACAATTTTCAGCAGAGGAATTGTATGACCATGAGCTTTTTCAAAATAAAATTATTCCGTTTGCCGACTTAACTTCCGAGGACAGGAACCAGATTCATGCGATTGCAGGGCATCTTCTGTATGGTGCTCATGAACAATTTACAAAACCGTACCATTATTTCACGATGCTGCGCCATCCAGTCGACAGAGTTCTTTCGTTATATTCTTATTTAAAAAATTATCCAGGCTATGAACGATTGCAGAACATGAGCTTAGAGGAATATGTTCGGACAGAACCAGAGGCTCAAAATGGCCAAACTCTCCTTTTATGTGGTACCCCAATTCAATATGATGTCAGCCTTGCGAAACAACGGCTAGAGACATTTGATGTTGTTGGCATTACAGAACGATTCGATGAATCCTTGTATTTGCTGAAATCTGCCTTTGGTTGGACAGACATTCATTATGAAAAGGTAAACATCACAAAAACAAAGTTAAGGCGTGCGGATGTACCTTTGGAAACAATTAAGCTGATTGAAGAGCATAACAAGCTCGATTTAGAGCTGTATCAATTCGCTAAAGAGCTTCTCCAAAAAAGGCTAACAAACTTGCCAAATCGAGAAAAAAAAGCCATGAAAAGCTTCGTGCAAAAACAAAAATACATGAACAAGCAAAGTAAAAAAGCAAAGCCAAATTAATTTAGCTTTGCTTTTTTACTTTTAAGAAATATGTCCAAATTTAATTGGAAGCATAATATGTTATTTACTAACCGAGCTCCCTTTCACAGAAGTCTTCACTAAAACAATTAAGTATAACAGGATTGGCAGCATAAACTGCAGGGGCATACTTAAAAAATAATGTATTACACGAAGTCCTTCATATACGTGGTCAGCAAAATATCTGCTAATAAATATAGAAAAGACAGAGATTATAAATATCATTGGCATAACAAAATATCGATATGGAAGCTTAAAGATATATTCAAGCCCTTTTAAGCCGCCATATATAAAAACCGAGCTTTTTACAAGGACGCCCAGCATGATCATAAACACAGAAATAACATCTATTCTCTCAATAAATTCGCCGATGGAGACAAGCCTTGTCGCAGATAGAAGCGGAAAGTTGGCACGCAGGGCAATATTACTTCCTAAAGACGTCGTAATCAACAAGCTTGTTAATGTCAAAAATAGCCCGGAAGAAACTACAGAAACAAGATAGGTCAACCTGCTATCCTTGAAATTTCTTACTAATGGCAGAATACACATGAAAACGACCATTTCTCCATAAGGTCTTGCCACTTCGTACGGAAACATGCTTTTAATAAAGATTCCTACACCTCGCCCCATTACCGGCTGGATATTTTCCAGAGACATACTTCTGCTTCCATACAAGAAGATTATCAATAATAATAAAAAGAAAATGGAATAAGGTGTCAACACCTCTGTGGTCCGCCCAAGCACTTCTATACCAAGATATAATATATAGCCGAGCAAAACGGTTAATGTTAAGGAAATAAATTCAATTGGAGTTACTGGTAATATTGCTGCTGAGGTTAACTCACTAAAATCTCTTACAATGCGGGCAGCAATATAAAAAAAATAAACAGCATATATGAAACTGATGATAATAGCAACAGGCCTGCTGAAGCAATATTCTAAAATTTGATACAAATTTTTGTCTGGCAGCATGTAAATAATTTTAAAATAAAAAAACGCAACGATAACGCCAATAAAGGTAGACAATAGGATAACAAGCCAGCTGTCTTCTCTTGCCTCTAAGCCAATCCCAAAAACTAAAGAGCTTCCTAAGTTAAAGGCTAATATTAATGCAAATAATTGTGTTAAAGAAATTCTTTCTGTTAACATAGCTGCTGCTTCCCTCTTTTCCCTACAATCCTCAATCGGCAGAAAGTAATCATGTCTATATTTCCCATTATTATGTGTGAATATGTAAGGCTATTGAGAGCAATTTGAAAGGACTGGAAAAAGCCCCTTTCATGCTTTAGAAAGGGGCTTCATTTCAGTATGGAGCTAGAACAGCATGTAATTCACGCAGGTTATCTATTACCTGATCAGCTTGAACAAGCTCCATTACCTTCGCAAAGTCAAAATTACAGCCGATTGCAAGTAAGTCATTCGCTTTTGCTGCTTGTATATCTGACAAACGGTCACCAACCACAGCACCCGAGGTTATGTTATATTTATCTACTACTAATTTCACTAAGTCAGCTTTATCCAATGTATCGATTTGCGCTATACTAAATGTTTCTGTTACCCATTTATCTAACGTGTAATACTTCACAATTGCCTTTAAATAGGTGGGCAGTCCATTGCTTGCAATGAAAATAGAGTAGCCGTGTTCCTTCAATAAAGGAAGTATTTCTGTTACATATGGATATAGTGCTCCTTTACCATTGCGGATATTTCCGACCAATCTTTCCAAAAAATAAGCATCTGTTTCCGCACGGACTTCCTTGCTATGTTGAGGTAATAAAGCTTCCCATACTTGTGGAAGCGGTATCCCCATAATATCCCTGTATTTCTCTATTGGTGTTTTTTCATTCCATAGATTTTTATCCCTTAAACGTTGAAAAGCATCCTCTAGTGATAATTCGAGAATAGTATTTGTTTGGAACAACGTCCCATCCATGTCAAAAATAATGGCATTTAGCATTTAAACGCTCCTTTTTTAAAAGGCTATTAATCAGAGAGACGGAGGGGATTTTAAAGGATTTTATCAGTGCTAGTATTACTTAAGTGGGCTGCCAGAAACTATATGCCAATGGAGATGCTTCGAATCTTGATATTTCCCTAAGTTTGTAATGACACGGCATGCTCCGTTTTCCTCTGTCACCATTTTTGCCGTTGTTTGAATAACAGTCATCAGTTCCAGTAATAAGGGATGATCACTTTCCTCCAGTGTTAGCAGGGAGGAAATATGCTTTTTCGGAATTGCTACAATATGAACTGGATAAAAAGGATTTGTATGATAATATGCCAACACATTGTCTGTTTCTAACACTTTCTTCACAATCGTTTTGCCACTCAGTACTTCCTCACAATAAAAATCCTCTGTCATCTTTTCAACCCCGCCTTCTTCAAATTTAACTAGTTTACGAGATGAATATTTTTGATTGGCCAATAAACAATATTTGTAGTGCCGACAACTTTATTTGCTGGAACAAAGCCAATAACCCGGCTGTCTGTGCTATTCCTTCTATTATCACCAAGGACAAAAAAGGTGTTTTTTGGAACACGCTCATATCCTAACAAATTTGTTAATGTAAAGTTTTCCGTTAATAGCACTCCACTCCTGTATAGCTTCCGCAGTTCCTGTTTGTTATTTTCCAAATATGGTTCTTCATATGCTTTGCCATTTATATAAAGTGTATCGTTTTTATACGCTATTTTATCGCCAGGCAAGCCAATGACTCTTTTTATATAATCCTCCTTTTCATTTGCGTGGAATACAATGATATCAAACCGTTTAACCGTTCCCACCTTCGTTACAATCATCCTGTCTCCATTATCTAAAGAAGACTTCATTGATTCACCGTCCACAATTATCGGAACAAAGATGAATAACCGGATAACCAGTACTGCAGCAATAGCAAACATGACTGATTTAAGCCATTCGTAGTTTTCATTGTTCAGCAAATTTTTCAACCTATCACTACCTTTTATTCTTCTATTTACACCTATTATCGTACCATTTAATGGCATTAAATTGAACTAATTAAATATTACTGTAATGGAAATAATACACTTGTTGGCTATAGGAGGTATGAAAATGAAAACCTGGAAAATGTATGTACTATTAATCGGACCAATGTTAACATTTTTTCTGTTTGGAGCAAAATCCTTTAGACGCTTTTTACCAACTGGTATGTTCAGCTCTCTTCTTATCACGCTAATCAGCGAGTTCTCTAAAACCTATAAGTGGTGGAAGGTCAAAAACCCGATTGTTCCAGGTATCGCCACAGATATCACCTTTGTTTTCGGGCTATTTTTTACATTGAATTTATGGATCTTTAAATTAACTTATGAAAAACTTTGGCTTTATATTATCACGAATATCTTTGCAGACTATTTATTTGCGTACCCGCTTACAGCACTTGCTCAAAAATTTAAGATATATAAACTAGTCAACATGAAAAAAAGCCAGCTATTTGGACTCAGCTTAATTGTCGCTGCACTAAACTATGTATTTCACCGCTTTATTGTCGAGAAAGGAAAAAAGCAGATAAACTAGGCGATCATCTGCAATCATTAAAGAGGTAGGAATTATCTCCCTGTGGTCTTATTTTTACTTAAAAAGGGATAACTTAATGTAATATCATTAGTCGGCAATTTACAGACAGCTTATAGATAAAAGGGTTTTTGCCGACTTATTTTACCGATTTAACGTATCCTACTTCAGGAGTTTTCTTAAAACTTAGTTTTTAAAAATAGCGAAATGGAGAAAGGACGATTTAAACACCCATATGCTACTTCAGAGGAACACCAGAGCGCTATAAAACGAACTAATTTTAAAGCTTACTATAATCCCTATTATTCAAGTTTGCTTCGTCTGCAATAAAAGCCTTGAATCAGAAATGATCCAAAATAGCGACTAATCTCCGTAAAACCACACTCATGAAGGAGTTCAACCATTTGCTTATCAGAAATGACCTCTGTGCTCTTTCCAAAGTTTTGGGCAAAATCTAAAAATTCCTGCTCTGATACACCGTTTCCACACATATATTGCTTCCAAGCAGCCATATGCATTTCGAAGGATGTACTTTTTAAGTCTCCAAAAATAGCAGCAACCAAAAAGGGCGCATCTGGTTTTAAGTGTTTTGCAATGTTTTTTAAGAACTTACGTTTATTGTCGATTCCCTTAATAAAATGAAGAACAAGTAAACAGGTTGCACCATCAAACCGTTCACTGCTTGAAAACTCTTCCCATTCTTGCTGCTGAAAACATATGTGCTTATTTAATTCCGCTGTTCTGCTTTTAGCAAGCTCAAGCATAGGCTTTGAGGAATCCACTGCCATAAATGACCACTTAGAATCTGCTCCTAAAGCTAACAGCTCCTGGCCTCCTCCTGCACCAACAATTAAGATTGATTTTTCCTCCTCCTTATTGACTGACACTGACATTAGTTTGCTTGTTAGGTCATATAAAGTGGAGTATCCTGCTATTTTTCTTGATATTTTCTGTTCATATGTAATTACATTTGGCTCATGCCAGCTTTGTGCTAACCTATTTTCCATTAAATTTTCCTCCTAAACTCACATGAGTTTTTTTATTTACCTTCTGTTCAGTTACAATTACAATAAATGATATTGATAATCATTTTCAGTTTAAGGTGTAATCTTATTTAATGTAATCCCAAATTAGTGGGATATAAACTATTGAATTAGAAAGGAGGGATTTAATGGCAACGATTTTTTCATCAGAGACAAACTCTATTCAAGAATTTTTGCATAAGTGCCTAGCTGATTTAAAAAAGAGGGTTTACTTTGATGCAGCGTGTTTTACGACAGTTGATACGGAAACATTGCTTTCGACTGGCGCTTATACCGATGACCGAATAGAAAAAATTCATCCTTTTTTGTTTGAAAATGAATATTTAAAGCAGGATTATAATCATTTTGAAGAGCTTTTAACAACAGCTACCAATATTGCTTTATTAAGCAACACGACAAATGGTGTGCTTGAACAGAGTGAACGATTCCGCGAAATTCTTTCTCCTGCAGGTTTTGCTGATGAATTACGTGCAGTCATTATTCATAAAGGTAAATGCTATGGATTTTTGACATTGCTTCGCACTATAGATAAAACAACCTTTACCAAAATGGATATAGAGGTGCTTGCTTCGCTTTTGCCACCTATCGCTTTTAACCTTTATAAGCTTCTTGCCTTCCCCCAAAAGCTTGACAGTGACGTTAATTGGGCGAAAAGCATTATTCTTCTGGATGAGGATTTTCACATTACCTCAGCAAACAATGAAGGATTTTTATTGGCCGACATGCTTCGGAAAGCTGAAAACATTAAAGCAAATGTATTACCACGTCCACTTCGAGCTGTCTGCATGAAAGCAAAGGCATTGATAACAAACAATGCAGAGGAAATGGAAGCAAAGATATGTTTGCATCCTTCTGCTGGTGAATTCCTGACAATTCATGCGACTGTATTGCAATCAGACAAACAGCAATATGCGGTTTCCTGTCAACAAACAACACCACAGGAAATTCTAATTAAAACATCAGGCTATTATGGGCTCTCAGACAGGGAAAAACAACTAATATTCCATTTACTTCATGGTGATTCCACTAAAGAAATAGCGGCAGCGCTTTTTATTTCACCACACACTGTGCAGGATCATTTGAAGTCGATTTTCGTAAAAACGGGTACAACGACTAGAGGTGAATTAATATGGGTGCTACTTAATAAGTATAATTTCTCCATATAAAAAAAGACTTCACAAAAGTGAAGTCTTTTTTAGGATAGCTTATATTTTAAACAGTCATTTTCCAGTTTGAAAAAGCCAACCAGTTTTCTTTTTGTTTATAATCTGGCATTATTTTTCCTACAAGACGCCAAAACGAGCGATCATGGTTTAAATGAACCATGTGACACATTTCGTGAATAACTACATAATCAATCACATCACGGGGTGCCATGGCCAGCTTCCAATTGAAGGTTAAGCGCAGGTTGGAGTCACAGGTCCCCCAGTTCGTTTTACTATCTGTAATTCGTACAGAACGGGGTTTCGTTTTAAAATTACTTTGATAAATAGAAATGCTCTTCTCCACTAAGGCCTTACACTGCTGATAATAAAACCGCCTTAATGCTTGTTTGCTCTTTTCCTCATTTAACTGTGTCACATATATATACAGTATTTCTTGTTCAAATACAACATAATCCTGACTAATAGTAGCATCTTGGACGATTTTTATAGGATATGATTTGCCTAAGTAAAGAAAGCTTTCATTATTTTCATACAGCTTTTCTTGTGGGCCATTCATTCTAGCCTTTATTTCTGCCAATTTTTCCTGGATAAGTTCCCATCTGTTTTCTAATGCTTGAAGTATTTTTTCATCAGGTGTCTTTTTCGGAGCTTGAACCTCAATTTCCCCATAGCTGTTCATTGTTATCCCGATAGAAGTTCGGTTTTTGTATTTCACCTCATACTTTATAGTCGAACCTGAGTAAGTATGTAACATTTCTCATCACCTGCATAAGCATTTATGCCCTTATCCTCTATATTTAACTGCCAGTCCTTTTAGGAAGTTTCTAGCGAATTTATCTCCGCACTCTTTATAATTTTTATGGCCCTCTTTTCGTAATAAAGCACCTAATTCTCCTTTTGTTACTGTTAGTCCTGCGTTTTCAAAAATATCTAGCATATCATCAGTTGTTAATGACATGGCTATTTTGACTCTTTTTAAAAGAAGATTATTTATATGCTCCCTTTTTGGAGAGGATTGGGCTGGTGGATTAGGCATTCCTGGTTTAGGCTCTTGTACTCCCCTTTTGTAAATAATTAGTCCATTTAAAAAGGAATCAAACATACTTGTTGTACATTGTAATTTGTCGTCATTTTCCTCTTCCTCATCATCTGACTTTGTGAGTATTTCGATCACTTCAGGCACCGTTACGTCAACACCGCCAAGCTTAAAAATCTCTACCATTTCTTTATTCTTTATTTCCAAAGCATATCTTAAGCGAATAACCATATCTTGAATTTCCATTATGTATAAACTCCTTGTATTTAATAGTATCTTTAGTAACTAACAGGTACTTAATTTTAGTATAACTAATACTTCTTCGCAACAACCTGACTAGGTTTGTAAGCTGTAAAAATAATTTGCCTTAGCAGCAAATAATGAAAAATGGCAAGAATGAGTTCAGGATAACTGTTCTCACACCTGCCAACTAAATATATTCAAATAATTGCTAACTTTCTTAAGGTCCTATCAATCAATTGTTTCTTCTATATTCTTCTCGAAATGATCAAGCATTGCTCGTACTTCATCAGAAGTAGCTGTGCTCATCAATTGATTCCTTAATTCACCTGCACCTCTAAAGCCCTTCACATATATTTTAAAGAAGCGATGTAATGCTTTAAATGAACGTGTCTCTAGCTCTTTAGAGTATTTATCATGCAAATCAAGATGCAATCTTAAAAGGTTAAGTAACTCTTTACTGCTATGCTCTTTTGGCTCTTTTTCAAAGGCAAATGGATTTTTAAAGATACCGCGCCCAATCATAACTCCATCAATGTCATATTTTTTTGCCAGCTCCAAGCCAGTTTGATAGTCAGGTATATCACCATTTATCGTCAACAATGTATTTGGGGCAATTTCGTCGCGGAGCTTTTTAATCTCTGGAATCATCTCCCAATGCGCATCTACTTGGCTCATCTCCTTGCGTGTACGCAGATGAATCGACAGATTAGCAATATCTTGTTTGAAGATATGTGTCAACCAGTCACGCCATTCGTCTAGTTCAGTATAGCCAAGTCTAGTTTTCACGCTAACAGGTAATCCTCCTGCTTTTGCTGCTTGGATGATTTCTGCAGCAACATCAGGACGGAGGATAAGACCGCTCCCCTTACCCTTAGATGCCACATTCGGTACAGGACAGCCCATATTGATATCGACGCCCCGAAATCCAAGTTCTGCCATCCCAATACTCATTTGGCGGAAATTCTCAGGTCTATCTCCCCATATATGTGCAACCATTGGCTGTTCATCCTCTGTAAAAGTCAAACGGCCACGCACACTTTGCTTCCCATCTGGGTGACAATAGCTCTCTGTATTTGTAAACTCTGTGAAGAATACATCTGGTCTAGCTGCTTCACTTACTACATGACGGAAAACAACATCCGTCACCTCTTCCATTGGTGCAAGTACAAAAAATGGTCGTGGTAGGTCACGCCAAAAATTATTTGTCATAGTCATATTCAAATCCTCTCTCAGGTTTGGGATATTATGTTAGTTTTGTCCTATCTATATTAAAAAATCAAACATGTTTTTTCTTATCTATCACTTATACCACGCTTTAATACTTATTATCAATGAATAGGTAATCTACTATCAACAAATAAAAAACGCTCCTTACAAAGTGTAAGAAACGTTCATTTCACTGTAATAGCATACAGTCAAGTTAATACCGGTGGCCGGGGTCGAACCGGCACTCCAGAGGAACACGATTTTGAGTCGTGCGCGTCTGCCAATTCCGCCACACCGGCATAATTGGAGCGGGTGATGAGAATCGAACTCACGACATCAGCTTGGAAGGCTGAGGTTTTACCATTAAACTACACCCGCGAATTAAATAATGGCGGTCCGGACGGGACTCGAACCCGCGACCTCCTGCGTGACAGGCAGGCATTCTAACCAGCTGAACTACCGGACCATATATAATTTTCAAGTAAAAATGGAGGAGGAAAGGGGATTCGAACCCCTGCGCGGTTTGACCCGCCTGTCGGTTTTCAAGACCGATCCCTTCAGCCGGACTTGGGTATTCCTCCGTTTTGGTGGAGCCTAGCGGGATCGAACCGCTGACCTCCTGCGTGCAAGGCAGGCGCTCTCCCAGCTGAGCTAAGGCCCCAAAACGTAAATCTATATGGCGCGCCCGAAAGGAGTCGAACCCATAACCTTCTGATCCGTAGTCAGACGCTCTATCCAATTGAGCTACGGGCGCATTTTTTTAAATTTATAAGTAATTCTGGAGCGGAAGACGGGGTTCGAACCCGCGACCCCCACCTTGGCAAGGTGATGTTCTACCACTGAACTACTTCCGCATATTAAAATTAATTGGTGCGGGTGAAGGGAGTCGAACCCCCACGCCTTGCGGCGCTAGATCCTAAGTCTAGTGCGTCTGCCAATTCCGCCACACCCGCAAATTAATTTATCAATGGTGCCGACGAGAGGACTTGAACCCCCAACCTACTGATTACAAGTCAGTTGCTCTACCAATTGAGCTACATCGGCATATATGGTGGAGGATGACGGGATCGAACCGCCGACCCTCTGCTTGTAAGGCAGATGCTCTCCCAGCTGAGCTAATCCTCCGAATATTGGTGACCCATACGGGATTCGAACCCGTGTTACCGCCGTGAAAGGGCGGTGTCTTAACCGCTTGACCAATGGGCCATATTTTCATTTTCCATTGCTGATTCATCGTTTATTTCGTTTGTTGTTTCAGCGACAAGGATTATTATATAAAGTAATAAACAAATCGTCAATACGTTTTTTAATATTTTTTTATTTTTTTTGAAGTTATTCTTATAAATGCTGTTTAAGCTTAATAATTATAACAAAAAAGAGGCTGGGACAAAACAAAAGATAAGCTTTCTAAACACGAATAATAGAATTACAACTAAAATTTGAAAAATGAAGGTTGTGTCTAAATAAAATTTTGAGTTAAAGTTAGTTCGTTTCATTGCGCTGCACCCACTCGCTTTCCGCGGGGAGGTATGGAGCCTCCTCGTCTTCGCCT
>Ga0209463_1000849_pt1 | contig 20634 bp, 21 predicted proteins | sample AgamicMgSfrz_FD_187169 | JGI IMG/M metagenome (GOLD analysis project Ga0209463, IMG submission 187169) | Agave microbial communities from Guanajuato, Mexico - Mg.Sf.rz (SPAdes) (version 2) | ecosystem: Host-associated > Plants > Phyllosphere > Phylloplane/Leaf | place: Guanajuato, Mexico... | reverse complement strand
ATTCTCGGTTCGTGGGAAATCGAAAGTCGAAAATGAAACCGGTCTAGCATTAATGGCCGTGAACATACGAAAATATGCGGCAAGGAGGTAATATCTTGCCAACCAATCTCTTAAAATAAGTGAAAAAAGGTGAAATCGCCACTGGCGATTTCACCTTTTTTCTACTAAAGAGACTTTTTGTCCCAGCCTCGTCTATTATCTCAACAAGTTTATTTTTCTTTGTTTCGCTTCTTTAAATAAAAAGAAGTATTTAGCCTCTGATAACTTAGCTCCGCAAATTACTTCATCGGAAGGATCAAAACTTTTATCCAATAAAGTCTTATCATTCAACCATTCTTGTTTTAAATGACTAAATTGGACTAATAGCTTTTCATCGAATTCCTTCCGTAACTTTCCTTTTCGTTGAAAGAACATCGTCAGCCCTCCTGTACTTACACTTCTCTTCTACCTTCTAATGCCTTAGATAGTGTAACCTCATCTGCATATTCTAAATCTCCGCCAACTGGTAAACCATGAGCAATACGTGTAATTTTGATTCCTGATGGTTTTAGTAAACGAGAAATATACATGGCTGTTGCTTCTCCTTCTATATTCGGATTAGTTGCCATAATTACTTCTTGTGCTTCATCATCTTGTAACCTTTTAATTAAAGACGGTACATTGATGTCTTCTGGACCTATACCATCCATCGGAGATATCGCACCATGGAGAACATGATAAAGTCCGTTATATTCTTTCATCTTTTCCATAGCAATCACATCTTTAGGATCTTGTACGACACATATAATACTTCGGTCTCTTCTGCTATCTTCACATATATAACATGGATCTTGATCTGTAATATGGCCGCACACAGAGCAATACGTTAGATTTCTTTTGGCATTAACAAGTGCCTTTGCGAAATCTAACACTGTATCTTCTTTCATATTTAATACAAAAAAAGCCAGCCTAGAGGCCGTTTTAGGCCCGATGCCTGGCAATTTCATAAAGCTGTCAATCAGCTTAGATATAGGTTCAGGATAATGCATAATCTTCCTCCTTAAAACATTCCAGGAAGATTTAATCCTTTTGTAAACTGACCCATTGTAGAGTTTGTTAGTTCATCAGCCTTTTTCAAAGCGTCATTCGTTGCTGCTAGAACTAAATCCTGTAACATTTCTACATCTTCTGGATCTACAACCTCTTCCTTAATAATGACATCAAGAACTTCCTTATGTCCAGATACAACAACTGTTACCATTCCGCCACCTGCTGTTCCTTCAATCTTCTCTTCACCAAGTTGTTCTTGAGCTTCCGCCATTTTCTTTTGCATTTTCTGCATTTGCTTCATCATATTTTGCATATTTCCCATTCCACGCATATAGATTACCTCCAGTTTATAGTTTCCATTGGTTCTAACATAATAGAATTACCTATATATTATGTACATATATAACCAATAGGTTAAAAATTAATCCTTCACTTCTAATAATTCTTCACCAAATAATTTTATTGCTTCTGAAACAACAGGATTCTCTTGACGCTCTTCACTGTCTCCCTCATCAGCAGAGTCTAGATGGTGGGAGCTATTGAGAAATTCTTCTCTAATGTTAAGCCACTGTTCTTCAGGGACTCCTAATAAATTATACCTTTTTCCTATGAGCTGATACAAAGAATTAGTGATTGTCTCTATAAATTTAACATTATCTAATGCCATTTGACAGTGGATTTCATATTTAAATTTAATAATGATCGAGTCCGTAGATGCAGCAACTGGTTCTGCTTCATTTAACAAAGCGGCCTGTGATCGCATTTGATTTTGTACAAGACTATTTAGCATAGCCCCCCAATTACTTTTTAGCGTTTGTAATTCTTGCTTCGTTGCGTTCTTCAACGTTTCCGTTATTTTACCTAAAGGAGCTTGAAATCCTTTTCTATTCGTTCTTGCTTTTTTCTGGGTTGGCTGTGCTTCAGTTACTACAGCAACACCTTTTTGCTTAAGACTCGTTAGTTCTTCTTCTAAAGTAGTTAACTTATTCAATAAAGATTGTATTTCCGGAATATTTACACCCAATTGCCCAGATGCTTTTGCCGTTTCTAACTGACAAAGCTTTACAATTGCTACTTCTAAGAAGATTCTAGGATGGTTTGTCCAGCGCATATCTTGCTGTGTTTTATTCAATAAATTTATAAGCTCATAAATTTGTTCATGTGTATGCTCTTCTGCTAGATCTTTAAAATCATCATCCAATAAAACTCTTTCTAAAGATTCTTCTAAATTAGGAGCCGTTTTATACAGCAGCATGTCCCGATAGAAAAAGATAAAATCTTCAATAAATCGATTAGAGTCTTTCCCTGCAAGAAGTAATTCATCTAATGATTGCAAACCTCTTACCGTATCTCTATCTAAAATTGCTCTAGACAGCGTATTTAAAAAGTTTTGTGAAACAGCACCCGTCACTGTCAAAGCGTCTTCGACTGTCACTATTTCATTACTATAAGAAATCGCTTGGTCTAATAGGCTTAACGCATCACGCATTCCACCATCTGCTGCTCTTGCAATCATTTGCAATGCCTTTTCCTCACAGGAGATTGCTGACTCATCCATAATCAATCTCATTCGATTGACAATCGCTTGCGACGTAATTCGTCTAAAATCAAATCGCTGACATCTTGAAATAATTGTTAAAGGAATTTTGTGAGGTTCAGTAGTGGCTAAAATAAAGATTACATGTTTAGGGGGTTCCTCCAATGTTTTCAAAAGGGCATTAAATGCTCCAATTGATAGCATATGAACTTCATCAATAATATAAACTTTGTAAGGTACAGAGCTAGGAGCAAATTTGACCTTATCTCTTATATCCCTTATTTCTTCTACCCCATTATTTGAAGCAGCATCTATTTCAATTACATCAGGTATTGTGCCATCTGTAATTCCTCTACATGCATCACATTCATTACAAGGTTCACTAATTGGTGCTCTCTCACAGTTAACAGCTTTCGCTAGTATTTTCGCCGCACTTGTTTTCCCCGTTCCTCTCGGGCCAGAGAACAAGTAAGCGTGAGAGATTTTTTGTTGAAGAAGGGCATTTTGCAATGTCTTTGTTACGTGTTCCTGCCCTACCACATCTATAAACTGCTGAGGACGCCAAACCCGATATAAAGCTTGATAGTTCATAGTACCCTCCATTTTTTATTTTCATAATTATTATAGCTTATCCACTTATATTTTTACATCCATAATAGCATAATGGAAATAGTTATTTATTCTCTTTGAAAAAGAAAATCACAAGTATTTTAGATATTCACTTTAACTTACAAAAAAACTCATCCACGAAGGATGAGCTTTGTATGTATAAATATAACTGCCGTGCACCTTTCATCGACTGGCACCCATAAGCGTTACTTAAGTAGTTAGCTCGGTCCAGGTGACCCTGCGGCACATGGGGGTGTCCACTTAATGCTGCTTCCTTCCGGACCTGACATGGTTCATGGATTCCCATTGCGCAGGACCCGGACGTCAACACCACTTACTTAAGGCAGACCCTACAGGATACCAGCCTCAGAAAGGAATTCAGCCTCGCTAGAGCGGATTGCGAGTACAGGGCACCGCTACCTCCCCGCTTAGCACGACAAAATTGATACCGAATATTAGGTGTCCTAAGACACACTCTTAGTATACTGATAAAGAAAGAAAAAATCAACACAAAGCATTTGTTAATTTTTGTAAGAATCTATATTACTCGCTTTTAATCTCTTTTCTGCCTTTCTTCTATTTCTTATCTCTTGAAAAAAAGACGTCAGCAACTGCCCGCATTCTTCTGCTAATACACCAGATATTACTTCACTTTGATGATTAAAACGACTATCTTGAAGTAGATTCATAAAAGTACCAGCACACCCTCCCTTTGGGTCAGCAGCTCCATAAACTACTCGTGGAATACGGGACAGTAGAATAGCACCAGAGCACATAGCGCATGGCTCAAGCGTAACATAAAGCGTTGCTTCTTCTAGTCTCCAAGTCCCCAATACCTTGCATGCCTTTTCAATAGTAAGTAATTCAGCATGAGCCACAGCAGATTGGTCTGTTTCTCTTAAATTATGACCTTTAGCTATTACCTCACCTTTATAAGCAATGACTGCTCCTATTGGGACTTCTCCTATTTTCGCAGCTTTCTGCGCTTCCTCTATAGCTATTTTCATAAACAATTGATCTTGATTTACTTCCATAATAATACAGCCCACCTATATAAAAACACAAAATTTGTAATGAAATTTTTTCTTTGACTTAAACTAAAAAAGAGAAATAACCATCCCACTTTCAATAAAAAAGCGAGCTGTTTGTAACTATTTTACTCCTCACACAAAAAACTAATGCTTTATTCTACCATTTTACATAGAAAAGGAGAACCGTATGGAATCGTCGAACACTGCCCTTTTAATTATCGATATGATAAATGACTTTAATTTTGAACATGGAAATATTTTAGCAGAAAAAGCTTTAATAATTGCAGAACAAATCCAACAACTAAAAAAACAATGTAAACAGGAAAACATACCTATTATTTATATCAATGACCATTATAATTTATGGCAAGCTGAATTAAACAAAGTAATCGATTATTGCAGAAATGAAAAAAGCGAACCATTTATCGATAAAATTAAGCCCGATGATACAGATTATTTTTTAATAAAACCAAGACATTCAGCCTTTTATGGCACAGCTTTATATACATTGCTTCACCAACTACATGTAAAAAACCTTATTCTTACCGGCATCGCAGGAAACATTTGCGTTCTATTCACTGCAAATGATGCCTATATGCGGGAATATCCTCTTCTTATCCCGGACAATTGTATTGCTTCTGTTGACGATGAAGATAATAAGTATGCTCTACGTATGATGAAAAATGTCATGAACGCGAAAATATTTACATTCAAAAAAAATACAATCATTTCTTCCCTTTCCTCCTCATAAACTGTAATAATGTATCCTTTTCAGGAGGGAAGAAATATGCAAATTCATGTTGTCAGTAACAATCAAACCTTAATGGGCATTGCAGCTGCATATGGAACGACAGTTAATGATTTGGTAGAAGCGAATGAACTACCAAATCCAAACCAACTAACAATAGGGCAAGCACTTGTCATTCCCATTATCGGAAGCTTTTACTGGGTTCAACTAGGAGACAGCCTCTGGTCCATCGCTCAGAGGTTCCGATTAAATTATGAACAATTAGCTTCCATTAACTCCATTCCTGCCAACCAATCTTTACAAGTTGGTTTACGATTATATATTCCTGAAAGACCAAAAAGACCAGTTGATACCAATGCATATGTAGAACCAAGGGGAACATCTGTTGCGCCAAATTTAGAGGCAAGTGCACGAGAATCAGCTCCTTACTTAACCTATCTTGCTCCATTTAGCTTTCAAGCATTACGAGACGGAAGCTTAAAAGAACCGCTTCTTAATAATTTCCCTGATATCGCCAGACAAAATAATAATGTATTAATGATGGTGATTACCAATCAGGAAAATGACCAATTTAGTGATGAACTAGGAAGAATCCTCTTAAACGATGAAGCAATTCAAAATAACTTTATCAATAATATAGTCGTAACTGCTAAAAAATACGGATTTAAAGATATCCATTTTGATTTTGAATATTTAAGACCAGCTGATCGCGAAGCCTATAATCGTTTTCTACGTAAAGTAAAAAATCGTTTTTCTCAGGAAGGATGGTTATTATCGACTGCTTTGGCACCAAAAACAAGCGCCACTCAACAAGGAAAATGGTATGAAGGGCATGATTACAAAGCACATGGAGAAATTGTAGATTTTGTTGTTATCATGACATATGAATGGGGATATAGCGGCGGACCTGCTATGGCGGTTTCTCCTATTGGACCAGTTAGAGACGTTCTAGAATATGCAATTACCGAAATACCCTCTTCTAAAATTATGATGGGCCAAAATTTATATGGATACGATTGGACACTTCCATTTGTCGAAGGGACAGTAGCAAGAGCCCTTAGTCCTCAAGCAGCTATTCAGCTTGCAGCTGACAATAATGCTGCTATACTATATGACCAAAAAGCACAAGCTCCCTATTTTAAATATACAGATAGTGAAGGGAAATTACACGAAGTATGGTTTGAGGATGCCCGTTCCATTCAGGCAAAATTTAATTTAATTAAAGAGTTAAATTTAAGAGGTATTAGCTATTGGAAATTAGGATTACCATTTCCCCAAAACTGGCTTTTAATCCTCGATAATTTTCAAGTAACAAAAAGAACATAAACGAAAGGAAAGGTTCTTTTAAATAGCTGTTTTCGTAAAGTTCGTTGCTATTCCCCGCAGCCGGAATACACTTCGCTTTCCATGGGGCTCGCGCTAATCCCACAGGAGTCTACGTGTATTCCAGCTACTCCATTTTTCCAACTAATTCTTTTCTCCGATTGAAAAAAACAACAGTCTTTTAAATAGACCTTTCCTTTCGTCTTATCATATCTATCCTACTAATCTCGTATATATTGACTTGGCTACACTTACTTCTGAAGTTCCATGAATGATAGCACGCCCATCTTTAAAAAGAATCACCCGATAGTCATTATAATGAAAAGATACTAAATAAGGATTTGCAATTAAATTTACAACAAGTGACTTCCACCGCTGTGAGAACTCGTATAAATCTAATCCTTTAGGTGTTGGTGGGCGAATATGAACTGCATCTCTTCCACATAATACTGCTGCTTTTGTTTGGTTTTGTTGGGATAAATATGGAAAACTTGCCTCTTTCCCACAAGTTGGACAATTAGTATGTTTTAACTTTGCGACATTCATTTCCACATATTCCATTTTCCAAATATCAAAGGAACGAAGGACTGGCAATACTGTTTCACCTGAAAGAATCTGCATAGCTTGTGATACTTGCATCGCTGCAACCCATTGAACAATTGGACTAATAACCCCTGCAGTATCACAGGTAATTTGCTGAGAAGGAAGCCGATCGATCAAACAATGGAGGCAAGGAGCATTCTCTTCGACCACTGAATAGGAAAGCCCATAGCTTCCCACACAAGCTCCAAATAGAAAAGGAATTTGATGCTTAATCGCAGCATCATTTATTACTAATCTCGTCTCAAAATTATCAGTACCATCTATTAAAATGGAAGCACCTTCTATAAATTTTTCAATTGTATAGCAGTTTATCTCTTCTACTATCGATTCAATCCGTGTATGACTGCTAATCTCTTTTAGCCTCTTCTTTGCAGCAATTGCTTTAGGCATTTTTTTTACTGCATCCTCTTCCGTATAAAGCTGTTGTCTTTGAAGATTGCTTTGTTCTACATAATCCCGATCAATAATAGTGAGCTTTCCTATCCCTGCTCTTACTAGCATCTCAGAAACTGCTGATCCTAGGGCACCTGCTCCTAAAATAACTGCATGGCTATTTTCGATATTTCGTTGCCCTTCTTTTCCAATAAATAATTCCTGTTTAAAAAAACGACTAGTCAAGATGTAATCATCCCCGCTAATGGACTACTTGCGACACCATAGTTTTTCTCCGCTATTCGTCCTGCTTCATATCCCAACCGACCAGCTTCAATTGCCAGCTTCATAGCAAGGGCCATTTTTACTGGGTCATCTGCATTCGATACCGCTGTATTCAGAAGGACCCCATCTGCTCCAAGCTCCATCGCATAGGCTGCATCCTTAGGAGAACCAATTCCTGCATCTACAATAACTGGAACTGTGCTTTGTTCTATAATAAATTGCAAATTTAATGGATTGATAATCCCCTTTCCAGATCCAATTGGTGAAGCACCTGGCATGATGGCGTGTACACCTAGCTGTTCTAGACGTTTAGCAAGGACAACATCATCAGAAGTATATGGCAAGACGATAAACCCTTCTTCTAATAGTTGTTCAGACGCTTTTAGTGTTTCTACTGGATCTGGAAGTAGCGATTTATCACAACCAATCACTTCCACTTTAATCATGTCACATAAACCAGATGCCTTTGCAAGCTTAGCGATCCGCACTGCTTCTTCCGCTGTTTTTGCTCCGGCTGTATTCGGAAGAAGGGTATACCGGTTTAAATCCAATTGCTCTAAAAAGTTAGGCTGTGATTCTTCAAATATATCCATTCTGCGTACAGCAAAGGTTAATATCTCACTTTCCGATACCTCTACCGCTTTTTTTTGGACTTCAAATGACGGATATTTCCCAGTTCCAAGTAGTAATCTAGACTGAAAAGTACGATCTGCTATTTTTAACATATATTTATCCCCCTCCAACAAAATGAATTAATTCTACTCTATCGCTATCTTTTAGTAAATGCGTTTGATACTGTTCTTTTTGTAAAATATCTCGATTTACTTCTACAATGACAATCCGATTACTTAATTCAAAAAAATGCAATAAATCCCCTACCGTAACCACCTCTTTCGGTAGCTGCTGTTCCTTGCCATTCAGTTGTATGTTCAATTATTTCCCTCCCCCATAAGCAAAAATATTACGCTCTACTTTAAAAGCATCTAGCCACTCCTTCTCTACAGGCGTTCCAATAATTAAGTCGCGAATCATCTTTCCTGTTGCTGGGGCTAAAAGAATACCATTTCTTTGATGACCTGTTGCAAAATATAAGCCTTTCATCTCTGGATGCTCCCCTATATATGGATAACCATCATATGTTTGTGGTCTAAGCCCAGCCCAAGCTCTCGTCCACTTCATTTCTCCAACTTCCGGTATCATTTTCTTTGCTTTTTGTATAACCTCTTCTAAACCGTCAAGTGAGGGACTTTCGCTCCAATCATTCCATTTTTTCGTTGCCCCAATAATTAGCTCATTATTATTTCGAGGTACAATGTAAAATTGATCATGGAATACAGCATAACGTAATGGTGCTCCCTCATTTATTGCTGACACACATTCTCCCTTAACCGGGATAATTTCATGGGATAAACCTAATTGCTGAAAAAAGTAGTTGCTCCACACTCCACTTGCAATAACTACATTTTTTGCTAAAAAGGTCCCTTGCGCTGTTTTTATTGAATATTCGATTCCCGTCTTACTCACAGCTAATACACGAGTATATTCATAAATTTCAGCACCAAATAGTTGTGCTCCTTTACTCAAGCTATTACATGCAATTAATGGTGTGATATGGACATCCTCTTGTAAATAAGCAGCTCCCATAACTTCCGTTGAAAGCTGGGGAACCCTTTTTCTTGCTTCTTTATTATCCAGCCACTCTACCGAAGATAAGGATAGAATAGATTCTAGCTCCTTTTTCTCATTTTCTGAGTATACAAGTTTCAATAACCCACCATTTCTTTTCTCAAAATCAATAGCAGTTAACTCTTTTATCTCTTCATAAAGCTGCTTATATAAAAGCTGACTGCTTCTTGCAAATGGGTAGAGATGTTTAAATTCTTTATATTCAGAGTGAGCACCAAGCATTCCAGCTGCTGCACTTGTTGATTTCCCACCAATTTTGTCTGCTTCTAATATAGCAACTTTCCTGTTTTCCTTTGCCAAATAATAAGCAATCGAACTACCGATAATTCCACCACCAACAATTACGACATCAAATTGTTTTGATTCCAATAGCTTCACATCTTTCTCTTATTCGTTTTATTGCCATTAATGGATCAGAAGCTGAAAATATAGCAGACATAATCGCTACTCCATCTGCACCTAATTCAGCTAGTTTACCTACTCGTTCTTCCGTGATTCCCCCTATAGCGTAAAGCGGAACGGAAAGCTCCCTTTTTATCTCTGAGATAGTGGACAATGTAACGGGTGGCTTCCCCTTTTTACTATTTGTTGAATAGCAATGTCCGTATATTACATAATCAGTCTGACTTCTTTCTGCTAATATAGCTTCTTCTTTGCTATGAACAGATACACCTATAGACATTTTCGGAAACGCAGTTTTAACATGGTTAACAGATAACCCGTTTGATGGCAAATGTACATTTTTTAACGAAAGCAGTGTCACAATATCAAGACGATCATTAACAATGATTTTATCCATAGGAACTCCCTCCTTAAGCAATCTCTCACAAAGGGTATAAATTTCTTTTGGACTTTTTGCTTTCTCCCTAATTTGCACATAATCAACATATGGATGGATTTCTAATAAAATAGACAAAAGCTTCTCTAAAGAGTGCGTATTATCTGTTACGGCCATTATTTTCATATCTCATCACCTCTACTTTATATAAGCCTCAACGGTTTGAACGTTAGAGTCTGTTTGGAAAAGTGGGTAAAACGCCAAAAACCACTTTTCTAGGTAGTAGAAAAGTGGTTAATAAATTACGCCAAAGGAAAAAATCCAATAGACACGTATATTTAAAGAGATTCCACTTTCCTACGCAGGTACGAACCTGTTCAGGTTTTGAGGGTTTAGAAGTAACTACTTCATTCTCAGCCCTTATCAAGGGATCCCCTAGTGATTCATTCATTATTTATAAACTTTACCCATATAGTATCATAAATCGATAATATAGCAATAAAAAATTCTTAATCTTATTACTCTTTCGCTAATTTAACTTAACAGTCCATATCCAAATTTAAACTTTCAATTGAATAACTATTAGGAAAAAACAAGCATATGTCCACATTCCCCTCCATGTGTTAAAATGACTCTTGTACTATTTTTATTACCTACTATAAGGAAGCAATCCTTTGTTAAGGCTGCATATACTAAGTTTATCTTTATTAACGAACCACAGCCCTTCAAAAAATATTCGCTTCTAAAATAAGAGAACAGGAGGGACAAGCGTGAATAGTATCCCTTTTATTACAGTAGAAGGACCCATTGGAGTTGGTAAAACTTCTTTAGCTAAATTACTCTCAGAGTATTTTCAATACGAACTCCTAAAAGAAATTGTCGAAGAAAATCCTTTCCTCGGAAAATTTTACGAAAACATTGATGAATGGAGTTTTCAAACAGAAATGTTTTTCCTATGTAATCGATTTAAGCAGTTAAATGACACAAGAGACCATTATTTAACTAAAAATATACCTGTAGTGGCAGATTATCATATATTAAAAAATCTTATTTTCGCGAAAAGATCTTTACAGGATAGCGATCTAGACAAGTATGTCCGCATCTATGATGTATTAACAGAAGACCTGCCAATGCCGAATATTATTATTTATCTACATGCTAGTTTAGATACAATAATGGCACGAATTAAAAAAAGAGATAGAGATATCGAAAAAAATATTAGTCCTCTGTATTTAGAACAATTATCTTCTGACTACGATATCGTTATGAATGACTTCAAAAAAAATAATCCACAAATTCCTGTATTAGACTTTAATGGAGATACATTGGACTTTGTTCAAAATAAACAAGACTTAGTAAAAATTATTAACGCAATAAAAGAAACTTTAAATATAGGAGCCTTTAATCATGAATCTACGAACAAAATATAATATTCCTAGTAATTCCGTTATAACGATTGCTGGAACAGTTGGTGTAGGTAAATCAACGCTAACGAATGCACTAGCAGATGCTTTACAATTTCGAACTTCTTTTGAAAAAGTTGATACTAATCCATATCTTGATAAATTTTATCATGACTTTAGCCGATGGAGCTTTCATCTGCAAGTATATTTTTTAGCAGAACGCTTTAAGGAACAAAAAAGAATCTTTGAATATGGCGGCGGATTTATTCAAGATCGTTCCATCTATGAGGATACTGGTATATTTGCAAAAATGCATTATGAAAAGGGGACAATGTCAGAAGTCGATTATGAAACGTATACAAGTCTTTTTGAAGCAATGGTAATGACTCCTTATTTCCCACATCCAGACTTACTGATCTACCTTGAAGGTTCTCTCGAAGATATATTACAGCGTATTGATCGAAGAGGTCGTGAAATGGAAAAGCAAACACCGATTGATTATTGGGAAGAAATGCATGGTAGATATGAAAAATGGATTGATTCTTTCTCAGCATGTCCTGTTCTTCGATTAAATATTAATGAGTATGATGCTATTGCTGGTGCACAATCTATCGAACCAATTATAGAAAAGATTAGTACTATTCTTCAGCAAAAAAACTATAGCAGAAAAGCATAAAAGGACTTTCCTCGTTTTCGGTTATTACAGTCAGCTTTATTACTAAGAAGCTGACTGTAATGAAAACAAAGGAAAATCCTTTTTTCATTACAAAATTTATGAAAAAACAATAAAAAACCTGCTACCGTAGTAGCAGGCCTCATATATCTCCAAATATTATGCGCAATGTAAATTTAAAATCATGGAGGAGGAAAGGGGATTCGAACCCCTGCGCGGTTTGACCCGCCTGTCGGTTTTCAAGACCGATCCCTTCAGCCGGACTTGGGTATTCCTCCATCAGACAAGTAATAATATATCATCTATCGAAACTTAAGTCAACTATATTTATCATTTTTTATTATTTATTTTTTTAGCCAAAAACTTAAAGAATAACTGCCTTTTCTTAAATATTTATTTCTTTTAAACAAGGAGTTAGGAAGTTTAGCTGACCTCAAAAGAATATAGTACTTCTTAAGAGGTCAACTTCTTTTAACTGTCTATCATTTTATTCAGGTGAAATTACTTCTCTATTTCTCATATAAGGTCGAAGCACTTCAGGAATAACAACACTTCCATCTGCCTGCTGATAGTTTTCTAAAATAGCAGCAACCGTTCTTCCAATTGCAAGGCCAGATCCATTTAATGTATGCACATGTTCTGGCTTTCCTTTAGGCTCTCTACGGAACCGAATATTTGCTCTTCTTGCTTGGAAAGCTTCAAAATTACTACAAGAAGAAATTTCACGGTACGTATTATAGCTTGGAATCCAAACCTCTACATCATACTTTTTCGCTGCTGTAAATCCTAAATCTCCTGTACACATGCTCAATACACGATATGGTAAGCCTAAAAGCTGCAATACTTTTTCTGCATTTCTTGTTAAAGACTCTAGCTCTTCATAAGAATCTTCTGGCTTAACGAACTTAACAAGCTCTACTTTATTAAACTGATGTTGTCTAATTAGTCCTCTTGTATCTCTGCCTGCAGATCCTGCTTCTGAACGGAAGTTTGCACTAAATGCAGCATATTTGATCGGAAGCTGATCGCCATCAAGAATTTCATCTCTATGCAAGTTTGTTACAGGTACTTCTGAAGTTGGAATTAAAAAGTAATCCTCTTTCTCCACTAAAAAAGCATCCTCTTCAAACTTAGGCAATTGACCAGTTCCTGTTAAGCTTGCTCTATTTACTAGGAAAGGAGGGATAATTTCTTTATATCCATGTTCCTCTGTATGCAAATCAAGCATAAAATTAAATAGTGCTCTTTCTAGTTTTGCCCCTAAGCCTTTATAAAATACAAAACGACTTCCTGTTACTTTTGCTGCTCGTTCAAAATCAAGTAAATCTAAATCAGTAGCAACATCCCAATGAGGTTTTGGTTCAAAATCAAACTTTCTAATTTCACCCCATTTTCTTATTTCAACATTATCATCTTCTGTATCTCCAACTGGAACACTTTCATGAGGAAGATTCGGAATTCCTAACATAATCGTTTGTAATTTCTCTTCAACATCACGTAACTCGTTATCATATTCTTTAATTTTTTCACCGACTTCTCTCATTTCCACAATAAGAGCTTCTGCATCTTTTTTCTCTCTCTTTAATACGGCTACTTGCTGTGAAACTTCATTTCTTTTACTTTTTAATTGTTCCGTTTCAACAATTAATTCTCTTCGTCTTACATCTAGTGCTTCAAAATTGTCCAGTTCTGATAAATCTTCTCCGCGGTGCTGTAACTGACTTTTTACAAAATCAAAATTAGCACGAACATATTTAATATCTAACATTTTCTATTCCTCCCATTTTTTATTTCTACATGCAATCTACTTTCTATAGGTTACACGTCCAGTTTGAAATCCTTACTCTTTATTTACGGCAAAATAAAAAACTCCCGTCCCTAAAAAAGGGACGAGAGTTACCCGCGTTGCCACCCTAGTTAAAAGCATAAAAATACTTTTCACCTTAAAGATCATAACGGTTTTTAGCCGAAAACAATTACTTGCAACAGGTGCGTTCCTTGTTTTTACTCTAGGATGGATTCACAGGCTTTATTCACCGATTCACACCAACCATCGGCTCTCTTTTAGAATAAGTTACCTGTTACTATTTCCTATCATAGTAGATTCCATATATTAGTTGCCTATATCTTACTACAAGTATTTCCGAAATTCAACAGCTTATGCAAATAAGTGTTGCTTAGCCTCTATCGCCATCTTAATAAAATATCCCGTTAAACGATGATCATCTGTTAATTCAGGATGAAAAGAACAACCTAAGAACTGTCCTTCTCGCGCCGCTACAATACGATCATTATGTTTAGCTAATACTTCTACATTTTCACCAACACTAACAATATGTGGCGCACGGATAAACACAGCAGTAAAATCTTCAGCAACCCCTACAATATCAAGATTTGCTTCAAAGCTTTCCTTTTGTCTTCCAAAAGAATTACGCTCAACTTGTATATCCATTACCCCAATATGTGGTTTATCATAGCCCTTAATGGCTTTTGCCAATAAAATCAATCCTGCGCATGTTCCAAACATTGGCTTCCCTGATTGAGCGAATACTTGAAGAGCTTCCATAAAATCATATTTATCAATAAGGCGACGCATCGTTGTACTTTCTCCACCAGGAATAATAAGACCATCAATCTCATCCAGTTGTTCTTTTTTCTTTACGACAACTGCTTCTGCATTATTCGCTTCAATTGCATTAACATGTTCTCTCACAGCACCTTGTAGTCCAAGGACACCTATTTTCACATTATGGTTTGGCATTATATTCACCTTACCAGCCACGCTCTTGCATACGTGCTTCTGGAGCTAGACTAGAAATTTCAATCCCTTTCATTGCTGTTCCAAGGTTTTTAGAAATTTCCGCAATTAACTCATAATCTTGATAATGAGTAGTTGCTTCTACTATTGCTCTAGCAAATTTTGCAGGGTTGTCTGATTTGAAAATACCTGAACCTACAAATACACCGTCTGCACCTAATTGCATCATTAATGCTGCATCAGCAGGTGTTGCAACACCACCAGCAGCAAAGTTAACAACTGGTAAGCGGCCTAATCTTTTAATTTCTAAAAGAAGTTCATATGGAGCTCCTAAGATCTTAGCTTCTGTCATCAACTCATCTTCATTCATATGAGCTACTTTACGAACTTGTGCATTTACTTTTCTAATATGACGAACTGCTTCAACAATATTTCCTGTTCCTGGTTCCCCTTTTGTGCGAAGCATAGAAGCACCTTCACCGATGCGTCTTGCAGCTTCTCCTAGGTCACGACAGCCACATACAAATGGAACAGTATATTCATTTTTATTTAAATGAAATTCTTCATCTGCTGGAGTTAAAACTTCGCTCTCGTCAATATAATCTACGCCCATAGCCTCAAGCACTCTTGCTTCGACAATATGACCAATACGCGCCTTTGCCATTACAGGGATTGTTACTGCACTCATTACTGCCTCTACGATTGTAGGATCAGCCATTCTAGCTACCCCACCAGCTGCGCGAATATCCGAAGGAACTCGTTCAAGAGCCATTACCGCTACTGCTCCTGCTTCTTCTGCAATCTTGGCTTGTTCTGCGTTGATAACATCCATGATTACTCCGCCTTTTTGCATTTCAGCCATACCACGTTTTACTCTATCAGTACCAGTTTTCATTATTTGCCCCCTGTAAAGTCTCTTTTTTAACACAAAATTATTGAAACCTTTTGAAGAAATTTGTTACTCCCTAATGAAAATAAACAATAAAAAAGAGCTTCTGTCAATACAAGAAGCTCTTTTTCTTTCAGTTTATACGATGTATGCAATTTTTCCTAGTCAATTATTATCGTTGGCTTTATTAAAAAATATTTACTTAAAACCAACCTTTGACTGTATCGGAAACACTTCCCCAAACATTTGAGAAGAATGAACCAATTCCACGCATAGCTAAAACAAACCAATTTGCCTTTTCAACTGTTTCATTTGCTACTAAGTCTACCTGTACCTTCTCGTTTCCGTCACTTGTTAAGAATGGCACTTCTTTTCCATCTTTCGTTTGTACTGTTACATAACCAACCTTGTCCCCTTTTTTGATTGGAGCAGTTAGTTCACCATCAGCATTTAGTTTCTTCTCATCTAAGACAACTTTTGCAACATAATTTTCTTTGTCATTATTTTTGATTACTAGATTAATTGCATCCTTAGTGCCAATACTTACTTTATCTTCTTTCCCCTTTGTTACATCCAGCGTTTTATTCTTTGCGTCTACATAATTTGCTGGAAGAACCTCTTCCGTAGAGAAATTACCAAAAGCATAATCTAATACTTTTCTTGCTTCTGCAAAACGGGAATCTTTCGTTTCACTTTTCATGATTACTACGATATAACGTTGGTCCCCTTTTTGAGCAGTAGCAGTAACATTAAATTTTGCATAATCAGTAGAACCTGTTTTTAATCCATCTACCCCTTCATATCCATAAATTAAAGAAGGTATTAGCCAGTTAAAGTTTTTATATTCCCTTCCATCTCTAAACTTTAGGCTTGCCATGCCAGAAGTCTCTAAAATTTCCGGATAATCATGGATTAAACGATATGCTAATTTTGCAACAGCTTTAGCTGACATTTTATTTTCATCTGTTTCGCTTCCAGCTGGAATATTTCCTAATAAATCACCGTTATTTAAACCAGAAGAGTTAACAAATTCAAAATCACCTAAACCTAACTCCTCAGCCTTTTGATTCATTACACTGATATAGTTTTTCTCTGTACCCGCGATTAATTCTGCCAATGCAACAGTAGCAGCATTCCCTGAATGAATTGCCATCGCTTGGTACAATTCTTTCACTGTATATTCTTCCCCTTCAGTAAGCCCTACATTTGAAAGCTCTGGGGCGCCAGATAATCTGTGAATATAATTATTAATTTTAACTTTTTGATCCCAAGAAATTTTTCCGTTTTTTATTGATTCCAGCACAATATACTCTGTCATCATCTTAGACATGGAGGCTACTCCAAGTAGTTCGTCAGTATTTTTCCCATATAATATTTCTCCGCTATTTGCATCTACTAGTATAGCTGCTCCTGCATCTAATCCAAGATCGTCATTTTCAGCAGCGCTTGCCTGATACGGTAGAACTGTTGATAGTGTACTTAAGAATAGTACGCCAATGATGAATGATACCGTCCACTTTTTTACCTGTTTCAATATTAAAACCTCCAAAACTATTTTTATCTATTAATCTATCTTTATTTTTAAGTTAATTATTTCCCTTGTACAGTTTAACATAAAAAAAATAAAAAAAATAGACAGTGCCATTGTTCACTGTCTAATGTAAAATAAGGAAACTTTATAAGGTGTTCTCGAATGAAATTTATTAAGAAAGAGAATAATTTGGTGCTTCTTTAGTAATCTGAACATCATGTGGATGACTTTCTCTTAAACCAGCACCTGTCATTTTTACAAATTGAGCATTTTCTCTTAATTCATATAGATCCTTTGTTCCACAGTATCCCATACCAGAACGTATTCCACCAACTAATTGATAGATCGTATCTGAAAGTGGTCCTTTATAAGGAAGTCTACCTTCGATACCTTCTGGAACAAATTTTTTGTTATCCTCTTGGAAATAACGATCTTTAGATCCTTTCTCCATTGCCGCAACGGAACCCATTCCTCTATATACTTTGAATCGTCGACCTTGGAAAATTTCGGTTTCTCCAGGACTTTCAGATACCCCAGCAAGCAAGCTTCCTAACATAACCGCGTGTCCACCTGCTGCTAAAGCTTTTACAATATCACCAGAGTATTTAATTCCTCCGTCAGCAATAATTGATTTACCATACTTTCTAGCCTCTGTAGCACAATCATACACTGCCGTAATTTGAGGAACACCTACACCAGCAACTACACGTGTTGTACAAATAGAACCTGGTCCAATACCAACTTTAACAATATCTGCTCCAGCTTCGATTAAAGCCCTTGTTCCTTCAGCAGTAGCTACGTTGCCAGCGATAATCGTTAACTCAGGGTAAGCATTTCTAATATCTCTCACACCGTCTAGTACCCCTTGTGAATGGCCGTGAGCTGTATCAATTACAACGACATCCACATTTGACTTAACAAGCATTTCTACTCGTTTTAACGCATCGTTTGTTACCCCAACAGCTGCACCTACTAATAATCTTCCTTGTGCATCTTTTGCTGAATGAGGAAATTCAATTACTTTTTCAATATCTTTAATTGTGATTAATCCCTTTAATACACCTTCATCATCGATTAAAGGTAATTTCTCAATTTTATATCGCTGTAAGATTTTTTCTGCTTCTTCTAAAGTGGTTCCTACTGGAGCCGTTACTAAATTTTCTTTTGTCATAACATCAAAAATTTTAATGGAAAAGTCTTCAATAAATCGAAGGTCTCGGTTAGTAAGAATTCCTACTAATTTTTGTTCATCGTTATTATTAACAATCGGCACACCAGAGATTCGATATTTACCCATTAGATGCTCTGCATCAAATACTTGGTGTTCAGGAGTTAAAAAGAAAGGATCTGTGATTACACCACTTTCTGAGCGCTTTACTTTATCTACTTGCTCAGCCTGTTGTTCGATAGACATATTTTTATGAATAATGCCTAGTCCACCTTGTCTTGCAATAGCAATAGCCATTTCTGCTTCTGTTACAGTATCCATTCCTGCACTAATAAGCGGAATATTTAAGTTTAGATTTTTTGCTAATTGTACTTTTAAGCTTACATCTCTAGGTAAAACTTCCGATTTAGCTGGAATTAAAAGAACATCATCAAACGTTAATCCTTCTTTAGCAAATTTACTTTCCCACATTTTAACGCCTCCATATTGTTAAAAATATTATTAGTAGGTTATCAATTGGATAAAATACTGTCAAGGTCAGTTTAATATGTTTAATTTTTCAAAAAATTCGAGAGGGGTAAAGAAATGTCCAATTATTATAAAGGCTGGAGCTCTTTTAGTTGCTTTTTTTCAGCCGAATACAGCCAAAATTTTCTAAAAAAATGCTATCGTAATTTACATATATCCGATATAGACTCTAAAAGTTATCAAAATTGCTATCCTTTTATGTACTTTTTAGAACATGGTAAATTGTACTATCAACAAGCGATAAGCGCTCCTATGAGTATTCAGCCTATTCTTTTATTTTATGGTCTGGTTCACTTAATAAAAGCCTGTTTCCTTACTATTGATCCCAATTATCCAAACTCAACTTCTGTATTAGCTCATGGAGTTTCCACAAGAAAACTAAAAAAGCAACAATACTTATTTTTTCAAGATGAAGTGAAAATTCAAAAAAATGGACTCTTTACCTATATGGCGGAAAAAATGTTTGACTGTAAAAATTTAGAAGGGGAAAAAGTGAAAATGGGACACCTATTTAACCAGGTTCCTGAATTATCTGATCTATTTCGAGCCTTAGAAGGGAAATCAACTTTTTTAAAGGTGAATTTTCATAATCCAAATTTAATCATAATTCCGAACCAAGTATTAGATCTATACTTTATGAATAGTAATCATTTTAGAAATTATCTAGAGAGGAATCACGGAATACAATTAGAGGGAATAGAAGAAAATAAAACAGAGTTGACGGTTCGACTTTTGGAAACTCTAAATCAGAGTAGCTTTATTAAATGGGATAGCAGGGAAAGAGCTTATGTTATTTCTACAGATAAAGAAAAAACTTTCTTTTCGAATGAAATTTTATGCCATTATTTAATACTATATAACCTCAGTATGATTGCACGATATGAGATTGAATGGTGGAGTGAACTATTAAAAACGATGCCTAATAAGGACTATCCCTTTATTGAATCCTTTTTGCAAGTTGCTGTTGAAAAGGGACCTCAATTGATTTATCAATTTTTAGAGAATCTAGCAAAAAGCTAACTGTAATTGTAATGAGACTAACTCCATTCTGTTCATCCATACATCCTTTAGTATTTGTATTATTTTTCATAGACAAAAAACAAGCACCTACCAAAGTAGATGCTTGTTTCCTATTGCCTGGCGACGTCCTACTCTCACAGGGGGAGAACCCCCAACTACCATCGGCGCTGAGAAGCTTAACTTCCGTGTTCGGTATGGGAACGGGTGTGACCTTCTCGCTATCGCCACCAGACTTCTTTATTTAGAGAATTATTCTCTCAAAACTAAATCATTTAGAAGAAAACCAATTTGCCAAGTAATCATTATTGTCCAGCTCCAACGCCGATAAACAGGCGTCTCCGCTTTTCATTTTAGTTAAGTCCTCGATCTATTAGTATCAGTCAACTCCACATGTCGCCACGCTTCCATCTCTGACCTATCAACCTGATCATCTTTCAGGGATCTTACTAGCTTACGCTATGGGAAATCTCATCTTGAGGGGGGCTTCATGCTTAGATGCTTTCAGCACTTATCCCTTCCGCACATAGCTACCCAGCGATGCCTTTGGCAAGACAACTGGTACACCAGCGGTGCGTCCATCCCGGTCCTCTCGTACTAAGGACAGCTCCTCTCAAATTTCCTACGCCCACGACGGATAGGGACCGAACTGTCTCACGACGTTCT
>Ga0209463_1000848_pt1 | contig 20649 bp, 29 predicted proteins | sample AgamicMgSfrz_FD_187169 | JGI IMG/M metagenome (GOLD analysis project Ga0209463, IMG submission 187169) | Agave microbial communities from Guanajuato, Mexico - Mg.Sf.rz (SPAdes) (version 2) | ecosystem: Host-associated > Plants > Phyllosphere > Phylloplane/Leaf | place: Guanajuato, Mexico... | reverse complement strand
ACATCCAGTGGAACTACCATTGGACCTTGTTCTTACAAAGGTATGTCACCAGCCTCCACTACACTTTCTAATTACCTTCCTAAATGCGTAACGCTAGATAGCGGTTCAAACAATTTATATTTATTTAAATATGACTTTATCGTAACTGGTATTTCTAACAGTAGTAGCGCAAACTAAGATTAAAAATAAAAAGACCAACTTCTGGTCTTTTTATTTTTTTATTTATTATCAAAAAACAGATGCTATTATATCTGCGGATTTAAAACTAAAAAAACTTTGGAGGAAATAGTTATGAAGATGAAAAAAGGAACAATTCTTTTATTGTTATCATTAGCAGTCGTGGGAGTATCAACTCAAGTTTCAAAGGGAGCAGAATCTAGCAAACTAGAGAACACAGTAATTAGCAGAGATTATCATTATGAGGAAAAAGCCTTTAATCAGTATTATAAGAATAAGGACTATGTGAAATTTGGCATTAGCTTATTCTTTGATTTAAGGAATCCGAGTGAGGAATCTAAGACAGCAGTTATCTCTAATTTTAAAGAGCGAATAGAAGAAACTTTGGTTAAAGATGCGCAATTTAAAGATTACGAAGAACTAAAAACCCCCCAAGGTAATGAGGGTTTTTATCCAAAAACTTACGTCTTTCATTACACTAGCAAAGGAATGAAAGAACAGTTAGATAACGATGGTTTAATAACAGTTATTTTAAGAATTGATTCTGTTATGACTAATGATATTAAAATAAAAACCAAAGGAGAAGTTTTTATTGCACCAAGAAATGCCTACTACAAATCCGATAAATAACGAAAGACTCTAAAAAAAAGAGTCTTTTTATTATAAGTGGATTTTCATTAAATCCTATTTGTTACCTTTTTAAAATTTGTTATGCTAAAATTAAACAGATTTAAAATAACTTGGTTTAGAGAGGAGTTTTTTTATGAGTAAGGATCCAAAAATTATAACAAAAGAAGTAGTAGTAGGTACAGGTTCGTACACAAGTATCTATGGAACAAAATTCCCTACGGAACTAAAAGAAACATTTGAAAAAGTACCTCAACCTATCTATTGCCCTGAATGCGGTAGAACTAATATATGGGTAGAGGGAGAAGATAGTACACCTGATTTTCACCAAGGTTATGAATATTTTTGTTTAGAAGGCAAACACACATTTACTCTTCCATATGCTGGCCCTGCATCTGAGAACCAACTCAAAATTATTGAGCAATTACTTGAGTACGAAAAAGAATTAGATAGTAAAGAATAATACATATATAAACGTTGGGTATCTTTCAGCCCAACTTTTTTGCGCAAATTTACAATAAAGCACTCAATTTGAGTTATAACCTATTTAGAAAGCGTGGTGATTTGCAATGCAATTTAAAGATCAATATTCGAATTTAAAGCATAAAAGACAAAAAAGGACTTTAAATAAAACCTTAACGTTGTCTTTAAGCATATTATTAACGTCATCCATTTTATTTCATCCAGTGAAAACGTTTGCTGCTGGCACGGATGATTTAACTGTCACTTTTGCTGAAAGTCCCGCTCAGGAGCAGAACAAGGTAATAACACTACCTTCAAATTTTGATTCGGTTGAATCAGTTTCGGTTAATACAGGTGAAGTAGACTATTCTATTAGCGGAAATGAAATGACAATAAATGTTTCTGACGGAAAGGTTTCAAGCAAGGAAAGTTTTTATAATCCTACCTTACATTCTAAAGAAGCAACTTCTGTTCAATACTCTGATAGAAATTCTTTCACTAGTTCTATTGATTACTCAGATGATAACGGCTATAGCGGAGCGTTAACACCTTTAAGTCCTGCTTACGTAGTTAGCGGATCTTATACTCCTCCTTCCAGTAAAACCGTTACATTCTCCCAAACAGTCTCAAATCCCTCTTACTTACCGGAACAACTTGAATATAACAAAAATAACTATAGTGGAACATTAACTAAAAATAACGACTATGTAATAAACATTAACGGAGATTATGTTCAGTATTATTCAGGTACCGTTTATTCAAAGGATAACGATACTAGAAAATGGAGACAAGATTACTCAGGAGAAGTTTACAAAGGTGGTACCGACTACAAAAACTTCAAATACAGTTACACAGTAACAATTACTTACAAAACTCGTTCCTCAAGTTTAACCAGTTGTTCTTATAAAGGGGTCTCTCCTTCTTCAAATACGACTATTAACTTCCGTCCTAAGTGCGTTACTCTGGATGACGGTTCAAGCAACCTTTATGCTATGAAATATACGTTCTCTGTAACAGGTATTTCAGATGCTAGCGCAAAAGAAAAATAACTACAAAAGTAGTTATTTTTCTTTTTTATAAAACCGCTCACCTGTAGTCGAATTGTAATAAACTCTTGTTTTTTCTCCAGTCACAGGGTCAATATTTATTTCTTCTGTCTTTTGAAAACCATCAGGAACATCTTTACCGTGATTACGATTCACACGCTTGTCATAAATAAAATACCCAAGCAAAACACATACAATGATCACGATAGCACTTAAGAGATAATATCCTATTATAAATTTCATCATAATTCTTCTATTACTACTGCAGTTCCGTATGCTACTATTTCGCTCATATTATTAGCGATTTCACCTGAATCAAACCTCATCATCACAATTGCGTTTGCACCCATTTTGCTTGCGTTTGCAATCATACGATCTAATGCCTGTTTCCTAGCATCTTCAAGCATAACTGTGTATTGCTTAATTTCTCCGCCTACTAAGGATTTTAACCCTGCCATAATATCTCCGCCAATTCCTCTACTTCTTACAATTAAACCAAATACAGGTCCTTTCACCTCTAAAATTTTGTGACCCGCAATATTTTCTGTTGTTACTACTTTCATCTTGAATCTCCTCCATTCTTCCAAACTTAATGTTGCAATAATTTTTCTAAAGAGAAATAAAATAATTATTTACTACTATTATCTCTTAATTTTGTAACAGCTTGCGAGCAAACTTATAAATTATAATAATGATCTATAATTTTTTAAACTTTAAATGGTTCTTTTCCGTTTCAAAAAGAACCCTTGTTTTCATTTTGTATAAACTCTATGTACACGTTCAGAAATAAGACAAGCTAATTCATAATTAATGCTGTTAGACCAATCAGCAGCCATTTCTAAAGAAACTTTTTCCCTCCCTTGTTCTCCATAAATAACAACTTCATCTTCCAAACAATCTTTTGGCTCTAACTTAATCATCGCTTGATCCATACAAACTCTTCCTGTAAAGTATCTTCGTTCCCCGTTAACCAACACATAAGCATTTAAAGCATATCTTCTTAAAAGGCCATCTGCATATCCGATAGGGATTACCCCTACTCTTTCACCCTCTTTTGCTTCATATGTTGCTCCATATCCAACTTTGTCTCCCGCTTTTAACTCTTGAATATGAACAATTTTTGTTTTTAATTGCAAAATAGGTTCTGTTGTTACCTTTAATTGATTTTCTAATTTAGAGTCCGGAAGCAGTCCATAGCTTGAAATTCCTAAGCGGACCATATCAAAAGGAACCTTTGTTTCTCTATTTAATGCATATGCACTGTTAGCTATATGTACAATATATTTATCTTTTTCAAGCTTAGAGATCATATCTAGAAATGTATTTTCTTGTTGAGCAATTAAAGAGTCACCAGGTTCATCTGCAGTAGCAAAATGAGTGAATAACCCTTCTGTATAAACCCCTTGAGTTGCTTCTATCTCTTGTATCGTCTTTAGCATTTCCTCTTCAGACTTAAACCCTAATCTGTTCATACCGGTATTAATTTTTAAATGAAAAATTACCGATTTTTTAGTTAGGCGATTCTTTTTAAAGATTTGCTCTTGCCACTTTTTCCATTGGTCATATGAGTATAATGCAACTCTTATGCCCTCATTTGCTACATATGGCAAGTATTCTGGATCAACATACCCTAAGACAAGTATCGGCTTTTTAATACCCGCTTTTCTTAGCATAGAAGCTTCTTCAATTATAGCTACCCCAAAAGAATTAACTACCTCTTCAGCTTCTACGGATAGCGGCACAATTCCGTGACCGTAGGCATTAGCTTTTACAATAGCCATAACTTTTTTATTAACGGCTTCTTTTACTTTTAGTAAGTTGTCTTTGTAGGTATTTAAATTGATAATAGCTTTTGTTGCTCTATTAAAAACAGGACTCTCAACTTTAGAAGGTGTTAATAATTCTGAGTAGCCAATTTTAAAGTTATTCATTAAAGACACCTAATTCCATATTTTCTTCAACAGCTTCCATTGCTTCTTCAAAGGTATCTTCAAATATATCCATTTCAATACGCTTTTTATGATCTATTACAAGAATACGAACACCATTTACATACTGGTAAGCTTCAATTTTACGGCCGCCAAACCAATTGTCTTTGTAGGTTTCTTTAATTTTCACTGGATTGTCGGTGATATCTTCAATTACATCTTCCTTATCCATTACAACAATACCCTTATCAGATAAGAATACATTGTCGCCTTCGACATTTTCTACTTTTAGCCAACGCTTCAAACCGCTTTTGCTTTTTATCTCGTACCAGTAGATATCAGGTCTAGGATGATCTAATCTAATATCAACGTCTTTTTCTACCCATTCAGTCCTATACACTTTTTCTATATTGAACTTTTCACTATTTAAAGTTACTTCTGTGCCAGGTTTAAATGGTTGTTTCTTAAAATCGAATCGTTCACTAGGAGAAAAGGTTTTTTCACTCTTCCACTTTTTAAATACCTTATCTTTATCAGGTTCATTGTTGTACATACCATTGCTTAGTTCATTTTCGTTTGCAAAGCCAGCAAATTTATTATTCACTACTTTCAGTTGTACTTTACACTTTGCATCACAATATCCGCATTCCGCTTCAAAATTTTTCTCTTCTAAAAAAGCATCTCCAGGAAATATCATTTTTTTCTTTCCATCTTTAATTTCATACATTTGTTTATCTTCATTTTGACAAACGGGACAAATAAAATCAGCGTATAGCAATGTCATATAATGCTTCCTCCAGTTACCTCTTATCTAGTTTTTGCTAGCTATTTGTTTCGCTAATTTTATTCTTAAATTTTTCGTTTTAAAAGAGATTGATCATACTATTTCTCTTACGCTACTTTTCTAAACGCTATTAGTAAGATGAACAGAGAAAACGGTTATCTAAATTACTGTTATTCATTAAAATATTACTCTTTATTTTATTTTTATCTTATGTTTTCTATTGTATATAGCAACTTTCTGAGTTTATTTATTCTTTTTTTAGGCTTTACTAAGAACAATTTTAAAATATAACAATTGGTGATAAACAAATTTGATATACTCTTCTCTTTTAAAACTGTCTTGTTATTTAACATAATGTCAAAGGGTAATCTGCGATTTTAGCAAAGATTAAACAGAATAATTTTATAGGAAGTGATTGTCATAATGAGTGAACATTTAATAGCCTTTTTTATGGGTATTATTGAAGGGTTGACTGAGTTTTTACCTGTATCTTCGACAGGTCATTTAATTTTAGCGGGACATTTATTTGGGTTCGAAGGAGAAAAAGCTAAAACGTTTGAAGTAGTTATTCAATTAGGATCTATATTAGCTATCGCAGTTTTATATAGAAAAAAACTATTCTCTCTATTAAATCCTAAAACATTAACAGATAAAACGAATAAGCGACTAAATCTAATCCATATCTTTTTAGGAGTTCTTCCTGCAGTCATTGTTGGACTGTTACTGCACGACTTCATTAAAGATGTGCTGTTTTCACCTAAAGCAGTATTAATTGGTCTAGTTCTAGGAGCTCTATTATTAATTTATGCTGATAAAAAGAAAACAAACATTACAGCTAATACCTTAGATGAACTTTCTTATAAACAAGCCTTAACAATTGGTCTGTTTCAATGTTTAGCGGTATGGCCAGGTTTTTCAAGAGCGGGTTCAACTATTTCTGGTGGATTACTATTTGGAGCTAACCAAAAAGTTGCTGCTGAATTTTCATTTATCTTAGCCTTACCTATTATGGTTGGTGCCACTGGTCTTGATTTAATTAAGAGTTATGATCAATTAGCTGGTGGAGACATCCCAGTGTTTGTTATTGGTTTCCTTACTGCATTTGTTGTAGCGATGATAGCAGTAGTTGGATTCTTAAAGCTTCTCGATAAATTAAAACTTTCTGTTTTTGGGTACTATCGAATTGCTTTAGCCATTGTATTCGCATTTATCATTTTATAAACTGTAAAACAATAAAAAAAGAGTCTGTTCCCCTAATAAAGGGACAGACTCTTTTTTATTTTAATGTATGTATATGTAAGTAGGTATCTTTGCTTTAAGCATATGTAAGTATGTGTTTTTGGTTTAAACGAATTTGATTTGAGATACGATTTCTTCTTTTTGGTTTTGATTATCTAAGATTCCGCCGTAATTAATAGCAATCTTATAACCGTTGGGTAATTCAACGGTTGCAAATCGTGCACCGACATATGTAATTTTAGCCATTGTATCTTTTGCGTCTACGTATTCTTTTATGTAAACAAAATTATGTTTTTTAAATAAGGATTGTAAATCTGTAAAAACCGAACCAGTTAAAAGTTCTTTTCCCTCCGTAATTTCATTACCGATGTATTTTTCCTCTACAGTTGCCTTTGCTGTCAATACAGTCACCTCTTTTATATTTTTACTTTATAATTTTAAAACACTAAAAACATAAAGTGTAAAAAAAGAGAGGTAAATTTAAATTAATTTTATAAAGTACAGCTTTGGTTCTTCTATGTTCCAAAATAAACTAATTATTTTAGTTAAAAACACCCTTAAAGAGCGTTTTTGTTATATACATACTTTTTTATAAACTTGTTCTTAAGACACCTAGAATATCTTCTGATTTAATATATTTGTTTGGCTTTGTTCCTTCTTTAATAGCTCCATCTTTATATATCCAATCATATAAGAAGATTCTCTTTATATCTATTTTAGCGTTGCTTGTATTAAGCCCGCTCATATCCCTAAAACCAAAGAGAATTCTTTGCGCATTATTCTCTTCACTTCTTATTATCAAATAATTCTCTTGTTTATCTTCTATGGAACGATATTTCACCTTTTGTTCGGTTGATACATTGGCTACGCTCCCTACAATCTCAACATCATTTGATAAAATTTTGTTTATTAAACGTTCTATCTTTTCTTTGTGTCTTTTCATTTTCCACTTTTCTAATAGCATTTCCGTACACTTCCTTCTATAAATTCACTTTGAGAATTGTATCATAAAAAAATATTGCAATGAGAAAAATACTTTAAAAACAGTTTATTCCTATTATCGCGATCCAACCAATTCAAGGAAAAATGACTAAAAAAGTGAATGTTATTTATATAACTATAGTCGTTGGAGGTTATGTATATATGATCGGACTTATTGTTGAAGGTAAGAGCGATGTTAAAAAAATTAAAATGGTCTTAAAAGAAGACGTTCATTTTGTTGTATTAAATGGGATCAACTTTAGAGAAGAACAAATCAATCAAATTAATAACGCTATTGACACTTGCGATAATGTGTATGTGTTAACTGACCCTGATGAAGCGGGCGATAAGGTTGCAAAATTAATCATAAAAAACTTTCCCGAGTTAGAAAGATTAAAAGTAGATCCTAATGAAGCAAAAGTTTTAAAAAAGAGAGGTTACAAATATGGAGTTGAGTACTGCAGCAATAAATACTTACGCACTCTTTTCTCCTCTTATATAGGATTAACTTCTTTATTGTATTAGGTAAATCCTCTCATCATTCTTTATCTTCATAAAAACGTAACAAAATTTAAAAAAAGCCTCTATATAGAGACTTTAAAAAGAAATGTTAACTGCTTGTTTAAATATGAGATCAGCTAGAATCTTATATCCTTCATCATTTGGGTGAACTTCATCTGCCCAATAGATTCCTTCTCTATTCAAACTATAAGTGTCTACAAAAATGCTATTTGAGCACCTATAGGTCTTATTCCAATTTTTTATAAGCTGTCCAGCTACAGAATAATACGTATACTCTTTCTCACAAGGGTTATACAGGCCATTTGCAATTAATGCTGCATCAGGATTAATTGTGCGAATGGTTTCTTTTATGTAAAGCAGGTTTTGCTTAAATATCTTTTTGGTCTGTCTAAATTCTTTTATAACTTTATTTGGTCCACCGGTTGTAAATAACTCCAATAGGTCATTTCCGCCAATATTTAAGATAATTAAATCTGCACGAGAAATAGCATCTTTAGTTTCCTTTTCTTTTACTATGTCAACTAGTCCTCCAGATGTTAAACCATCTACGCCTAAGTTTGTTAATTGTACTTTCCTTCCTGATCTTTCTTCAATGAGTGAAATTAAAATAGAGCCGAATCCACCTTTAGATGAACCACACCCTCTAGCTACAGAATCACCCAATATAAGCACGTTTTGAAGCTTTGGTATGTTCTCTGTAAGATTAAGGCGAATAGCGCTTATACGCCTTTTCTTTGCCGTCTCTTGATACACACCATACCCAACCGCTCCGGCAATAATAGGTGTAAAGGCAACAAACATCTTTTTATAATCTCTTTTCATTGATTTATCCCCTCCTTATCATTATCATAATGAAAAATTTCCCCTGAACTAAAAATTTCGGGTATTTTATGTTCAGAAAAAATACTTACGCACGGCATATAAAATCATTTTGAGACAACTTCATTAATGTTTTCTTTATAGGGTTAGTAACTGATGTAATCTTATATAGTATGACTTTAATAAAGTGGTTATTTATAAATATGATTTTCACATCATAGTTGTGAAAGCCGTTTGCGAAACAAATTTTTTACGCTTTGTTTTTTATCTTTTTGATAAGAGGTGATTATTTTGTTAAAACAAGCGACATTAGGACTTGCATCTGTAGCTTTACTGTTAAGTGGTTGCGGTGGACCAAAAGACGAATACGCAAAAGGCGTCTCGTTATACGAGAAAGGCGATTACAAAAACTTGGTTAAGGCCAAAGAATTCTTTAATGATTATACTGCGAAAAATCCTGACGATGGCAGTGTAGATAAATGGGTTGCAAAAGTGGATAACGCACTAGTTGCAAAAGCAAAGGAAATGGCTAACGAGGCCTATGAGAAAAAAGATTTAAAAGAAGCATTAAAGTATGCGGAAGTTGCAAAAGCTGGAGCGCCGAATGACAAGGAAATAAACAAAGCTTATAGCTTAGTGAAAAAAGCCTACAATGAACAGGTTAAATTTGATAAATTTTCCCGTTATTTAGAGAAGTCTTACATCGAAACAAAAAGTATTGCTGAAGAATGGGATAACGCAGTTAAGTTAGCTGAAACCGGAAAAGCACAGCCAATTTCTTTACTTGTTACAGCTAGAAATATTTATCCTAAAGTTATTGCTCTTCGTGAAGAAATAAACGCACAATCATTTACTTTGACTGGTGGAAGTGACACTTCTTTTCAGGAAGCAAACTCTACTTTATTCAGTTACGTAGTAAATATTGAAAATAACTTTTCTCAAGTTATGACCCTTGAACCTGATACTTCAACATCGTCTTATGTAAGTCAAGTGGATAGTTTATCACCTGATACATTAAATAGAGCTTTCTTGGATGTTCAAGACGAAATAGACAACTATGTTAACGAAAAAAATGAAAAAGGCGAAGCTAAACGATATATTAAAAACACACTTCAATTAACTAAAGCCTACAACAAACAGAAAGAAACTGAAGAGAAAGCCGCTCAGTCCACTACTCAATCTACCGCTCCACAAACAACTGCAAATAAAACTACACCCGCATCAAAATCAGTTGGAGATTGAACTATAAATACTAAGCAATAACCCTTCTTCATAAGGAGCCTTATTTAAATGAAAAAGTTACTGTTATTCCTTCTATGCACAGTCGTTACTCTTAGCGGCTGTTCTTCTTTTAATGAAGAAACTGCAAAAAAGAGCGTTGAACAAGAAATAAACAGCTTTTATGACAATTTACTTATGGAAGATATTGATGCTGTTATGAAACAAGTTTCTACCGACAGTGAACAATATTATAACTTATATGATAACTACCGAGATATTTTCCAAAAATATAATTACTCTTACCAATTAAAAGAAATATCGTATGATCAAGTTTCTAAAGACATTGTTGTAGCAAGTGTGTCTCTAACTGTATCTGGAGTAAACAGAGATCAAGAGTATGACACCTACGATGCTGTGCAAACTTTCACCTTTAAGTCGGTAAGTGATAACAAGTGGAAAATAACTGCTATTGATGACAAATACGACTTTAAATAAGGGCAATGTGCCCTTATTTTTTTTGCTTCTTTTCTTTACATTACCTACGAAAACTACTATAAGTCAACATTATGAGGAGGGGTTCTATGTTCAAACGTTTTATTCCAACACTACTTCTAATGGCTTTTTTGCTTCCTCAACAGCACGTTTTTGCAGAGGAAAATAATATTTACTACAACAAAGATTATCAATACACAATCACCTTCCCTAGTGACTGGTATATTTTTTCTACTGAGATGGAACAAAGTCTTTCCCCTGATGTTCGAGAAAACTCTCCAGCTATGTTCACAAAAGAAGATGGTTCGTCTCAAATGTACATAAGACACTTATCGTCTACTAACAATAAATTCTCTTTATACACAAACCTTATTAATTATGTTGAAAAGACTCCTAAAGAAAAACAAAAATTAAATAAAGTATTGGATCCTATTTCAATTGAATTGGGAAGAACCATTAAAAGTTACAATATTGATGAATTAAATGAAACAGTCGAATTACAAATGATACAGACCTCCGCTGCTTTTGGAGAAATTCACACTACGATATTTTGGAAAGAATTCAAAGGAACCTTAATCGAACTTGAATTTTATCATTTCGAAAATAACGAAGAACTATTTCAAGAAGCAACTACTATTAATAACTCATTTACAATTTCCCCAAGTGCCCTTAGTTCAAATATAAAAGAGGGTAAAATGGATTTCTTAAACAATAAATTACTATCTAATGTAGGCAAAGATGATACCTTTTTTACCAAAGTTGTAGACGTAGCGGAGAAACCTGCTGTATGGATGTCTAGCTTAGGTGTTATTTTGCTATTAATCATTTTTAGAATTATTTATAAACTAATCTAATTTTGTTGGAGGATTTTAAATATGCCATTAGTAGAAAATGAACTGTCTTCTTTTATCGATGAATGTTTTAAAGAAGCGCTAAAGTCTCAGAAAGAAAAAACCTCTTTAGCCGGTGAAGCTGTAAAAGTTGTATTTTCAAATGTTAAAATTGTTGATCAAAAAGTTTCGTTAGAATGCGAAATAAAAGGTTACACAGGAGAAGTATATGATTATTATTCATTTAGATTTGAATCTGTCGTATTCCCTTACTACTATTTAGAAGTTTTACGTTTAGCTTTGATTAGCTTCTGGTCAGGAAACCTTTTAACTAAAAAAGATAAAAAGCGTTTCTTATTTATCTTAGAGTACGGAGAAACAAACAAATTTTATTTAAACAGATCTCTAAAGTATCTATTCTACGTAAAGAAACTTGTTCGTGCTGCATAAAAGGGGCTTATCCCCCTTTTTTATTATGAAATTAGAATTTTTTCCTCCTCTTCCCTTTTTTCTAATTATTTTTTCTTCTTATAATTAGTATAAGTGAATTTTGAGAGGGGAATCTTAATGCATTTATCAATTGCTTATGAGGAAAACATTGTAAAAGAGCTCGTTCAGACGGATCGACTTTTACAGTTTCGACTAAACCTTATTTTAACTAAAGAAAAGAAGAGCGAAAACGAAGCTTATATTTCAATATTTAAAAATGAAATTATGAATGATGTGTTTCGTTTACAAAAATATATGACTTTATTGCAAAAGAAAAGCTGATGAGTTCACATCAGCTTTTTATATTTTCAGGAGAGAAGATTTTAAACAAAAGCGTTTTTCTCTCGTACAGAACTTGAGTTTCAAGTAATAATGGACGAAACCATTCTGGCATTAAGTGAAGATCCGGATTCAATGATTGGAAAGTTGGTTTATTCATATCTTCGCTCATCTGAATAAACTTCCATTTTATATCTTCGCTAGGGTTATTTACAGGTATAGAGATTTCCGCAATTGCTTGATAAGGATTTTCTTGTTCGAAAAATGTATAAATTATATACGTTAATTCTCCCTCTCTTGCAGTTGTGTCATCACTCCTTTGTATAGTAACAGCCGGAGTCTTTTCATAAAAGTATGATGAGTCCTCCAGAAAATGAAATAGTTCTTCTTGTACATATTGCATTTTCACCGCCCCCTTTGTTCTTTTATAACTATTTCTTTTAAAAAATCAATAATCCACCTAAAATTTTTCAGAATATTTAACCTTCAAATTAGGCTACAAAGCGGAAAAAGAAAACTAAGCTTTTAACCGCTTGTCTATTTTTTTTAATAAATCATAATAATATAATCTGTTTGACTATGTAAAGATGGAAGGTGTAAAACAATGATCCGTATAAAAGATTATTCTTGGAATGGTGTGGATTACGAAGTTTATCTCACAGAGGATACAAAAAAGAAAGCCCAAGAAATAGGATTGCACGAAGGTATATTCTTAGGAGCCACAGCAAGGCTTGTAAGCCGCATTGAAAAGCAACACAGTACTTACTACTATGCTGAACAAAATATCCTGTTTGACGTAGAAATTAAACAGCCTAACAAATTGTACTTTCTAGATATGAAACGCTTAAATATCTTTGAGAACAAATGGATTTCTAGTCTTAAGGATGCCATTAATGATATTAAAGAACCGGAGTTTTTTAGATCATATCCCGATGGCAGAAAAGTTTATTTAAACAAATGCCTCCTTTTAGAGCTTAAAAAATTAAGCATTCCCCCTCATTTTATTTCCCTAGCAAATGTATTTGTTCCCGAAGGTCCTCATTCAATGTTTTATAACGATGTAGTAATTGATTTTGACTTTGTAAAGGTAAAAACAAATAAAGAAAAGAAATTTGAAGAACATTACTACATAACAAACATTACTAAACCTGACTTTGTTAACTTTGGTTTAATGGTCTTAAAAAACTAAAATAAAAAAGCACCAGCTGTGGAAACGCAGCAATGGTGCTTTTTGTTTTTATCTATTACTTAGAGTTAAATCCCTTTTTAGTATGAAGAAACGTAATACCAGTTCTTATGTACTCTTTCTATTTCTTTAAAGTCTCCATCAAAATCGCTTTTTAAAGGCCTGTCATCGTTTGGGTTATATACAAACCCTGAAAAATTATCCATCATCCCTCGGTATGTAAAGAATAGAATTGATTTAGTTTCCCCTTTTGTTTCTAGAACAACTTCTCCACCACCTTTAGACATCCCTCTATACTCTTTGGGTAATTGAATAAGCGATGGACTATCCGGTACATTAGGTTTAACAATTCCGTTTTCTATCTTAGCCGCAATTTCTTCTCTCTTATTTTGATGCATTTTAAAGTTTAAGTCTAAGTTGACTTGATTAAATGGAAAGTAAATCCACAACGCAATAGCAATGAGTTGAATAGCAAGCGGCTGCCACTTTCTATTTTTGAAAAGATGAATTAGTGTACATACAGTTATTGTAATGAAAAATACATATACAACTAACCAAACAGGTAACATTAAAAATTCTGTTATTGCATCAACCAAGTCCCACTGAAACAATTTCACCAGGATAACTAACAAACTACTAATTAACGATAAAATTAACAACTTACTATGTTTCACACATTTACCTCTTTCTTAAATAAATAGTTATTTTTACGCCTAATTATATCTAAAAATGTTTACAAATAGAATATATACTTCATACACAAATAGCTACGTTAGTGTTTTTACAAAGAACTTTTTGTATTTATTAATCTAAATACATTCAAAAAAACACCACATTAGTGTAAAATTACACTAATGTGGTGTTTTTACCTTTGTGGAAGGAGCGGAAAAATGAGCAAAAAAATTAGTTGGCTTCTCGTACTAGGTGTTTTTGTTTTATTGGTTCCAGTCAGCTTTCTTTATGTGCTTAACAATGGAAATCCGTATACAAAATACATAATTAGTCGTTACGTCCCAGCACATTTAAAAGAAAAAGGCTATAACAAGAATGACTTTAAAGAGAATAACTACGGAGAATTTAAGTATTTAATTAATAAAGATTTTTACCAAGGAGAATATATGGTTATCTTTAAAGATGAACCTAATCTTACTTATTACTATGGAGTTACGAAAAAAGGTAAAGAAGTAAAACAATTTTGCGAAAAAGATATATTGTTAAAAGACGGTGTTACAGACCTGTTAGAAGGCAAGACTAAACATAGTGAAGAACAGTGTATAAGTTCTCTTAAGAATAGAAGTAGATAAAAAAATTTAACTTTTATTATTCAGATCCCATAGCATCTCTACGTTTTGTTCCCTATTGAAATTTATTTTTGTTTATATGTAAGATGCTAAAACTAGGAGATAGCTCATAGAGCGCTCCTGGTTTTAATTTATTCAATTACCTTTTCTATATCAGATCACAGGCAAAATAATTAGTCTAACAATCCCTTTTCTCTAAACACTTTTCTCAGAGCCTCATTTACTAACTCAGATTTATAACTCTTAGGAACTCGTTCAATAATATTTAACACATCGTTGTCAAAGTAAAATCCTCTATACACTCTTTTAGAGCGATCTTTTGGACTTTGCAACAGGATATCTATTGTATCTAATTCTTCACCTGCCATACTTTCTTCTTGGTTACTGTTACCTTGAGAAGCGGAGGCTATTTCACTATTAGTTTGCTTTTGTTCTACTAGCTTTTGGTTAACTTTAGAGAAAAGGCCGCTAAAATCAGTATTTAAAGGTTCTGAGTCTGCCCCTGTATAATAATAGGCACTTTGCTTATTATTCCACTCATATCCTAAATTTTTAATTTTTATTTGAATGGTTCGCGTGCTTACCTCGTACAGATCTGCCAATTCTTTAATTGTTAGTTCTTTTTCGTGTATTTTATTTAAAACTTCTTTTACTAACATTGTACTAACCTCCACTTTTCTTTTAAGAGCATATGGCTAGTATTCGAAGCTAAAAGGAATAGTACCTGCTATTACTCTCTTAGAAACGAAAATCTATTCTCATACGGTATGTAACTAAAAAAGATTAACTTATTAAAGTTAATCTACATTTTTCTTATCTAAAATTTTTAAGAGCCTGTCAACCTTTGAACCTATTTCTAATACTTGATTAATTTTCTCTCCTATTTCTTCAATTACTAAAAAAGTACGTTGGTCAGCTTTCATAACCTCTGTTCTTAAATCATCATTTTCAAGTTGAAGTATGTCATTCGTTTTATCTGCTTCTTCTAGCTCTTTCTTCAAACGAGAAATTTCATCTAATAAATACTGCTTTTTTTTATCTTCCATTTCCTCCCCCCCTCTATCATACTGCATACGATATATGACTTTAGTTAACATAAAACTCGTTCTAGGCACCAAAAAAAGCACCTAATCATTAGACGCTTTTCTCCTCTTATACAAGAGTTTTACTAGAATTCAATCTATACTAGTCATAACAACTTGAGCTCCAATATAGAGTAATATTAAGACCATAATAATTCCAATCAGTATCTTTTTAAAACTGCTCATTTAATATCCATATCTCCTTCTTAGTACTTATAAATGTATAATCTAAATAATAACATTTATGGATAAATAAAGTGTTTTAATTTACATAATCCATATTATCGGTAGAAATAAAAAAACAGACCTTTAGTTAAAGATCTGTTTTTTTTCTTTAGCGAAAACTAGATACGTTCCCACTATAAACATAATGCCCGAAGCTATACAAATTAACCAGTACATTAAAGGGTAACTATATGAAACTGTCATAACCCCAGTATCTCTATGTAATGTTTTAACGATAAACGGAGTATACATCATCTTAATAGTTAAGTACGTTAATAAAGCTTGAGCAATAAGAAATATCCCTATTGCACGTTTCACGACTTTGCCCCCAAACTCATACATATTTCTATGTACACTCTAACATAAATAGCCTTACTTATTAATGTTAGTTACCATATAATCAATATTATCGGAAATGATTTTAAAGTAAGTTAAATTTAAAAAACAGCAATCCAACAATAATAATTAAAACAATTAGTACAAGGGTGGCTCCTGAACTATGTAACATATTTATAAAAAGAACACTGGAGATCAAAATTATAAATATCCCTACCACATTTAACAACGTTCTATTTTTCAAATCTTCATCTCCTTTTAATTTATATTTACCATCCACTTTATTCCATATATACAACTTTAACACTTTATATTATCGCAAATAAAGGATTTAAAACTGTGTATACTCCATACAAAGTTAGTTACCATAATGTTTTTTATCGGTACAAAAAGCATTAAAGTTTAAGAGAATCTAATTTTATATACTTAAAGAGTTATATTTGTATCTCTTTTCTTTCTCTATCTAACAATTTCGTTTTAAAATACTTAATATGGACATTCACATAAGATATGGAGGTATGACTATGAAGAAAACTATTTTATTAGTTCTTGTAATGGGCTTAGCCTTAACCTCAGCCTGCTCAAATAAAAAAAACAATAAAGAAAAATATGATGAAGCAATCAACCAAGTAATTATTTGGGAAAATAAAAATTTACAAGCAAATGGAACTTATAAGAGCAATGATATTTTAGAAAGAAAAGATACAGGAATTATAGTATATGAAGAAGGGAAATTCATTCAACTACTTTATAAAACTCCTCCTAACAAGGACATAGAATCTTTATATGAAAGAGGGAAAGATGGAATTTATAAAAAATATTCAAATGTCAACTTGAAGGCCATAGATAAAGATTTAAAAGAAAGTAGTTACACTGAAAATGTAGGAAAGAAATGACTAAAAAAGTTGAATATCACTCTTATTTTATATGAATATGATATACAACCTTAGTTAACATAATCACTCTTTCCGGTACACACCAAAAAAAAGAACCCTTGTGGGAGTTGGGTTCTAAGGAGGTTACGTTTTCTGCTTTATGCAACTTTTTATACATCGTTGATATATCTACGATCTCCCGATACCCAAGTGGTAGGTAAGTGTATAAAAAGCGCACCTTTTATACATATGCTAATCAAGAAAAATATAGTATGTATGACAAAAATATGCTATATTTTTCTTGTACTGTTTCTTTCATACTTGTTATTGAAGTACCTTTTAAAAAGCCACCTCACTCCCTGTTGTGAGGTGGCTTTTTTTGTGCAAATAAAAATGTGGAAAACACAAATAGTCTGTAATACAATAACGGTTTTTAGACAAAGGAAGGAAAATGATAGTGTGCTATGGAATTAAAAATTATGTTACTTAGGTTTAGGCTTTAAATATATCTGTTACCGACTATCAACAGTGGGCTATTTCATTGGATTAAGAAAACCTATTGATAGGTTTTAAAGTTGTCATCCCACATTTTCATACGTCGCTGTCCTTCTTAATTAACCTGCTGACAGGTTTTAAAGCCGTCTTTTGATAGTCGAGCTACATCCGTTTTTATAAAGTAACCTATCATTAGGTTTTAAATGGCAGTATTGTTTTTATATTTGTAGGCCAAATGTTACTCCATATAAATAACCTAATTTAGGTTTTAAATGCGGCAGTTATAATATTTGTCACTGACTTTCATATAATAATTAACCTATAACTAGGAACCCCCTTAAAGCAAAGGCTATAAGGGGGTTTTTATTAACTTTTTCAAACAATTAGTTCAACTTATGATCAACTAGTTTTTATATATTGAATATATAATTAATATATATAAATTATATAAAAAATAAGTTAAACTATTTTTCGTTTTAGTTAAACTATATAAAAAATATATAAAAATTATATAAAAAGTAATCTAATAAATATCTATTTTATATATTTCTTATATATTTAGTTGAACTTAGGTTAAACTAAATTTATTTTTTGGGGGAAATAAAAAGGGAAATGTGATTTTTATGTCGAAACGTCTATACTGTTGTGGCTTTTTTGTAAAAAAATGAAAGAAAAAGGTGTTAATAGTGGGGAGGAAATTTGATTGGACTGATACTAAGATAAGACAGCTACGTACATATTTCTCAATTACGCCTAATAAGGAATTAGCTGAACTTCTCAAGTGTTCAGTTGATGTAGTAGGGAAAAAAGCACGCGAGTTAGGTTTGAAGAAACGTGTTGTCTCTTGGAGTCAGGAACAAGATGAATACTTAAAAAAGCATTATGCTAAAGGAGATTGGGGGGAGATGGAAAGCGAATTAGGAAAAAGTAAAGCACAAATACAATTTAGAGCAAGCAAGCTTAATTTAAAAAGGGAACGAATTAAAGTTAATGCTAACATTGATAAAGATTATGTATCGTACCACTACAACGGATATAATCTTCACGATTTAGCAAAGAAGTTTAATGTTCCGCCAGAAAGAATGTATGCATTCATCAAACAACATAGAATAAACGGGAAAGTAAAAATCACAAAAGAAATTAAAGCGAGAAGGATGGAGTTTGCAAAAGAAATTAATCGTGGAAAAAACAAGTCTTGTCCAAGGTGTGGTTTGCTTTCTGAAAATCCGATTAAAGACTTTTCTATTGATTATGGTACGTATGATGCGTTAAATCGAATGTGTAGAACTTGCAGAAAAGAATACGAATATATGGTTAGAGCTATGATGGCATCAAATCGACAAATAAAAAAAGAAAACAAATGGTTTAAAAGCATCCAAGAGCAAGAATATCTATGCAAAATATGTAAAGAGACATTTAAAGGAGGCGATATGAGCATATCAAAGACCAAGTTTTATGTCAGTAATTACTGTAAAAAATGTTACAACAAGCATCATAAGAAAGTAGCTATTGAAAGACTGATAAAAAAGGCAAAAGGAGAATGATAGAAATGTCAGAAACTGAAACTTTAGTAAAAGAGACTCATCCTGGCGATTCGCAAATGAATTTATTAGAGGAAATGAATTATATGCCAAAACAAGTTGAATATAACTTACCGGAAGATATGACTTATTTGGAATTTGACAAAGTGTATACTACTTACGATTACAGCAGATTTAATATGATTAAAACGAATAGGGATCTTAATCAAAAGAACAGAGCTAAAATCTTAAAGAGCTGCAAGAAAAAACAATTGTACCGTCCAATTAATGTTTCTATACACGACAATGTTTTATATATTGTAGATGGTCAGCATAGATTTAGCGTTTGGCAAGAGTTAGCACAGCCTATTTATTTTATTGTTAATCCTGACTATTCAGAGTTCGAAATGAAGGAAATGAACCTTTCTGGTGTTGTTTGGAATAAAGCAACCTTTTTAGATAGTTATATTAAAGCAGAAAAAGAGCCTTATATTGCTTTTAAATCATTAATGGAACAAACTAACTTTTCTATAGATTTACTGTTAAGTATATTTGTTCATTTTCAATGTGGCGAAACAGAAAAAATCCACGATGCATTTCGTGAAGGTAATCTAACATTAGATAAATTAGATGATATTGAGGAATTTATTTTCTTTCATAAACAATTTGTGGACTATCCTAATTATAAAAAATCAAATTTCATTAAAGCTTTAATGAAGATTTATGAAAATAAAGATATAGATCGCGCGCATTTATTAAAACAATATGAAAGACATCGTAGAAATTTAAAAACATTACGTGTCGGTAGTATTCGAAAGTATATTGGAACTATGATGAACGATGTATACTGCGTGCAAACGCCCAAATCCAAATCGTTGTATTACAACGTTGAAAAAGGACGTTTCCACAATTAACAAATTATTTTTTAAATAGTAAATGCGGGCACATTTACTATTACGCATATTTTAACCCAAATAATTATTTTGGGAAATAGCAGAAAACTCACCAAGAGTTTTCTTGAAATAAAAAAAGCCGTACATAATTAGTACGGCTTTTTATTTATCGTAAAAGGAGCAACAACTAGAAATCTCTACGCCGTAGATCTTTTCAATTGATTCCTTTATGCTTTTAAGTTGTTTGGAATAATTCAAAGCGATATCTTGATAAATTTCTTTTTCGTCTTCACTACAACAGTCAATGCAATGGAAAATTTTTATCAAGTCAATTTTAACTTGATTATATTTAGTAACTTTGCTTTCAATTTTCTCCACGATTTTAACCTCATTTACTTTGAAATTAATTCGGACGATAAGATCTTTTCGAACTTCTTAGGAGAAGGACCCACAATTTTATGGGTTTCGTTATTAATATCAATAAAACTTGTTGGAGTAAACATTAATCCTTTTTTACGGAATTCTGTTTCGTATTCTTCGTTAGAAACGATATCCTTTTCAACGAACGGAATTTCTCTCTCTTTAAGCCAATCCTTTAAATCTAAACAAGCTTGGCAATTTGTCATTGTATATACGATCACTTCAAAATCTTTTTCCATAATTAATCCCTCCAATTTTGCTATCTACTATTAATAGAGAGTTAGAGACGTAAAAACTAAAAAGAAATGAAAATTTTTTTAGTTTTTTCTTTTTTTATCTCTATTAATAGTGAAAGCGAAAGTTGGGGGTGGAGTTAATGAAAAAAACAATTATAGATGCTGGCCACGGGGGAGAAGATCC
>Ga0209463_1000846_pt1 | contig 20660 bp, 20 predicted proteins | sample AgamicMgSfrz_FD_187169 | JGI IMG/M metagenome (GOLD analysis project Ga0209463, IMG submission 187169) | Agave microbial communities from Guanajuato, Mexico - Mg.Sf.rz (SPAdes) (version 2) | ecosystem: Host-associated > Plants > Phyllosphere > Phylloplane/Leaf | place: Guanajuato, Mexico... | reverse complement strand
AAGAGTAGGATTTATGCTACATTATCACCAGTGGGTTTTATTGGTAATTCAGTCTATTACATTATTTTCCTTTAATGGTTATAATCTTTATTAAATTTACTAAAGGAGGCTATATGATGAAGATAAGAAAAATGTTTTGTATGTTATTGTTCATATCACTTTTATTTGGACAATATCCTGTGGGAAACGCTGTTACCGTAAAGGAGGACGAGCCTTTTCAAAAGATACAAAATGATAAAGCAGCAGAAAAACTCATAAAAAAGGCAAAAAAAAGCTCTCAATTTTTAGAGGCAAAAGAATTAGCCCAAAAGAAAGGATATCTATTAAATGGAGAAAGTGCAGCAGTTCATTTGAAAGCTGCTAAAACGGATGTTGTCTATTTTTATCTGAAAAAACAGAAGTCAGATAATCAGCTGCTTAACAATGTTTCCTTCATTTCAGTTTCACTAAGTCAAATAAAAGCTCACTATATTCAACTTGCGGAATACGATGAGAAAGGGAATTTGCACTCATATTTCTTTCAAAATGGAAAATTGAAAAATAAGTTCTTTATCAACCAAAAAGGGGAGTTTTTAAAAGGATCTTTTACCTATGGTGAAAATGGTGCAAAGCAAGATATGATGGAATTAAATAAAAAAATTGTCCAAATAGATGATTCAGAAATCCAAACGAGTTTTAATTGGAACAAGTTTTGGAACTGCTTAAAAAAGCAAAGCGGCCCGAATGAATCTCTTCCGTTACGTTCAATGGTTCTAGGAGCGTGTTATTATATTTGTTTTACGGGACCTGCTAGCTGTATTGCATGCGCAGTGATTAATGGAGGTATATCTGCAGGATTGGCCGGTTATTGTGTGAAAAAAGTTTGGTGAATAGGGGGTTTTTAGAATGGCTCATAAAGAACAGCGTAAAGAAGTAGTTCTAGCTGTTTTAGATACGTTAACATTTGGTATACCAGTGTTGCTATGGAATTTATATAAGAATACGAATACAACATTGAAATTCATGATCCCGATCATTCCGATTGTTGGTTTCATAACATATTTTTTAGCATCCCTTCATTAATAAGATAAAAATCCCTAGCAGGAGCGTAACGCTCATGCTTTTTTCATTTATTTCAGAAACGTCTGCTCTTCATATATTGGGATAAGTCACTTTTCTTCTAATTTGATCCTTTTCTGTTTTAAAATAACATTGAGGCGGGATCACTCATCCTCGTCATTTGAAAAGGGGGATATGGATGAAGAAAACATTGTTTAAAGATGCAGCTCTCTTAACACTGGATCCATCTTTAGGTTTTTTTGAAAAGGGAGATTTATTAATTGAAGGGAAACATATTTTAGAAGTTGGACCTTCAATTAAAGTAAGTGATGCTGACATCGTTGATGCATCTGATATGGTCATCATGCCAGGTCTTGTAGATACACATCGGCATGTGTGGCAGTCTGTCATCCGGGGCATAGGGACGGATTGGTCTTTGCAGACATATTTGAGCAAAATCTATTATGGCAACTATGGAGCGATGAGACGCCCATCCGACGATCGAATCGCCAATTATTTAGGGGCATTAGAGGCTTTAGATGCAGGCGTGACCACATTTTTAGACTGGACGATGATCAATTCAATGGATCATACAGAAGAGCTCATTGAAGGATTAAAAGATGCGGGCATACGAGCTGTTTTTGCTTTTGGTACCTCTGGAGATGCTGAATATTGGGATAGAGAGAGTACGCTCACCAATATGGAGGACGCAGCACGTGTGAAAAAAGCACATTTTCAATCATCAGATCAGCTTTTAACAATGGGACTAGCGATTCGTGGTCCGGAGTTTTCTTCATGGGAGACGTCGGTATTTGAAATTGAAACAGCCCGGTCTCTAGATGCTCTATGCAGTATGCACATCGGCTTTGGGAGGAGGATCGATCGATTGAGCGCCTTCACAAAGCAGGGTTACTCGGGCCGGATTTGAATATGGTGCATATTAATGCGATTGATGCGGATCAAATGAAGATGCTGGCAGACAGCGGAAGCTCCATATCCATTACACCTGAAATTGAAATGATGATGGGTCACGGTTATCCTGTCACAGGACTTGCGATTGAACAAGGTGTTCTTCCAACGCTCGGTGTAGACGTAGTGACAGCGACAGGAGGAGATTTGTTTGCCCAAATGAAATTCGGTCTTCAAGCAGAGCGCGCGATCCAAAATCAATCATTGTTGATGGAGGGAATCATGCCGGGGCCTGAACTTGGGCTGTCAGCTCATCAAATGCTTGAGGCTGCGACGATCAATGGCGCTCGTGCATTACAGCTTGACCATAAAATTGGATCGCTCACACCTGGAAAAGAAGCTGATTTCATTCTGATCGATCGGACAAGCATGAATCTTCTTCCGATGACAGATCCAGCTGGAGCGGTTGTCCAAACGGCACATCCTTCAAATGTTGATTCTGTTTATGTTGCTGGAAAAGCAGTGAAACAAAACGGAAAACTGGTTGGTGTGAACCTAGAAGAGGTCAAACGAAAAGCTTATGCAGCAAGAGACCATATTTTATCACACAAGTTTGAATCGACACCTTCGTAAATAAAATAACCCCATAGGCGATGCTTATGGGGAATTGACTACAAGGATTCTTTAATGACCTTTTTGTAATATTGGACAGACAGGAATCCGAAGACAGAATATAAGACAGTGTAAATCGACATGACGATGAGCATTGGAGTCCACAATTCTCCGCCGAATAAAAACCAGCCTGATTGTACAGCAAAGTAGCTGTGCAGCAATCCGATGATGAGCGGTATCCCAAAATTAAACAGCTGTTTAAGCCGGATGCCTTTTAATAGATCCTTCTCAGTAAAACCAAGCTTACGCAAGATCGTGTAGGAGCTTTGTTCCTCTTCACTTTCGTTCATTTGTTTAAAGTATAAAATACAGCCTGATGTGACAAGGAAACTGAGGCCTAAAAATCCGACCACAAACATCATCAGTCCTATTGTTTGTTTTTGCTGCTGAACTGAAGCTAATTGAGACATGCTGTTGTCACCTAGTTTTAAAGATGTAAACACGCTATTTGCTTGTTCAAGATTTCGATCATCTTTTATATTGACTGCGATATATTGGCTATTCTCAAGTTGCAGCTTAGGATCTTTCTGCTTGTCAAGCTGCTCAAAAACATCTTGACTCACGACGGCAACAGGCAGACCGCCAAAAGTGAACTTGTAAGAAATGAGATAATCTTTCTTCATATCTATGACCTTCAAATCAAGCGGTTTCCTGATGAGAAGCTTTACATCGCCTGAGCTTTGAATCGGCATGAATTTCTTTAATAGATCACTGTAGCCGCTTAAGATGACTTCGTTGTTCTCCACATGAATATTTGGTGCGTTTTTCTCACTGATCACAGGCAGTGTCAATACGCCTGGACTATTATTTAAATTTTTTAACTCTGAATCCATGATTTTTTTCGCATCAAAATCCGCTTGGATCACTTTGAACTGCTTTTGATCATAAGCAATGTGTTTGTCAGAAAGTGCACGAGTGAAGGTTGCTGCTTCTTTTTCTGAGCCCATGACGAAATGAGCTGGAATTTGCTGCTCAGCGGTTTTTTCTGCTGAGTAATAGGAAATGTAGCTAAGAGCCAGCAAACCGATGGCAAGTGCAGATACGGTTGTAATAATCGTTAAAAGCAGTGCATTTGATTTTAGCCGGAACATAATGGATGACAAAGATAACACTTCATGAATGGCGAGATAGCCATTTTTTCTTTTACGCACGATATTGGCAATGAACGAAACAGAGCCTTTGTAAAAAAGAAAGGTACCGATGATGACAGAGGCTAGAATATAAATCATGGCTAAAAGTAACTCAAGCATCGACGTATATGAGCCGGTAAAAAGCTTAGAAGAAATATAATAGCCTGAGCTGATCAAGACAATACCAAAAACCCCAATGATGATTTCAAACACAGAGATCTTTTTCACACGCTGTTCTGTCGAAGATGTTGTTCTAAACAAAGATAAAATCGTTTGTTTATTAATAAAACGCCTATTTCTCAGCATAATCAATCCATAGATAATGAAAAAGACAATGAGTGTTTGTAGAAGGGCCATGCCTGAAAAATGCAGATTGGCGATGGCGTTAACACCAGTCACTTTAAATAACACCATCAGCATCAGCTTTGAACCGATAAAGCCGGCAATGATGCCGATAACCATGGCTGTCACGTATAGAATAAAGTTTTCTGCATTGAGCAGTCTGGCAATTTTTTGTTTCGTCATACCAATGAGCTGTAAAAGACCTATTTCTTTTCCTCTTCGCTTAATAAAAATGCTATTCGCATATAACAGGAAAATACCGACGATGGCAATGAGCAGAACCGAAGCGGCTTTAATTGAAGCGCCGCCTTTAATGGAGCCTTTTACATCATCAAGTGCTGGTGAGTATTGCAAGGTGACAAAGGAAAAATAGAGTGCCACACTAAACACGAGAGCAAACACATATAAATAGTAATTCTTCAAATTTTTCTTCAGGTTACGGAAGATGAGCTGATTAATGTTCATGCTTCACACCGCCTAAGACACCCTGCGTTTTCATAATATCCTCGAAAAACACTTTTCTTTCTAAAGCGCCTTTATTCAACTGTGTATAAATCTGTCCATCCTTGATAAAAATGACGCGGCTTGAATAGCTGGCTGCGACAGGATCATGTGTCACCATCACAATGGTCGCTTTTCGTTTACGATTGAAATCTTGCAGTTTGTTGAGCAGGTCAGATGCAGATTTGGAATCCAGTGCCCCAGTAGGTTCATCAGCGAAAATAAGACTTGGTTCATGAATGAAGGCACGAACCGCTGATGTCCGCTGCTTTTGTCCGCCAGAGAGTTCATTCGGGTATTTGTCTCTAAGTTCATAAATGCCCATGTCTTCTGCGAGCTGTTGAAATCGTTCAAAAGCTTCTTTTTTTGGTGTTTTGGAGATGGATAAAGGCAAAAGAATATTTTCTTTGACCGTGAGTGTATCAAGTAAATTATAATCTTGAAAAACAAAGCCGAGCTGCTTTTTTCTAAATTCCGCAAGCTGCTGATCCTTCATTTGCGTCATCTCAGCATCTGCAATGCGAATGGATCCGCTGGACACATGATCGATAGAGGACAATACGTTCAGAAGGGTTGTTTTTCCCGAGCCTGATGGCCCCATGATACTGACAAATTCCCCCGCTTCAATGGTCAAATCAATACCGCTCAGCACCTCTTGTTTGTTGAATTTATTTCCGTAGCTTTTATAAATTTTGCGAGCTTCTAAAATGTTCATTTGCTGAACCCCTTTTTCTTTTAATTGATATCTCTAGTATAAAAAGAAGCCTGCTAGACGTCCTTCGATTTGGCGAACAAAATAGACGAGCATGTGACATTGTTGTCACATGCTCGCAATATGAACAAAATCATTCTTTTTCGGAAAGATGAAGGTGAAGGTTGTACCTTCATCTATCGTGGAGTTGACCTCGATCGTGATATGAAGAGCGTCTGCTCCTTTTTTCGTTAAATAGAGCCCCATTCCCGTTGAGGCGGTGTCATTGTGATGTCTTGTTGAGGTAAAGCCTTTTTCAAAAATACGAGAGATGTCTCTTGGATCAATTCCTCTGCCTTGATCTGTGATCGTCAGCATGACTTTTTCATCTATTTGCTTGCTTTCAATGACAATATCGGAAGAATGGCTGTATTTGACTGCATTTGTGAGTACCTGTCTGATCATAAAGGATAACCATTTTATATCACTTAATACGGTACGTTCCTCCAGCGTCAGCTCAAAGCCGATTCCTTTTTGCATACACCATGATTGGAGAGCCTTGATTTCTTTCGCTATGATGCTTTGCAGGTCCAGCTTTTCAATGAATAAATCATTTTCGATATGACGTACTCTGCTTTGGTGCAGCTGGGCATCAAGTAATAAATGGATTCTTAGCCACTCATACGTCATATTTGATTTCAGCGGCTGATCTGTTAAACGGTCAATCATTAAGCGCATCGCTGTAAGCGGTGTTTTGACCTCATGTATCCAAGAGAGCAATTCATCTTTTTCTTCTTCAAGAGCGATTTTCTGCTCTGCTGCCATCCGCCGGTAGCGTGCAATTTGCTCTGACGTCGCATCATGGATGAGCTGCTCAAATGGGGAAGAGGGGGTTAGCCGCATTTGATGTTCAATGTCATCATCCCATTCTTTGAGCCTCTCATAATAGGCCGTTTCTTTTCGATATCGAAAAAAGAGAAAGACAATCATGAGAAATGTAGACAATAGCACAATATAAAAAAGAGAAGCGATTGGAATGGTCGTATCCAAATAAGCAACAAACAGAATGAGGAGCTGCAAACTAAGAAAGAAAAGAATCCAGCTTCTTCGTTCCTTTAAAAATGCTTGCAGCATCATTGATCATCCTTTTCCTTTGCAAGATAGCCTTGACCCACTTTTGTCTCAATGAAGACACCAAGGGAGATCTCGTCTAGTTTTTTTCTGAGGCGGTTGACGTTTACAGTCAGTGTATTGTCACTGACAAACCGTTCATCCTCCCACAATGCTTGAATGAGTGATTCACGGCTGACGATATGATTTTTATGCTGAATCAATTCCTTGAGAATAAATAACTCATTTTTCGTTAATTCAACCTCACCGTGATCATTTGTTACGGTGTTTTTTTCTAGGTCAATCGCAGCGCCGCACCACACCTTTAGGCTGGCCGGTTCTGCATTATAATCATGCACGCGGCGAAGAACAGCACTAATTTTGGCAATGAGCACGTCAAAGTGGAAGGGCTTTTGCACAAAATCATCGGCTCCGAGCTGCATCGACATGACCATATCAGCAGGGTGGTCTCTTGAGGAGAGGAAGATGATCGGAACATTTGAATGATGCCGAATCATCCGGCACCAGTGAAAGCCATCGTATTTTGGCAGCTGTATATCAATAATGACGAGATCAGGCTGGACAGACGTGAATTCCTGCAGCACCTGATGAAAATCTTGAATCCCATAGACATCATAGGACCAGTTGACTAGACGTTCTTTGATTTCTTGGAAGAGGGTTGTATCATCTTCAATCAGTAGAATCTTAAACAAAATCAGCACCACACTTTTTGTATTCACTTGTTGTCATTGTAGCGGAAAAAAGGCCCTGCCGCTAGAAGCAGACAAGAAAAAAGCAAGGGAAGAGGTCCCTTGCTTCAGCTTATTTACCTAAAAAGTGCTTTTTAAAGAATGATAGTTGGAATTCAAGTGTGAGTGGGTCATTAAAATAGAATTCCTCTGCATTGGCTTCATACACACGATGTTTTTTGACAGCCGGGATGGACTTGTAAATTTCACTGTTTTGATAGGAATTGTCCATTTCGCTGTTTTTACTAATGATCATATAGTCTCCTGCAAATTCAGGGATGACCTCCTGTGAAACCGCGTAGTAGCCGGCTTTTAATGCTTTTTCTTTCACTTTCTCAGGCATCTTCAGTTTCATTGCTTGATAGAGAATTTCTGTTCCGCGGCCCCATGCATCTCCAAAGACGTAAAGATCTTTTGTGCCACTTTCAAAGACAGAAACGGTTGCATCTTCGCCGATTTTTGCTTTGATTTCTTTTCCAGCTTCAGCTGCGCGTTTTTTGAAATCATTAACCCAAGCTTTTGCTTCTTTTTCTTTGTTTAATACTTTTCCAATTTCAATGTGCTGTTGAAGGTAATCAACTTTGTTATACGTAAATAAAACGGTTGGTGCGATTTTTTTGAGCTTTTCTACATTTTTAGTATTGCTTAAGCCAATGATGACGTCAGGCTTTAGCTTCATGATTTTTTCTATATTGGCATCCGATACTTCTTCCACACCTTTTAATTCCTTTTGGAAGCGCGGATTCTTTTTGGACCAAGAGTCAACGCCGACAAGGTTCACACCAAGTGACATGACATTACCTGTGTAAGAACCAAGTACAACGACACGTTTTGGATGCGCTGGCAGCTTCACAGGCCCATTTTCTGATTGATATGTAATTTTGTCTGATGATGTGGATTGATTTCCTTTATTTGAGGAAGAGGTGCTGCTATTGCCACATGCGCTCAATGCAAGTACAAAGATGAGCATCAGAGGGAACAATATTTTCTTCATGAATGTAGACTCCTTTGAAATCGGCACATAAGCCGGATATTGGTTGTATTAGTGATAATGATAATTATTATCACTTGGATATCATATCATAGAACTGTGGGCTGTTGTCAATGACATTTTGATAGCTGATGATAAAAAATAAAGGGGGGATTTTCAATAAAAAAAGATCAAGGCAGCATGTGTCCTGATCTTTTTTCTTATTTAAACCAGCCTTTTTCTTTTGATCGTGTAATGGCTTCGATGCGGTTTTTCACTTCCAGCTTATCTAAAATAATGGAAATGTAGTTCCGGACAGTGCCGCTTTTAATGCTCAGTTCTTTTGCAATTTCTTTTGTGTTTTTACCATCTGCGACGAGTTCAAGAACCGATTTCTCTCGCTCCGTTAAAGGGTTTTCGTCACTATATAAGTCTTCCATCAATTCAGGTGCGTACACCTTTTTCCCTTTCATCACACTGCGAATGGCACTTGCCAGCTCCTCGCTTGGGCTGTCTTTCAGCATGTAGCCGCTGACGCCAGCTTTTAGCGCCCTTTGGAAATAACCGGAGCGGGCAAAGGTCGTTAAAATGATGATTTTCACATCTGATCCTTTAAGCTCTTCCGCTGCATCAAGCCCGGTTTTTCCCGGCATTTCAATATCCATTAAGCAAATATCAACAGGGTGTGTTTTGGCAAAATCGATGGCATCTTGGCCGTTCGTACCTTTCCCAACAACCGTCATATCGTCTTCTAAATCGAGAAGTGAACCGAGTGCACCAAGCAGCATTTGCTGATCTTCTGCGATAAAGATATTGATCATTTCATCCCCTCCTTTTCTTTTGCTGCTGAATCATTTGGAATGCTCATAATGAGCTTTGTCCCGTCTTTTGTTTCGATACGCAGGCGGCCATTTGCAAATTCCAATCTTTCTCTTATTCCTAAAAGGCCGTGACCCTTCGTTTGAGAGGGCGGATAGTCGCCTTTAAATGTTCCGTCGTCCTCAACGGTGATGATGGCTTCCTTTGATTTTTGGTGAATGGTGATTTTACAAACAGTCGCGTCACTATGTTTGACGACATTTGTCACCGCCTCTTTGATGCACATGCTCACAATGTTTTCGTTCAGAAGTGAGATGTGTTTCGGTGCTTCCTTTTCATCATAAATCAATTCAATTCCAGCTGCTTCGAGAATTTGCTCGATGTTCGACATTTCCTCTTTGATTCGGATGCCTTTCATCGAGGAAACAATCTTCCGCACTTCATTGAGAGACGTTCTGGCGGTCTGCTGGACGCTTTTGAGTTCGGCACGGGCCTGTTCAGGGTCTTTATACACGAGTTTACGGGCAAGATCACTTTTTAACCCGATCAAAGAAAGCTTTTGTCCAAGGGTGTCATGCAGGTCGCGTGCAATGCGCTGCCTTTCTTCAAGCTTCACAAGATCAGCAATCCGTTCATTGGCATATTCTAATTTCTCCTCAAGCCGTTCACGTTCCTTCCTGCTTCGAATGCTGAGAGGGAGAAGAATGGCACTAATCAGGGTGATCACGACAAAAGGAATTTGTGTGAGAAACCAGCCCTTTTTTAAGATCAAACTAAAGTTCACTGCCACGGCGGCGCTCGCCAGATGGATATAGTACAAGATATAAAAGGGAACTTTTCGTTTAATATGTCCGTTAAAATAGGCGATGCAAAAAGCGAAATAAATATAGCTGTAGAGCATCACATAACCAGTTGAAATACCGATCAATAATAGGCCAAAGACATATAATGACCAGCCTTTTGCGACAAAGGCAAAACGATACACAGCGAAAAAGACGACGTTCAAAATAATGCCGATCACAATACCTAAAGTCGAAGGTGTCTTAAGGATAAAATAGAAGGGCAGGATGAAAAAAATGGCCCATATATAGGGAGAAATCCCATGCAACTTTTGAATTTCAAACTGTTTTTTCATCCGTGTGCCACCTTTTCCGTTTTCGTTCTTTTTCCTTACTTTATCAAATTCAACTTATGGTTGCATCCTGTAAATGTCAACAAGCTCCTTCTAGTGTAAGAAAGAGCTTGCACCAATTATGCATTTTTCTTTAGAATGTCTCCTTTAATGACAGGTGCGGGTCTCTTCTTAGATTGCCGTGCTTCTTTAAAGGTAACGAATGCTTTCGTTTCTTCATCCCAAAGTCTAAATTTCATTGATTCAATACTTGTTTTTAAAGTGATGGTTGGAACATTTTGAAGCGGCTCACTATGATCATGTGCATGTTCCAAGTGATAATTCGGTACCCTCGGACTTAAATGATGGACATGGTGATAACCGATATTGCCTGTTAACCACTGAAGAAGCTTTGGCAATTTGTAAAAAGAACTGCCTTCTACCGCTGCCTGCACATAATTCCAATGTTCATCTGCTTCAAAGTAAGAATCCTCAAACGTATGCTGAACATAAAACAGCCATACACCGATTGATCCTGAGATCAGGAAGATTGGACCTTGGACAAGCAGGAACTCCTGCCAGCCAAAAAGAAGACACGTTGCAGCTGCTAGTGCAATGATGCTCACGTTTGTGAAATACGTGTTCCAGCGCTCTTTTTTACGAGCATTTTTGACGTTGAAACGGTTTTTTAAGAGAAAGACAAAGATCGGACCTAAAATAAACATCACAAAAGGGTTACGATAAAATCTGTAGCGAAATTTCGTCCATGCTGATGCTTCTTGATATTCTTTGACTGTCAGGAGCCAAATGTCGCCAGTACCTCGTTTGTCTAAATTACTACTTGTGGCATGGTGAATCGAATGATCTCTTTGCCATTGAAGATAAGGGAAAAGGGTGAGTACGCCCGTTAAAAAACCGAACAGGTGATTCAGCGGCTTCTGTTTGAAAAAGGATTGATGGCAGCAGTCGTGAAAAATAATAAAGACACGTACTAAAAAACCAGCTGCAATAACCGCAAAGAAGAGGGTTAAAAGGTAGGAGATGTTCAGGCTATAATAGGCAAGAAACCAAAGCCCCAAAAATGGAATGAATGTATTAAAGAGTTGAATGATACTTTTTTTCGAATCAGCACCAGAGAATTGCCCCACTTGTTTTCTTAAAGTGGCTTGCTGCTGTGTGTTTGTTGAAGTCGTCATGAACGATCAAGTCCTTTCCGTTTCTTTCTACTTCAAAGTATAGATGGAAAGGTGTCATGCTCATAGTAGCACCCATCATGTATTTAATATGACATTTGTCATGTTTGTTATCAAAAAGGCTGATGGGATACGGTTTGTGCGCTTATTTCATCATCAATAAAAAAAGTAAAGGCGCCGGGCCTTCACTTTTTATGAACGAGCTTCATGTACTTTTAACTGCTTGCCTTTAATGGTTGTGTGGCGCATGGCATTCAGCACCAGAGAGCCTTTGCCGTTTAAAATATCGACATATGTTTTTGTGTCTTGAATTGTAATAATCCCAATGTCATCGAATGCAACACCTTCTATTTTGGCAATGGTTCCAACGAAATCAACAGCCCTCAGCTTCTTTTTCTTTCCGCCGTTAAAATAAAGCTTCATAATATCCTTCTCAACGCCTGCCTGTTTATTTTCCTTTTGAATAGGCGTTTCAATCTTCTTTTCAAAACTTTCTACATGCTTTTCAGCTTCTTCCTTTGTTGGATAAGGCTGAATTTGAAAATCTATGCCGGCATTTTGCTTTAATTCATCAATAAGCGGCTTTGCATTCTTTGTCATAAATGCAATCGTTTTCCCGCTTTTTCCCGCTCTGCCTGTTCTGCCAGTCCGGTGAATATATCGTTCTTTTTCATAAGGAAGATCATAATGAATGACATGTGTCATATCACTGACATCAATTCCCCGGGCTGCTATATCTGTTGCGATCAGATAACGGAATTCACCTTTTTTAAATTCATCCATCACATCAAAGCGGTCTTCCTGTCTCATGCCGCCATGAATTTTGTCACAGGGCACATCCCATTGGTCCAGCTTCATCGTGAGTTCATTCACCCGGTCTTGTGTATGACAGAAAATAATGCAGCTATCTGGATTTTCAATGACGATCGTACGCTGTAAAAGGGAGAATTTCGATTCTTCTTCCGTTTCAATCACGGTGTGGGTGATTTGCTGTACAGACGTTTCTTCACGTGCAATCTCAATGATTTTTGGTGATTGTAAAAACTGTTCGCTCAATTTCTTCATGTCATCAGACATTGTCGCTGAAAACAGCATCGACATGCGCTTTGGCGGCAGATACTGAATAATAGAAGAGACTTGCTCGATAAATCCCATGTTCAGCATCTCATCCGCTTCATCTAACACGAAAAATTTGAGATTTTCTAAAGAAAGGGTGCCTTTCTCAAGGTGATCCAAAATGCGGCCTGGTGTCCCGCACACAATATGGTTTTTCTGTGAAAGCTCTACTTTCTGCGCTTGAAAAGGGGCTTTTCCATAAATGGCTGCGGCTTTGATTCGTTTGAATCGGCCAAGGCTTGTGAGGTCTTGTTTGACCTGCATGGCGAGCTCCCGTGTCGGAACGAGGATGAGGGCTTGAGGTTTATTTTCAGCCCAATCAACCATTTCACAAATCGGCAGACCATAGGCTGCAGTCTTGCCGCTCCCAGTCTGAGATTTGACGATTAAATCCTGCTTTGAAAAAGCAACGGATAATGTCTCGTGCTGAACGGGTGTAGGTGTATGGAAGTGAAGCGCTTCTAACGCTTGTTTCAATTCATCACTTAATGGATATTGATCAAAATGTTGTAATGTCATCGTGTTCTCCTTTTCGTACATTCATACTTGTGACATCATACCATAACCATAAGGGTGAATAAAAAGCCATAAAAAAAAGCCCCGTAAAGGAGCTTTCAGCGTGCGGACAAAATTCTCAAAGGAATCTGCGTTTTACTTTTTCCCAGTAAGAGTTGTCTTTTAATTTTACCGTTTTAATGACTTTTCCTGAAAGGCCAATGTCAATTTGTTTGACGTGTTTTGTGCCGAGCGCTTCGTTATCAAGCCCGATTATTGGATGATCGTTTCCATCCTGCACTACCTTCAGCGTCAGCTTGCGGTCACTGCTCAAGATAAAAGGAGCGCCTAATGTACGGTATGAGTTGTTATTCAGCGATGCAAGCTCTGTGACCTGCATACAAGGAAGCATCGGATCAACCACGGCGCCGCTCACGGATTTATTGTAAGCGGTTGAACCAGTCGGAGTGGAAATAATCATGCCGTCGCCTCTAAAAGTTTCAAAGTGGAAATCATCTATATACACATCGATCACAAATGTTTTAATAATGCTGGAGCGGATCGACAGTTCATTTAAGCAATGGAACTGGTTTGTACTGTCAACGCTTACATCGATGATCGGGTATTTTCTCACTTCAAGCTGTTCAGTGTTCATGGCATCAATCATTTTATCAAAATGCTCTAACGAGAAATCGCAGTATAGGTGCGTATTTTCTGATTTTGATACCCCTACATACAAGCAGTCATCCCGGAAGTTTGTTTTACGTACTGCTTGAAGAAATGTGCCATCCCCGCCAATTGAAGCAATAATATGGGCATCCTCTGCACGCTTGACGACGTGAAAGCCCTGATCGGTAGCGAGCTTCTCGAGAGAAGAAATGTGTCCATCCAATTCATGATCTTTTTTGTAAAAGAAAAATACATTGCGACGATTGTCTGTCATTGACGTTCTCCCCTTTGCTGTCAAAATAAGTTTCAATGATAAAGGGCTTACATGAAAACCCTTGCTCACATTTTACACTTTTTTCATATGAAAGTAAAAACTTTAGAAAGAACCACCTGATGATCGGATTGCTTTATGAGAAATGAGTCGATGTGAGTGATTTGAAATGGCTGAATCCTGAGCATAATTGAATAGCCGTTTTCTCATGAAAGAATGGTTTAGGTGTTTCGTTGCGGTGAAGATCTAGCCTATTAGGTGCAGGGAGAGGATAAAAAAGCCAATTTTTCGTCATGCGCATGTCTAAGTAGACGATGTAAAGTTGATCGTTATTTAAGAGAGGTGCTATCATATGCCTACATGAAATGTAAAAAAACCACAATTCCTGTGAAACATTTTGTGTGGGCATTCGTATGAATGAAGTGAGATAAAAAGGAGGAGAAAAAGATGAATGCGAAAAGATGGGTAGCGCTAATTATTGCACTTGGTGTTTTCGGATTTTCAATTGTGATTAGTGTCACGATGGCCTTGTTCGATAGCTTCAATGACAATAAAATGAGCTATCAATTCGGGGATGAAATAGAAGAAAAGGTACTAGAGAATGGCAGCGGTGCGGGCAAGATTGCTGTTCTTGAGATTAATGGAACCATTCAAGATAATGGCGGCGCATCGAGTCTATTAGGCGGAGAAGGTTATGATCATCGTGCATTTCTCAAGGAACTAGATAAAGCGAAAGAGGATGCTTCGGTAAAAGGTGTACTGCTGCGCGTTAACTCTCCTGGCGGCGGTGTCTATGAAAGTGCTGAAATACATAAAAAATTAGAAGAAGTGAAAAAAGCGAAGAAGCCGATCTACGTATCTATGGGCTCAATGGCAGCTTCTGGCGGCTACTACGTGTCAACTCCAGCGAAGAAAATCTTTGCTTCACCTGAAACATTAACTGGGTCGTTAGGTGTCATTATGCAAAGCTTGAATTATTCAAAACTGGCAGATAATTTGGGCATTAAATATGAAACGATTAAGAGCGGGAAATTTAAAGACATCATGTCTCCAAACCGTGATATGACAAAAGATGAGCGCAACATCATGCAAAGCATGGTCGATAATTCTTATGAAGGATTTGTCAAAGTGATCTCTGAAGGACGAGGCATGTCAAAACAGGAAGTCAAAAAAATTGCTGACGGCCGAGTATATGACGGGACACAAGCAAAATCGAACGGATTAGTCGATGAGCTTGGGTATTATGAAGATGCATTAAAAGCGATGAAGAAAAATGAAAAAGGCTTAAAAGGAGCAACAGTGGTCAGCTATTCTCAAAGTTTTGGCTGGAATTCTCTCTTCAACATGAGTGCAAGCAAGCTCTTTAAAAGCGAAATTGATTTTCTGAATTTAAAAGAAACACTGGCTGGCTCAAATGGGTCTAAACCGATGTATCTCTATTCAAAATAAAGGAGGGATCATAGATGGATTCTACATTCGATGAAGTAAGCGAAAGCCGCAGCCAAGAGGAAGAATCGAAGCCGGCCTTTGTGAAGCGCGCTTCAATTGAAGCACAGGCGTTTGCAGGTTTTTGGATTAGATTTTGGGCATTTATTCTTGATTGGCTCGTCGTCTGGGGTGTAAACCATTTGACGGTTTCTCCAATCTTTAGTCTGTTTGGCTGGTCCAAAGGAGGGGGATGGTTTTCTCCATTTTCCGTCACAACGACGATTGTCTTCCTCCTTTATTTCGCCATCATGACGAAAATCTTTCAACAAACACTTGGCAAGATGGTATTTGGGATTAAAGTGGTCTCACTTCAGCCTGAGAAGAAGCTGGCATGGGATGTTATTTTCTTTAGAGAGATTGTGGGACGCTACATTCATACGATCTTTATTCTCTATGCTATCGTGGGGTTCTCACCGAAAAAGCAAGGGGTTCATGATTACTTTGCCGATACGGTGGTCGTCCATGAACATTTATATGAAAAAACAGAATCAAACGTATAATCAGATGAGTTTGGCCGTACCGGTCAAACTCTTTTTTGTTGATTGGGTATAAAATCCAGAATGAGAGCCATAATCGTAGGGGAAGCATCATTTGTTATGGAGGAAGTGAGCATAGTGCTTTACGTTTGGATCGCAGCGTTTTTGTTTCTTGTGATCTTGTTGATTTTCATGAAAGTAACCATTTCGCTGGACTATTCGCATACAAACGACAATGACCACATTGCACTGAAGGTCATCACCTTATATGGATTGGTCAGACTCAAAAAAGAGATTCCGATGGTGAGGGTCAATCCAGAAGACCAAACGATTGATATTCGTGAAAAGAAAATGAAGAGCGCCAAAACGCCTGATCACGAAAAAGAATCGATGCATAAAAAAGTAGGAAAACGTGATATGAAGCAAATCCTTCATCAAATGGAGCGCATCACAAAAGAGATTGTCGATTTAAATCGGATCATGCGTAAGTTCTTCATTCATATAAGGGTTGTCTCATTTCACTGGTCGACATGGATTGGCTTTCATGACGCCGCTTTAACAGGTGTAGCAGCCGGCGGTGTGTGGTCAGTTAAAGGTGCACTGCTTGCCTTTATGCAGGAGCATCTCACCTTTAAGCATAAACCGGTGTATGAAGTCATTCCGGCCTTTCAGCACAATGTGTCACAGACTCAGTTTACATGTATAGCTTATTTTCGTATTGGACATGCTATGCTTGCAGCCATTCGTTTACTTGTCCATTGGTTAAAAGGGAGAAAGGCGAGAAAAAGCGCCTCTCTTCAAGCAACGAAGAATGAATCATCTGTTTAAGGAGGAACCCGAAAATGGCAGATCATCCAATCCAAGGTCTCATGAAGACAGCGATGGAAAACTTAAAAGAAATGATAGATGTGAATACAATCATCGGCGATCCAGTCGAAACCCCTGACGGCAGTGTCATTCTCACTGTGTCAAAGGTTGGTTTTGGATTTGCAGCCGGCGGCAGTGAATTTAACGGGAACCAAAAGAAAGAAAAGCGTTCTGATGAACAGGAACGAAAAGAGCCGAGACTCCCATTTGGCGGCGGAAGCGGCGGCGGGGTGTCGATTACACCAATCGCCTTCTTAATTGTAGGAACAAACGGAGTTCGAATGCTTCATTTGGATGAACACACACATCTGCTCGATAAAATATTGGATTCTGCTCCTCAAGCCATTGAACGTCTTCAGCACATGTTTAAGAAGGATGAGCGGGAGCACCGTCACAAAGAACGAAAACTAGATGACATAGACCTTTAAAAAGTTAGCTGCGCTGCAGTTAACTTTTTTTGCAAAATGGACGATTAGGCTTTGCAGTTTTTTGCTTTCTCTACTATGATAGAACCATACATTTGAAAAGGGAGGAATTGTTTTGGCATCGATCACATTTAAAGGAAGTCCTGTCACGCTTGTAGGAAATGAAGTAAAGGTAGGCGAGCAGGCTCCTGATTTTACGGTATTAACGAACTCACTTGGAGAAGTTTCACTTTCTGATTTAGCAGGAAAAGTGACGATCATCTCAGTGATTCCTTCTATTGATACAGGTGTGTGTGACGCACAAACAAGACGTTTCAATGAAGAGGCAGCGGGTTTAGGTCCGGTCAATATTTATACGATTAGTGCAGACCTTCCATTTGCACAAGCACGCTGGTGCGGAGCAAACGGAATTGAAAATGTCGAAACATTATCTGATCACAGAGATATGTCATTTGGTGAAGCATTCGGAGTGTATATGAAAGAATTGCGTTTATTGGCGCGCGCAGTCTTCGTATTAGACCCTAACGGAAAAGTGGTTTACACTGAATACGTAAGTGAAGCAACGAATCACCCAAATTATGAAAAAGCCATTGAAGCTGCAAAATCACTGTTATAAAAGCAGCATCGACAAGAGCTCCGGCTTCATCCTGGGGCTCTTTTCAATGAGAACATATAGCTTTTAACAAAGCGAGGAGAGAAAAGCATTGCAGAAAGATCAAGTAAGTACTATTTTTGAACTGCTCGATACAGCTTCTATTCGATTAAAAAAGGAACAGAGCATTTCCTATATTGAAGCATTGGCAGAAGCAGGAGAAGCCTTTTTCCAAGCAAATGATCGAAACGGTTTATTAAAGGATTTAATAGAGAAAGCAGATTTTGCTTCTTATGATCATGAGCAGATTCGTAAAGCGTTTCAGCTCGCCGTATTGAAAGGTCAAAAGGATATTTCTCATCCAAATCGCCAGATGACACCGGATACGATTGGACTGTTTGTCAGTTATTTGGTGAACAAATTTTTAGACGGTCAAAAAGAGCTTGTAGTCTTTGATCCAGCAGTGGGAACAGGAAATTTACTTCTTGCTGTTTTAAATAATCTCACTGCAGAAACAAAACGCGGCTTTGCGTCTGAAATTGATGATGTGCTCATTAAAATTGCTTGGGCGCAGGCGAATTTAGAGGAGAAAGAAGTTGAACTTTTCCACCAGGACAGTCTTGAGCCGCTTCTCGTCTCACCGGCAGATGTCACTGTATGCAGTCTCCCAGTCGGTTATTATCCAAATGATGAGCGTGCAGCAGACTTTGAACTAAAGGCAAAAGAAGGACATGCCTTTGCCCATTATTTATTCATTGAACAAAGCCTTCGCTACACAAAAGAAGGCGGCTTCTTATTCTTCATCATTCCAAATGATTTATTTGAAGGAAAAGAGAGCGTAAAATTAAAGGATTTCATCAAAGATCATGCGTATATGAATGCATTAATTCAGCTTCCAGTGTCCATGTTTAAGGACAAAAAACACGCCAAAAGCTTATTTGTGATGCAGAAGAAAAAAGAAGGGCTGGAAGCACCAAAACGAATGCTGTTTGCCAATCTTCCATCTTTCTCACAGAAGGAAGCAATGGTCGGTGTGATGAGAAAATTAGACCAGTGGTTTATAGAAGAAAAAGAAACGAAAAAATAGCCAGAGTAATTTCTGGCTATTTTACTATTCAGAAAATAACGACTTATTGATGTAAGCGATAACAGTTTGAAGGTGCACTTGAAATGCAAAGTTTTCAATGTTTAAATGAAAAAGTCAGATATTTTTCGGACTAATCGTTAAACTATAAAAGACCCGTCAAACAGGTTGAATATAGCACCGGAAAAAACGTGAAACCTTATATAACAACTGAGTAAAAGGAGCGACAGTAATGTCCAAAATTATTGCAATCAACGCAGGAAGCTCATCTCTTAAATTCCAATTGTTCGACATGCCAGAAGAAACCGTTTTAACAAAAGGGCTTGTTGAAAGAATCGGAATGGACAACAGTATCTTCACGATCTCTGTAGATGGAGAAAAGAAAACAGAAGTGACAGATATTCCAGATCACGCAGTAGCGGTCAAAATGCTGCTTGAAAAACTAACTGAATTTCACATCATCAAAGACTTTAATGAAATTGATGGCGTAGGACACCGCGTCGTTCACGGCGGAGAGAAATTCAGCGATTCTGTTCTTTTAACAGACGAAGTGATCAATGACATTGATCAGCTTTCAGAGCTTGCACCACTTCACAACCCTGCAAACGTTGTAGGAATCAAAGCATTCAAACAAATTCTGCCTGACGTACCAGCGGTTGCTGTATTCGATACAGCCTTCCACCAAACGATGCCAGAGCAGTCTTACCTATACAGCCTTCCGTACGACTACTACAAAAAATTTGGTATTCGTAAATACGGATTCCACGGGACAAGCCACAAGTTCGTTACAGAGCGTGCAGCAGAGCTATTAGGCCGTCCGTTAGAAGAGCTTCGTTTGATTTCTTGCCACCTTGGAAATGGTGCGAGTATCGCAGCAGTTGAAGGCGGAAAATCAATCGATACATCTATGGGCTTTACACCACTTGCTGGTGTTGCAATGGGTACACGTTCAGGTAACATTGACCCCGCCCTTATTCCATTTATTATGGAAAAAACAGGACATACTGCTGAAGAAGTACTTTCTACTTTGAATAAGAAGAGTGGTCTTTTAGGTGTGTCTGGTCTGTCAAGTGACCTTCGTGATATCGAAGAAGCAACAGAGGAAGGAAACGACCGTGCAGAAGTTGCTCTTAATATTTTTGCGAGCCGTATTCACAAATACATCGGTTCTTACGCAGCGAGAATGAATGGTGTAGATGCCATCATCTTCACAGCTGGAATCGGTGAAAACAGTTCAGAAGTAAGAGCACGTGTACTTCGTGGTCTAGAATTCATGGGCGTTTACTGGGATCCTTCCCTAAACAACATGAGAGGTGAAGAAGCATTCATCAGCTACCCGCACTCTCCTGTAAAAGTGATCGTCATCCCTACAAACGAAGAAGTCATGATTGCAAGAGACGTTATGCGTTTAGCGTAATCAAGTTTGAGAAGCTCTTTTCCAATAAGGAAAAGAGCTTTTTTCTGTTAAAAGCAGCATGCTATAATGTTGTCCAATATGAAGCAAAAGGGAGCGGTGCGAAAGATGAGCGTGACAGAACATAAACGTGAGGCGAAAGAAAGGCATTATGTGAAAGTCATTTCGGTCAGTGATACAAGAACGAAAGAAACAGACAAAAGCGGCCGTCTGATGATTGATTTGCTCAAAGAACAGGGACATCTTGTTCTTGCATACGATATTGTAAAAGATGATATAGGATCGATTCAAGACGCTGTGCTGGAAGGAACAAGCGAAGCGAAAATAGATGCGGTCTTGTTAAATGGCGGAACAGGAATTGCCGCAAGGGATGTGACCATTGAAGCCATCACCCCTCTTTTTTCCAAGGAACTGCCTGGTTTTGGTGAAATCTTCCGCATGCTCAGTTATACAGAAGACATAGGTTCAGCCGCTATTTTGTCCCGGGCAACGGCAGGAGTCGTCAATCAAAAAGCTGTCTTTGCCACG